>Ga0126369_10000359_pt1 | contig 29581 bp, 29 predicted proteins | sample PanSoiMetaPlot_1_FD_109646 | JGI IMG/M metagenome (GOLD analysis project Ga0126369, IMG submission 109646) | Tropical forest soil microbial communities from Panama - MetaG Plot_1 | ecosystem: Environmental > Terrestrial > Soil > Tropical forest > Bulk soil | place: Panama | collected 2016-02-17
GCTGGCCGACTCGCGCGCGCGGTTCGAGGAGGCGTGGGAGATCATCCGGCGCGCGTGGACCGAGGAGGTCTTCTCGTACGAGGGCCGCTTCTGGTCGTACCGCGACGTCGCCATCTGGCCGCGACCGGTGCAGACGCCGCATCCGCCGGTGTGGGTGCCGGTGACCGGCAGCAAGGAGACGATCGAGTGGGCGGGGCGCCATAACATTCCCATCACGCCGGGCCTGGCGCCGATTCGCGGCCTGCGCGAGGACATCATTCGCTACTACGAGCGCTGTCTCGCGGAGCACGGCCACCGGCTCACGCCGGAGCATCTCATCATCCAGGCTCCCGCGTACGTCGCGGACAGCAAGGCCCAGGCGGTGCGCGAGGCCGGGCCCTACACCGTCTACTTCAACCAGACCTTGTTCAGCCACGGCAACATCTCGGAGGCCGCGCTCCAGCGCGACGCCGGCTATCTCAGCTCGACCTCGTTCGACTACGTGCGCCCCGAGAACCTGCCCGCGGTGTCGGGCGCGCGCGAGCGGTTTCGCGACCTGACGCTGGCCGACGTCGAGCGCGAGGCCGAGCAGTGGCCGTGGGGGACGCCCGACGAAGTCATCGAGAAGATCGTCGCGGCGGCCGACCACGCCGGCGCCGCCACCGTGCTGGTCAACATGAACCGCGGCGCGATGCCGCAGGAGATGTTCCTCGAGCAGGTGCACCGCTTCGGCGAGAAGGTGCTCCCCGCTCTCAAGGCCCATACCGTCGCGGCTCGATGATCGAACGCCGCGCCGCCGTGATTGTGGCGACGCTCGCTCTGCTCGTCTGGCCGCGCGGCCTGCCGGCCGCGGAGCCGACTCCCGCTCTCGTCGCCCGGGGGAAGTACGTGTTCGGCGCCGCCGGCGGTTGCGCGTGCCACACGACGCCGGACGGAGCCGGCCTGAACGCCGGCGGGGCGAAATTCGACATGTCGTTCTTCGGCGTCGTCTACACGCCCAACATCACTCCCGACGCCGAGACGGGGATCGGCAAGTGGACCGACGCGCAGATCGTCAACGCGATTCGTCGCGGCGAGCGCCCTGACGGCTCGCGGCTGTTCCCGATCCATCCCTACAAGTACCTGAGCAACATCGCCGACGACGAGATCGAGGCGCTGGTGGCGTATCTGAAGTCCGTGAAGCCCATCAAGTCGTCGGTGCCGCCGCGGTCGCTGAAGATCCCGGTCCCCACGCGCACCATCGTCGCCGCGCCGAAGATTGCGCCGCGAGAGGGACCGGCGCGCGGCGAATATCTGGCCGGGGGCGCGGGACATTGCGCCGAATGCCACACGCCCCGCCGGTTCGATGCGTCCACGGACGATACGAAGTTCCTGGCCGGCGGTCCCGGGCCGGAGCGAAGCGTGGCGGCCAACATCACGCCGCACGTCGAGACGGGGATCGGGCGCTGGACCGAGGCTCAGATCGCGCGGTTTCTACGAACCGGCGTGAAGCCTTCGGGCCAGGAAGCGTCCTCGCTGATGCGCACCGTCATCATGGGCACGTCGGCCGGGTTCAAGGACCTCACCGAGGCCGACGCCCTCGCGATCGCGCGGTACTTGAAAACCGTCCCGCCGATCGACAACAAGGTCCGCTAGCTATTCGTCCCGCGCCCCTGACGTGCGCTGCTTGAACTCGGCCGGGACCTCGCGGCCGGCGTCGGTGAACGCGCGGCGGATCGCCTCGACGTTCGGGCTGAAGATCGTCCTGCGGTTGTCGCGCGCCCAGTCGTTGGAGCCCTTCGTCATCTCGGTCGAGCCCTGGAAGCGCGGCATCACGTAGCGCGCGAAGAGCTCGTACGAGCGCAGGGTCTGCTCGCGCGTCGCCCATTCGTGGGCGCGGAAGAGCAGGCCGCCGAAGCCGCCGTTGCTCTGCAGCTGCAGGTGCTCGATGCCGCGCACGACCGTCTCGACCGAGCCGACGAGCGTCGTGCCCATCTTCACGCCCTCGGTCAGCGGATCGTCCGAGCGGCCCGGCGGCCGGCCGAGCGTCTCCTCGAAGTAGGTGACCGTCTCGTGGCGCTCGGCCTTCTTCACCTGCCGCAGCGCTTCCTCGTCGTCGTCGGCCACGTGCACGTTGACGACGAGCCGCCACTCCTTGCGGTCCATCTTCTTGCCGTGCTTCGCGGCCGTCTCCTCGCCGATCTTCCACTGATTGGCCAGCGCTTCGGGGCCTCCCGGCAGCCCGGCGCCGAGCGAGAGCACGCCGAGACCGTGCCGGCCCGCGGCGATCACGCCGGCCGGCGTCATGACGCTGGCCACCGCGATCGGGAAGTGGGGCGCGGTATACGGCGCCAGGTGCAGGCGCGCCTGCCGCAGCTCGAACCAGTCGGTCTTCATCGTCACCGGCTCCTCGCAGCGGAGGAGCTGCATGATGGCGTCGAGCGATTCGTCCATGCGCGGGCGCTGGGTCACGGGCTCGATGCCCATCATGTACGCGTCGGAGACGAGCGCGCCCGGCCCGCAGCCGAGCATCGAGCGGCCGCGCGTCATGTGATCGAGCTGGACGAAGCGCTGCGCCACCAGCAGGGGATGGTGGTAAGGCAGGCTCGTCACGCCCGAGCCCAGCATGATGTGGCGCGTGCGCTCGGCGGCGGCGGCGATGAAGATCTCTGGCGACGCGATGAGCTCCCAGCCGGCCGAATGGTGTTCGCCGATCCACACCTCGTCGTAGCCGAGGTCGTCGAGCCACTCGATCAGCTCCATGTCCCGGCCGAGGGCCAGGGTCGGGTTCTCGCCGATGCGATGGAACGGTGCGAGGAAGATGCCGAAGCGCATTCCTTTATGGGCCATGGTCAGGATCGTAGCACGGCCCAGGCGCGCCTATGAATTGGTGCTACCATGCGGCGCCATGACAGACAAACCGATCCGCGTGGGGTTCGTCGGCGCCGGCGCCAATTCCAAGAAGCATCACATTCCCAAGCTCAAGGCCCAGTCGGGCGTCGTGCTCGCCGGGGTTGCGAACCGGTCGAAGGCGTCTGGTGAGGAGGTCGCGCGCGAGTTCGGGATCGCCCGCGTGTATGCCGACTGGCGCGAGCTGGTGCGGGCGCCGGACATCGACGCCGTGTGCATCGGCACCTGGCCCAACACACACTGCGAGATCACCCGGGCGGTGCTCGCCGAGGGCAAGCACGTGCTCTGCGAGGCGCGCATGGCGATGAACGTCGCCGAGGCGCGGAGCATGCTCGACGCCGCGCGTCGGGTGCCGGCGCTCGTCAAGCAGCTCGTCCCGGCGCCCAATACGCTCGAGGTCGATTCGACCCTGCAAAAGCTCCTGGCCGACGGCTACGTCGGCGACGTCATCGCTGTCGAGATCCAGGCCAACCAGGGCCAGTTCGTCGACGCCGATCAGCCGCTCCACTGGCGGCAGGACGCGGCGCTCAGCGGCCTCAACGTCATGACGATGGGCATCTGGTACGAGGCGCTGATGCGCTGGCTCGGCCCGGCGCACCGGGTGATGGCGATGACCAAGATCGCGGTGCCCCGACGCAAGGACGCGACAGGCGCCTGGCAAGAGGCCCGCGTGCCCGATCACGTCGAGATCCTCGCGACGCTCGGGCGCGGCCTCGCGCCCCTCCCGCGCGGCGCGTCGGTGCACATGCGCTTCAGCACGGTGACTGCGCTGGCGCCGCCGAGCGAGGTGTGGATCTTCGGCACCGAGGGCACCTTGCGAGTCGAGTCCGATGCGCGGCGGCTCTCCGGCGGCCGGCGCGGCGACAAGACCTTGAGCGAGATTCCCATCCCCGCCGAGCGGCGGATCGGCTGGCGCGTCGAGGAAGAATTCGTCAACGCGATCCGCGGGCGCGAGCAGGTGTCGCGCACCACGTTCGAGGACGGCGTGCGCTACATGGAGTTCACGGAGGCCGTGTGGAAGAGCGCCGCGGGCGGCCAGGCCGTGGAGGTCGCCGAGCTCTGAGGGCGCGCTAGCGGTCTTCGGGCACGCCGCGGTCCTTCGTCAGGACGCGGACCACCACGATCACGACGGCGCCGACGAGCAGGGCCAACCCGGCGAACAAGATCGCGGCCGTCAGCGGACCCATCGGTGCGTTTCGCAGCGGCCCGCCGTGATCGGCCGCGGCCGGCGTCGAGACGGCGAGGCTCGCGAGGGCCGCGAGGGTCACACGCGCGGCCGGACGAACCGTCGAAGCGATCACCTGCCGGTCTTTGCCGCCGCCTGCAGCTCGCGCACGTGCTCGGCCCAGTGGCGCGCCAGCACCTCCAGCCGCTGCCGCCCCGTGACCGTCTCGCCGTTCGGGCGACGGAAACACGGCTTGTCGAGATGCGACGAGCCGCGCGCCGCCTGCACGAGCCGCGCGTGCGCCTGCCGTACCTGGGTCAGAAGCTCGTCGAAGCTCTCGTGCGCGTGCAGGCGACGGCACACTTCGTTGATCGTGTCGGCGTCGGCGGCCAGCGGCCACGGCGGACCGCCGAGGGCGGCCGCCTGGATGCCCCAGGCGGTCGCGTCGTGGAAGTAGAGGAAGTGCATCAAGATGTCGCGCGCCTGCCACCGGTCGACCCGGGCGCCGGTCGATCGGCCCGCGCCGTCGAAATACGAGAGCGTGTCGTTGACGACGCGATCGAGCTCGTCGAGGAGCGGGTCGTTCGAGTGCGAGCTGCTCATTCGGCTGACTCCCTTTCATCGCGCTTCTTCTTCGGGAAGAGGTTGACGTCGTCCGGCCGCACCACGGCGGCGCTCATAGGGCCGGGCGAACTTTGGTCGCGACCAGCTCGAGCAGCTCGAGCATGCGTCCGAGATCGTCGCGCCGGAAGTCGACCATCAGGTGAGCGAGCCCGAGCTGCTGGTATTCCCCGAAGAGGTCGATCACCGCCTGCGCGCCCTGTTGCGCCAGATCGTCGCTGAGCGCCAGGCGCAGCGAGATCGTGAGCGATTTCCAGGGCCGCCCGGCGGCATCCGCCGCGTCGCGCAGGCGCCCGATGCGATCGCGCATCTCGGCCGGTGTCTTGCCCGACGCGTGCCAGCCGTCGCCGAGCGTGACCACTCGCTGAAACGCGCCGGCGCTGTCGCCGCCGACCCAGATGGGCGGATGCGGCTTCTGCACCGGCTTGGGGGCGAAGCCGATGTCGTTGAAGCGATAGAATTCGCCGTCGAAGCGCGGGCGCTCCGAGGTCCACAGCTCCTTGAAGACGCGCAGCATCTCGTCGGCCTGTCGCCCGCGGGCGTGGAACGGCGCGCCCAAGATCTCGATCTCCTGCTTCCACCAGCCCACGCCGACGCCGCAGATGAGGCGCCCGTTCGAGAGCGTGTCGATCGTGGTCAGCATCTTCGCCATCAGGACGGGATGGCGATGACCGAGCACGAACACCGAGGCGCCGAGGCGCGCCCTGCTCGTGCACATCGCCGCCGCGGCGAGCAGGGTGACGGGCTCGAGATAGGCCTTCTCAGGCGGATGAGGAAACCGGCCGCCGGGGTAGCCGGACGAGGTGTAGGGGAACACGACGTGGTCGCTCACCCAGAGCGACGCCATCCCGAGCCCCTCGGCCTGGCGGGCGAACGTGACGAGCGCGTCGCGGGTAGCGACGGGACCTTGCATCGGGAGCTGGCAGCCGATGTCCATGGGCGTTCCTCAGCTGGTGCAGATCAATAGCTGACGCAGGGGCTTCCCTCCGAGAGGAACTCGACGAGCTTGACGCCGCCGACGATCGCAGCGCCGGCGACGAGATTGTTCTCGTCGAGCTTGCGCTTCTTGAAGCACGGCGAGCACGCGTAAATCGTTCCGCCGGACTTCGCGAAGTTATCCATCAGCTCGCGCAGCGGAGCAAAGCCTTCTTCGCGGATGTCATCGGCGTAGCCTTTCTGGGCCAGCCGGACGCCCTCGATGCTCAGGAATACGAGCGTCTCCTTGCCCGAGCCGAGCGCGGCGTTGGCGATGACGAATGCGACCGTCGCCTTGTCGGGATTGTCCTTCGCGTGAGTGAGATTGACACAGAATCGATTGGCCATGGCTCAGTCCTCCTTCCGACGGATCCGGTAGACGGGATGCTCATCCGCGATCAGCGTGTGACCCATCATGCGGCACCAGGCGGGGACGTCGGCCCGCGCGCCGACGTCGTACGCAACCAGCTCGAGGAGCTGCCCCGGCTGCATCATCTCGAGGCGTCGGCGAAGCTCGAGCACCAGCTCGCCACAGCCGAGATCGCCCGCATCCCAATGGGCGTCGGCGCGGCGTGGAACCGGCGTGCTCGCGCTCATGCTGAAGCGCTCCGCTCCTTTCTCGGCCAGGTGCATGGGGTCGCGCCGTAACCATCACGAAGCCTATAGCGAAGCTGGCGTTTTGCAAGTCGCGAAGGTCGGCTGCGCGTGCTCATACCCCCAGATATCGCGCCTTGATCTCCTCGTTGCGGAGCAGCTCCACTGGCCGGGACTCGTGCACGATCCGGCCCTTGCTCATGAGGTAGACGTGATCGGCGACCCGGAGCGCGAAGGCGAGATTCTGCTCGACGATCAGGATGGATGCGCCGCCCGCCTTGAGGCGGCCGAGGATGCGTCCGAGCTCGCGCACCAGGAGCGGCGCCAGCCCCTCGGAGGGCTCGTCCATCAAGAGAATGTCGGGATTGCCGACCAGTGCACGCCCGCAGGCCAGCATCTGCTGCTCGCCGCCCGAGAGCTGGTTGCCCCGATTGCGCAGGCGCTCGCGCAGGCGGGGAAAGAGATCGAGGGCGCGCGTGAAGCTCCAGCCCGCGCCATTGCCGGGCCGCTCGCCGATCTCCAGGTGCTCGCCCACCGCGAGCGACGGGAAGATGCGGCGGCCCTGCGGCACCAGGCCCACCCCGCGGCGCGCGATCTCGTGGGCGGGCAGATGCGTGATGTCCTCGCCGCGCAGCCGAATGCGACCGCGCCGGGGCGGCGTGAAGCCGACGATCGAGCGGATGAGCGTGGTCTTGCCGACGCCGTTGCGGCCGAGGACCGCGACGACCTGACCGCGCTCGACGCGCAGGGAGACACCCTGCAGGACGTAGCTCTCGCCGTAGTTGGTGTGGATGTCCTCGACGTCAAGCATCGTCGGTGCCGAGATAGATGGCGGCGACCTCCGGATCGCGCTTGATCTTGTCCTTGCTGCCCTCGGCCAGCACGCGCCCCTGGAAGAGGACGGCCACGCGGTCCACGAGATCCAGCGCCACGTCCATGTCGTGCTCGATCAGGAGGATCGTCGTGTCGCGAGAGAAGCGACGGATCATCTCGGCGACCGACGCGGTCTCGGCGGGCGAGAGGCCCGCCGTCGGCTCGTCGAGCAGCAGCACCTTCGGCGCCCCGGCGAGCGCGAGCACCAGCTCGACCTGGCGCTGCTCGCCGTACGAGAGCTGACGCGTCACCTGGGTCGCGCGATCGGCGAGACCCCAGTCGGCCAGCAGCGACTCCGCACGCTCGCGAAGATGACCGTACGCGTCGCGGCGGCGGTGCAAGGCGAAGCGCGCGGGATCGAGTCCCTGCACGGCCAGGAGCACGCTGTCGAGCACGGTGAGCCGCGGGAAGAGCGTCGTGATCTGGAACGTGCGCGCCAGCCCGAGCTGCGCGCGCCGGTGCGTCGGCAGCCGCGTCACGTCCTGGCCGAACAGGCGGATGCGTCCCGCGGATGGCCGGAGGATGCCGGTGACCAGATTGAACAACGTGGTCTTGCCGGCGCCGTTGGGGCCGATGATAGCCAGCCGCTCTCCAGGCGCGACGGCGAGGCTCACCCCGCTGAGCGCGGTGAGGCCGCCGAAGTGGTGGGACAGCGTCTCGATCGCGAGCGCGGTCACCCCCTGGACCTCTCCCACCGCTGTCGCACGAGCCCGACGAGGCCGGCCGGAGCGAACAAGGTCACGAGCACGTAGATGACGCCGAGGACCAGCACCCAGCGCTCCATGTAGGCGCTGATCACGTTCTCGAGGGCCACGATGACCGCCGCGCCGATCGCGGGCCCGACGAGCGTGCCGGCGCCGCCGAGGATCACCATCAAGAGCGCCGAGGCCGAGAACAGGATGTTGAGATAGCTCGGGCTCACGAAGCCGTTGAAGTAGACGAAGAGATTGCCGGCGAGCCCGGCGAAGAGTCCGGCCAGGATGAACGCGACGTACTTGTAACGCCACACGTCGTAGCCGAGCACCTCCATCCTTCGTTCGCTCTCGCGGATGCCGACCAGCGCCCGGCCGAACGGCGAGCTCACGATCAGCGCGAGCAGGCCGATCGCCGCCACGAAGCACGCGAGCACGAAGTAGTAGAACGGGACGCCCTCGGTGAGCGACCATGGCAACGGCAGGCGGGGCCTCGGCACGCTCGGCAACCCGTCGTCGCCGCCGGTGAGCGAGCGCCATCCAAACGCGATGCCCCACAGGACCTGCCCGAGCGCGAGCGTGATCATCAGGAAATAGCTGCCACGCGCCCGCAGGGCGAAGAGCCCGAAGAGCGCGCTCACGCCGCCCGCGATCAGCAGGCCGGCCGGAAAGTCGAGCCAGAAGTTGTTGGCGACCCGCAGCGCGAGGAGACCGACGGTGTAGGCGGCGATGCCGAAGTAGGCGGCGTGCCCGAGCGAGGGCAGCCCGGCGTAGCCCAAGAGAAGATCGAGGCTCATCGCGAAGATGCCGAAGATCAGCATCTTCGTCAGGAGGCTCAGCTGATACGACGAGAGCACCAGGGGCAGCGCGACGAGAATCACTACCGCCGCCGCACTGATCGCGATGCGCTTGCTCACCGGGCGCCGAACAGGCCCGTGGGCCGGAGCGCCAGGATCACGGCCATCGGCGCGAACACGGTGAACAGCGCGAGCTCGGGAAAGAGCGCCTTGCCGAAGTTGTCGAGCAGCCCCACGACGAGGCCGCCCACGAAGGCGCCCTTGAGGCTGCCGAGCCCGCCGATGATGACGACGACCAGCGCCATCTCGAGGATCTCGAAATCGGCGCCGGGATAGACGCCGACGAACGGTCCGCCGATGATGCCCCCGAGCCCGGCCAGGAACGCGCCGAACGCAAAGACCGCGGTGGACAGAAGCCCGACGTTCACGCCCGTGCCGCGTGCCATCTCGGCGTCGTCGACTCCGGCGCGGATCATGGCGCCCAGGCGCGTGCCTTCCTGGAGCCACCAGAGCCCGAGCCCGACGACGAGCCCGATCCCGATGACGAAGAGCCGGTAGGTCGGAAACACGACCGCGCCGAACCGGATCGATCGCTCGAAGATCTCGGGCTTCGGCAAGGTCTGCGGGGTGCCGCCCCAGAGCCACAACGAGAGATCGGCAAAGATCAAGAGGAAGCCGAACGTGAGCAGCGCCTGCGGAAGCTCTTGCTCCGGGAATCGCCGCAGGAAGAAGCGTTCCATCACGACGCCGACGACGGTCACGACAGCGGTCGCGGCCACCGCGGCGAGCACGAAGCTGCCGGTCGCGTGAACGACCGCGAGCCCGATGTACCCGCCCAGAATGTAGTAGGAGCCGTGGGCCAGGTTGAGCATGCGCATGAGGCCGTAGATCAGTGAGAGCCCGGCGGCGAGCAGGAACAGCAGCATGCCGAACGAGATGCCGTTCAGCGCCTGCGTGACCCAGAACGTCACGGCCGCTCAGCCGCGCCTGAGCACGGGCAGAACCTTCTCGCCGAAGAGCCGGATGTTCTTCACGGCCAGCTCGTGCGGCATCGAGCCGAACTGGAAGAGCCCGACCAGGACTCCGACGCCGAGCTCGCGCGCCTGGGCCTGGATCTCGCGCATGGCGTAGTCGGGATCACCCACGATCGATAGCCCCTCCTTCTGGCACAGATCGAAGTCGAGCTCGTAGAGCGGCAGGTCCTCGGCGCGCTCGACGCGCGCCGGCCGCGCCGGCGCCGACTGTCCCATCAGCGCCAGCGAGCCGCGATGGTAGCTGAGGAGCTTCTGCCAGAAGTAGTTTAGATGCGGCTCGGCTTCTTCGCGGGCGCGCGCGTTCGTCTCGGCGACGTACACGTGTCGCACGAGGTGGCAGTGCTCGGGGCCCGGCGTCCAGCCGTGCTTCGCCGCCAGCTCGCGATAGCGATCGAACACCGCGCGTACCCGGCCGACCGAGCGATACGCGGAGCCCGTCGGCACGCGGCGGCTGGCGGCGATCTCGAGCCCCTCGTCGCTGTCGGCCGGCAAGAGGATCGGCGGATGCGGCTGCTGAAGCGGCCGCGGCCAGATCGAGACGCGGTCGTAGCTGAAGTACTTTCCCCGCCACGCGAACGGCTCGCGGTCGGTCCACGCCTTGATCACGAGATCCCACGCCTCGGTCATACGCTGGCGCGCGTCGTTGAGCGGCAGGCTGTAGGCGAGAAACTCTTGCGGCACGCCTCGCACGAAGCCCGAGATCACGCGGCCGCCCGACATGACGTCGAGCATTGCGACTTCCTCGGCCAAGCGCACGGGATGAGCGTGCAGCGCGGGGAGGTTGCCGAAGATGCCGATCTTGATCTTCCTGGTTCGCTGCGTGAGGACCGCCGCGATCAGGTTGGGGGAGGGCATCAGCCCGTACGGCTTGGCGTGGTGCTCGTTGATGCAGATCGCATCGTAGCCGAGCTCCTCGTAGATCTCCATCTGCCGGAAGTGCTCGGCGTAGACCTGTCGTCCGAGCGCCGGATCGTAGAGCCGGTTCGAGTCGGGATAGTAGGACGGCTCCGCGAGATGCGGCCACGGCATCAGATCGAACGCATAGACCTGCATGCTCATCTCCCCGTGACCCACTTGCCCTTCAGCTCGACATAGGACGGCATGGCCATGAACGCCTCCGGGGTCCAGGTCCAGAACTGGCTCGTATTCGGGTACGTCGCGACCGGCGTGTTCTGCAGCACGCCGTCTTTTCGTTCCGTCTTGAGGATGTAGACCGTTTGCAGCGGGTTGTGGAAGCTGTCGAGCCGGATCTTTCCGCGCGGCGCGTCGACCTCGACGCCCCTGAGCGCGGTCAGGAAGGCGTCGAGGCTCTCGACGTTTCCGCGGACGTTCTCGGTGGCCCGGGCGATCATCTGAGCTCCCACGTAGCCCGCCTCGGCGGTCAAGCTCACCGTACGTTTGTACTTGGCCTCGAAGGCGTCGCGAAAGCTGCGGTTCTCCGGCGTGTCCAGCGCCCGGCTCCAGTTGAACGCCACGACGATACCCAGCGCGGCGTCCCCCATCTTCTCCAGAAACGCCTCGTCGGTCAGGCCACCCTTGCCGATGAGCGGGATCTTGCCCTTGAGGCCGAATTCCGCGTACTGACTGACGACGCGCAGGGCGTCGGCTCCGAAGATCGCCACGGCCACGACGTCGGTGTCGCGTCGGATCTGGGCCAGGTACGGCGCCAGGTCGGGCGCGCCGAGCGGCGGGTAGATCTCCTGGACGACCTGCCCGCCGGCGGCGACGAACGTCCGCGCCACGCCCCCGATGTGCTCGTGTCCGGCGGCGAAATCCGAGGCGAGCAGGACCATCTTGCGATACCCTTGGCGGTACGCCCACTCGCCGAGCGGGTGCGAGGCCTGGCTGTTGGAGAACGACGAGCGGAACACGTAGTCGCTGCGCTGTTTCTGGCTGAGCCCGTCGGCGCCCGCAATGTTGATCATGAGCGGGATCTTCTTGTCGTTGACGTAGCCGGCCAGCGCGTATGCGACGGGCGTCTCGAGTACCCCGGTGAGGATTTGCACGTGGTCTCGCTCGACGAGCTTTCGTGCCTTCGTCAGGCCCTCGTCCGGCTTGTTGCTCCCGGTGCTCTCCAGGAAGAGCTCGACTCGCCGCCCGCCCGCGCGGTTGCCGACCTGACTCCAGTAGAGAAGGTTGCCGTCGCGCATGTCGATCCCGAGCTGCGCGAGCGGTCCCGTGTTGGTGTAGATGATGCCGATCTTCACGGGGTCCCGCTCCTGGCTCGCGACGCCCCCGCCGACGAGCACAAGCCCCAGCGCGAGTGCCACCAGGCGAATCGCCCGATGTTTGCACCGGCCGACTCGATCCCGCGTCATCCCGGCCCCCATAGCGTGGTGAGGAGAAGATCGTGGAGCGCTCGTCCCGTGTCAAGAACGCATCGCGCGACAGCGCAGTCTTGGATGCGGCGTTATCATCTGGGCAGCGAAGGCAGGCCGCGACTCACTCTCACCCAAGGAGGCCCCATGGCAGGCAAGGCAGAAGCGCTGGCGAAGCAGTTCGAGGCGAAGGTGCAGGAGGTGACGGGGGTGCTCGAGCGCCTGAGCGACGCCGACTGGAAAAAGACGACGTCGTCAGAGAAGTGGACGGTCGGCGTCGTCGCACACCACATGGCCGGCTCGCACGAGGGCATTGCGAACATCATCAAGGCCGTCGCCGCCGGACAGTCCATGGGGAACTTCACGATGCAGATGCTTCACGACATGAACGCCAAGCATGCCCAGGAGCACGCGGCTGCCACCAAGGCCGAGACGATCGCGCTGCACAAGAAGAGCGCGGCGACCGCGGCGACGGTCGTGCGCGGGCTCAGTGATGCCGACCTGGGCAAGAGCGGGACGGTACTAGCGGGGATGCCGGCGATGTCGGTGGAGCAGGTTATTGGCGGGGTTTTGTTCAATCACATCGACGAGCACTTGAAGAGTATTCGCGCCACCGCAAACTTGTAGGCAGACTCGCTGATAAGGGCCCATCTACTTCGTTCTATCGGAGGGGGCCTCGATGGCCCCCTCCGACTTCTCCCCAAGGATAGCGCGGGCAAAGCCCGCGCTCGAAAGCCGCCGCCTCGTATCTGAGCCCTTCTCGGCGGCCCGTTTCTCGTTCGCGGAACTCGGATTCTCAGCTTGTAAGAGGAGTGCGGGCGCGGGCTTCCATCGCGAGGAGCCCCAGCGCCACTGCCACCACCGCCGCGGAGCTCAGGGTCAGGGACCATTGGACGCCGATCAGGGCGCCGAGAACTCCCACGGTGATGCCGCTGCCTGCACGCAGGCCTAGCATCGACGTGTTGAAGAGGCCGACCATGCTGCCGCGGAGGTGAGGCGGGGACAGTAGCTGCACGATGGTCTGGGCCATCGACGTGAACGCGACGTTGAAGATGCCCGCCAGCACGAGGACCGTCACCGCGGCCGGGTAGCTGTGCGCCGCTGGAAACACCGCCATCAGCACGCCCCACGCCACGGCGCAGCCGATCGCGGCGCGCGCGCTGAGGGGAATCAACGTGGCGCTCTCCAGGAGCACCGCACCGATGATCGCGCCAACCGCATTGGCCGCGAGCAGCACGCTGTACCACGCGCCGGCCTCGTCGGCGCCGAGATGGTGCGCGTACTCCGGCATCTGAGCCTGGAAGGCGTTGCCGACGAGGAAGGATGTGGTTCCGCCGAGCAAGATCATCGTCAGCAGGCGTGGGTCGGAGCGCGCCTGTGCCACGAGCCGGCCGATCTCGGAGAGGCTGAAGCGGCTCGCTCGCCGGCCGCCGGCGTCGCGCCGATGACCGGTATAGGGCATGAAGAGCAGGTAGACCGTGAACGGCACGTAGATCGCGATGTTGGCGAGGAGCCCAAAGCCCGGACCGAGCGCCAGCATGAGCCCGCCGCCGACCGCGGGGCCGAACAGGATCGCCAGATAGCGGCTCGTCGCGTTGAGCCGGATTGCGCTCGGCAGCCGCTCCGGGCCCACGATGTCGTACACGAGCAGCTGCGAGGCCGGCAGGCCGATCACGCCGGCGGCGCCGTGGATCAGCAAGATCAGCGCGGCATGCCACACGCGCAGGGTGCCGGTGAGGAACAGGAGCGCCCACGCGAGCGAGGCGAGCGCGAAGAGCGCCTGCGAGATCTGGATGAGCTTTCGGCAGTCGAAGCGGTCGGCCAAGGCACCCGCGTACACCGAGAAGAGCAGGAATGGCACCCAGTGGCTGATGACGGCGAATCCCGCCAGCATCGGCGAATGAAACGCCTGGAAGATGACCCAGTAGCTGATGACGTGCTCGATGTTGTCGGCGGTGGCGCTCAGGAGCACGAGAGCGAAGTAGCGGCGGTAATCGCGGTGGTGAAGCGCCCCGAACTTCGTGCCCGGCGGGGGGCCAGGGGCGGGGAGCGGCGATCGACTCACTGCGACGATTATAATCCGGGTATCAGGAGGAGCGAGCGCATGAAGGGCGTGACGTTGCCGACCGAGACCGTGTTCGTAATGGAGGCCTCGCCGATCAAGTTCGGGCTGGGGGCGATGGACGAGATCGCCTACGACGCGCGCCGTCTCGGGCTCAAGCGCGTGCTGATCGTCACCGACCGCCATATCGGCGAGCTCGGACTGCCCGATCGCGTCCGCGCGCTGCTCGAGGAGGAAGGCATCAAGGCCGACGTCTACGATGGCGTGGAGATCGAGCCCACGGACCGGTCGATGGAGGAAGCCGCCGAGTACGCGCGGCAGCGCGAGCTCGATGGGCTCATCGCCGTCGGCGGCGGGAGCGCGCTCGACACGTGCAAGGCCGTCAATCTGCTCACGACGTACCCAGCGCCGCTGCTCGATTACATCAACCAACCGGTCGGACGCGGCCGAGCGATTCCCGGTCCCCTCAAGCCGCTGATCGCGGTACCGACCACGGCGGGCACCGGTAGCGAGACGACCGCGGTGGCGGTGACCCACGTGCTCGCGCAGCACGTGAAGGCAGGCGTGTCGAATCGGCTCCTGCGCCCGGCGCTCGGCATCGTGGATCCGCTCAACACGCTCACGGCCCCGCCGGAGGTGACGGCCGCGGCCGGCTGCGATATCTTGACGCACGCGATCGAGTCGTACACGACGAAGCCGTACAACGCGCGCGCCAAGCATCATCCGCCCGATCGTCCGGCGTACATCGGCGCGAATCCGGCCAGCGACATCTGGTGCGAGAAGGCGATCGAGTACGTCGGCCGCTACCTGCGGCGCGCGGTGCTGAGCCCCCTCGATCTCGACGCGCGCGTGAACCTGGCGCTGGCCGCCAACTACGCCGGCGTGGGCTTCGGCAACGCCGGCGTCCACATCCCGCACGCCCTGGCCTATCCGATCGCCGGGCTCGTGCGTGACTACGTGCCGAGCGGATACCGGACGACGCACGCGCTCGTCCCGCACGGCGTCTCGGTCGTCGTGACGGCGCCGGCCACGTTCCGCTTCACGTACGCGACGTCGCCGGAACGGCACCTGCGCGCGGCGGAGCTGCTGGGCGTCTCGACGTCCGGTCTCTCCGAGCGCGAAGCGCGCGAGGCGTTGCCCGGCGCGCTCCTGGCGCTGATGCGCGACGTCGGGATTCCGAACGGCCTCACCGCGCTCGGCTACGGCGAGGGCGACATTTCCGCGCTGGTCGAGGGCACCTTGAAGCAGCCGCGGCTCCTGAGCGGCGCGCCGCGAGCGGTCGGCTCCGCGGAGATCGCGGCGATCCTGCGCGACTCGCTCCGGCTCTGGTGAGCTAGCCCCCGATAGGAGAAGTCCGCCGGCCCCATGCCTCGGTGCTGGGGCTCGTCCTGCCCCCGCATTTCGTGGGCCTGAAATTGGCGTCACCCGCGTCGTGGGCCCGTTAGTCTGGTTGTTGAGTGTTGCAGGCCCCATGCAAGCGCCACAACCTTCCCGAAGATCCCCGCACCATCGGCTGTCCGAGGCGCTGAGCCAGGTCGGCGCGCTCTGGCGTCGATCGAGTGTGTTCAAGGGCATCCTGATCGTCGCGACCGGGCTGGCGCTGCTTCCTGTCGCCGCGCTCTCGCTGCGGCCGGCTCGGCACGGTGCCGCGGTGCCGCCGTCCGTCGCACCCAGCGTCACCGGGCCGGTCCCGCAGATCGTCGCGGCCGATCAGCTTCCCGTTGCCGCCGCGCGGTCCGGCGGCCGCTCCGACGGCAGCATCGCGTCTTCGCGTCCGCGTGCCTCGGTGACAGTGCGAGCGGGTGCAGGTCCCGGCGCCGCGACACCGACGGACAAGATCGCGACGGGCTACGTCGTGACCCAGGGCATGACCGTGCCGCTGCCACCCGGGCAATGGGTGGTCGTCGCACATTTGCCCGCTGCAGATGCGAGCGGCGTCGAGTCAGTCTTCCTCGCGCAGATGCGTCGGGAGAAGCTCAGCAGGGCGGTCCTCGTTCAAGCGAGCACGCAGGCCGACGAATCGGCGACGGGATTTCAGCGGTCGGCGCAGTGCGCGCGGCCGGCGTTGCTCTACGCGAAGACGATCTCGAACGAGGAATTCGGCCGGCAGGATTGCTGGACCATCGACCACACCGGATCGACGCAGCCCGGACGCGACACCCCGCCGATCATCGGCGCCGCGACCGGCGAGCTCGAGGCCCGCGGGATCAAGTATCCTCCCGTCTTGCTCGCGGCGTTCTTCCGGCTGGCCGATCAGCAGCGGTCGCTGGATGTCGTCTACTACTTGAACCCGGAGACAGACGGCATCGCGTCGAAGCCGGCGAGCTGGGACGAGAGCGACTGGAACCGTAACAGCATCTACCAGTATCCGGACAAGATCGCCTACGTCGAAAAGCTGCGCGCATGGGCCGAGACGTTTCATCCGGCCGTCCGCGACGGCTTCCACGGCGCAGGGTCGGCCCAGCTCGATCTTCCAGGCACCGCCCGCAAGCCCTGACGAAGCTCGCGATCCGACCTCAGTGCGCGCCGCGCACCGGGTAGCTCGGCGGTACGATCTCGTCGAGCGGCCGCGCGGTCCAATGCCATTGGGGGATAACCTTCCAGAGCCGCTCGCCCTCGGCCTGGACGTCGCGCAGCAGCGCCGCCTCGTCGACGCGAACTGCCCGGCCGTCTTCGACCAGCACCTGGCCGTCGACGATGACGGTCTCGACGTCCCGTCCGCTGCCGCAGTCGACGAGCGCCTTGATCGGGTCGTGCACCGCGCCGTAGTGCAGGTGGCGCAGATCGACGACGATGATGTCGGCCTTGGCGCCCGGCGTGAGCCGTCCCAGATCGTCGCGCCCAAGATGGCGCGCGCCGCCGAGCGTGGCGGCGTCGAAGACGTCCTGCGGCCGTCCTACCCTGAAGCTGCCGTCGGCCATGCGGCACATCAGTGCGGCCCAGCGCATCTCGTGGATCAGGTCTTGAGGGTAGGTGTCGGTGCCGAGCGCGAGGTTGATCCCGAGCGCGCGATAGCGCTCGAACGACTCGAACTTCACGCCCATCTTGGCGTACTTGTACGGTGCGTGCACGACCGTGACGCCGCTGTCGGCCAGGAGCTTCAAGTCGTCCGCGTACGGATAGTGGCACCAGGAGTGCTCGTTGTGGAACACGCAGTGGCCGAGGCCGGTACGCGGTTTCAGGAAACCGATCGAGTGCAGGAGCTGGATCGGCGTCTGGCCGTGCTGCTCGAGGATGTGGTGGAACTCGCGCTGGTTCATCGCCGCGTGCAGCTGCATCGGCACGCCGAGGTCGTCAGCCCACCGTCGCGCCTGCTTCAAAAGATCCGGCGTGCAGGTGTCGAGCTGGCCGGGGTAGAGCATCGCCTTGATCCGTCCGTTGTAGGCGCCGTCATGCTCCTTGATGTACGCAACCGCGCGCTCGAGCCCGGCGACGCCGGCGGCTTCGTCCCATTCCCAGACGATGCGGCTGCCGTCGAAGGCGTAGCTCGCCGACCGAAACGCGGGACCGACGTAGGCGCGCACGCCGAGCTCGCCGGCAATCTTCGTGAACGCCGCCGGGCCGCCCGGCATCGTTCCGACGTCCATGATGGTCGTGGCGCCGGCGCGCAGCGCGGACCAGAGACCGAAAGTGCCCGCGACGTCGGCACGGTCGCCGGCGCGTGGCACCGCGGTGCCCCGGCGCGGCGCGACGTAGCCGACGAAGTTGCTCCCGAAGTAGTCGGCCTTGAGCCCGTCGAGGAAGACCGCTTGACCGGCGTTGGTGGCCGCGTGCAGGTGGCAATTGATCAGACCGGGCGAGACCAGCCTGCCGGCGGCATCAACGCGGCGATCGACCGGCCCGTCGAATCGCGCGCCCAAGTGGACGACGCGATCGTCCTCGAACACGACGCACCCGTTCGGAATCAGCTCGTGACCGCGGCCGTCGAAGCCGACCACCCATCCGCCCTGGATCAGTGTGCGCATCGTCGTGACTCCTCGCTAGGCGCCGCCGGTCGTCGCGGGATTGGGGACCTGCGAGCCGAGGCGGCTGTGGGCGCCGCCGATCGTCGCGGGGCTGGGGCCCTGCCGGCCGAGGCGCCGCTATAAAAAGAAACTTGCTGCATGCTAGGCGGCGCCGTTCGGGGTGTCAACGCCGCTCCGGCGTTGACACGGCGTCGACCGCTGCACTACAGTCCGCTTCACACTGATCGAAGGAGCCCGCCATGCGCAACCGGCCCACACTCACCGCCGCGGACGTGCAGAAGATGGTTGCCGCGTGCAAGAGCGAAGCGACCAAGAACAAGTGGAGTGTCTCCATCGCGGTCGTCGACGAAGGCGGCTACCTGCTCTATCTCGAGCGGCTCGACGGGGCCGGGCCCGTGACCGCCGAGGTCGCGACCGAGAAGGCGGTCACCGCGGCCCGGACACGGCGCCCCACGAAGTTCTGGGAGGACCGTCTCAAGGAGCGACCCGCCTTCATGAAGTTCCCGGGCGTGCTGCCGCTGCAGGGCGGCGTGCCCGTCATGTACCAGAACGAGTGCGTCGGCGCGATCGGCGTGTCGGGCGTCCAGTCGCACGAGGACGAACAGATCGCCAACGCGGGCGCGGACGCGCTGGCGTAGGAAGTCGACGCCGAATAGCTCGATCCGTTCGCCGAGCGTGTACTCTTTGTCCGTGACTCAGGGGAAGGCCACCCCGCGGCGGCCGGGGCGCCGGTCGATCTTCACGCCCGCCACGGCACGCGAGCGCGAGAAGAACTTCGAGAGCTACTGGCTCTACCAGCAGCGCCGCGACGGCGAGATTCTCGAAGACGTGAAGGATCTTTCAGAGAAGCGAAAGAGCCTGGCGCGCTTGCAGGCGAATCCGGTCCGGACGCGCCGCCCCGTCGGTGAGGCGTTCCACCGCAACTACGAGACGATGCGCGACGAGCCGCGCAGACTCGACCGGCGCACCCTGCTGCTGACCTTTCTCTACAAGTTCGCGCGTCACGAGTGGGTCGGCATCTCGGCGGCGTGGGACGAGACACCGACGGTCGCCCGCGGCGTCTACCTGATCGACAAGATCAGCCGCTACCACTTGGCCGAGGAGTTCTGCCACATGCGCCTCTTCCAGGAGATGTTCCGGACCTTCGGCCTGGGGGACGTCGAGTGGGGGCCGCTCCCCAGGCGCACCAAGCAGCTCTACGGCGCGTTCGCTCGCCTGCCCGGACCGCTGGTGGCGCCGCCGGCCTTCGTGAGCGAACTGATGGGGCTCACCGTGTACTTGCAGCTCGACAAGATGCTCGACGACATCGTGGGCGACGAGCCCGACGTCCGCGACCGGATCCGCGAGCTCCTGCGCGCGATCATGACGGACGAGCTCGCACACGTGGGTGAGCGGCGCAACTTCATGGGGCCGATCGGGCTCTACGCATCCCGGCTGATGGTACGGCCGATGTTCCGGGCGTTCTTCGGCGGGATCCCGGAGGCGCCGCTACTGTTCGACACGCGCCAGATGCGGAAGGACGCCGAGGCGTTCGACTACAGCACGATCGGCCCGGATGTGCTCGAGGTGAGCTGGACGCCGTCGTACTGCATCGCGGGATCGTAGGGACGACACGCTGAGGCGGCCCAGTCGCCGGGGCGCGTTCCGGGCGCCGCGACCCGGAACGCGCGTCCGAGCCGCGGCGCCCGCTCGTGGCTACGCGTAGCCCTGCGGCGCGATGTTGAACGCTTTGGCGAGTTTTCAACTTTAGACGACGCGTGGCGGCGGTGATCAGGTAGACGTTCCGTCTGTTGATCGGGGCGCCCAAACTGGGGTGGGGCTAGCCTAGACACGGGGCAGGCGTACCGAAATCAACTGATTTACGTAGAGTTGAGATGGCGTCGGCGATGATGAGTATGGATACACAGTTACGCGCGAGACTCTTGGAGGGGTTTTCTCTTATACCCTACGGCATTCGAAGCCCGGCTAACGGCAGCCGGCGGACGGCGCGCTACAGCCGAAAGCTGGTTTGTCGTGAAGCCTACGAAACCAGCCGAGGAGGAAAATCCTGTGACACTCTGGTTGTCCGCGCTGTCCCGATGGCAAACGGCTGAGGCTGCACGAGGGGGTCCGTGCTGAGAACGTAGGTTTGCTGAGATCACTACGAACCGTCCCCGCTTAGTCTTCCATTTTGAGCGCGAGCTTTGCCCGCGCAATCGAATTCGGGGGAAGCTCCGGAAGAGGGCGAACCTCCCTCCGAGTTCCTACGCCGGCTGGATGTTCGGATTCAGCCGGAAGAAGTTGTCCGGGTCGTACTGAGCCTTGATCCGGCGCAACCGGTCCATGTTCTCGGCGTATGCGGTCGCCGTAAGCGCGCCCGCGGTCTCGTCCGCCTGACCGGTGAAGTTGGTGTAGGTCGTGCCCGTGGAGTAGGGGGCGATCTGCCGGAAGCTCTCCCGAACCCACGCGATGTTGGCCGCGGTGTCCGCCGGGTTCTCCCAATTGCCGTCGATCGACGACATCCACCGCGCCGAGCGCTCGCCGTACGCTGTCTCGGTCGGGCCGACCCGGTTGATGGCGCCGCCCATCTGGAAGGTCACCACGAGCGTTAGCGGCGACGGCCGCTGGTTCGCTCGGGCTGCGATGATCTCGGTCACCTTGTCGGGCAGGTCGGCTAGGTTCTGCGCCTTCCAGTAGCTCTGCAGCTTCCCCATCGGAAAAAGCGGATCGAAGGCTGTCTGCACCATCGAGAACGGCATCGGCTGCGAGATGTCGGCGAGCGGCGTTCCCAGCTCTCGGAGCGGCTGCATCCTCTTCATCCCGTCTTCCGGCGCCCCGACGTATACGCCGCCGACGACTAGGCATGCCTGGTTGTGAATCGGCGGCGGCAAGGTCGGAGCGGCCGGCATGGTGATCGCGAGAGCCACCGAGGTGATTTCGTCGGGCGCGCTTGCGCAGTAATCGCGCCAGCGGGGAAGGATCCTGGCCGCGTCGGCCACGGGATAGAAGACACCGGCGAACGCCACGATCGGCCCGTGCGGATGGGTCCGGAACTCAACGATGTGACGATCCCGAAGTTCCCGCCGCCGCCGCGGAGCGCCCAAAAAAGATCCGGCTCGGATGCAGCCGACGCCGTGTGGACGGAGCCGTCCGCGCACACGACGCGCGCCGACAAGAGACTGTCGATCGTGAGTCCGTACTTCCGTCGGACCCATCCTTCGCCGCCGCCGAGCGTCAGCCCCGCCACGCCCGTCTCCGATACCACGCCGCCCGGCACGATGAGGCCGAAGGCCTGGGTCTCGCGATCGAGATCGCCCCAAAGCGCGCCGCCCTGCGCTCGCGCGATGCGCGCCCCCGGATCGACATCGACGCCACGCATCCGCGTCAGATCGATGACCATCCCGCCATCGCAGCTCGAGTGGCCGGCCACCGAGTGGCCTCCACCGCGGACGGCCACGAGAAGCCCGTGCGCACGGGCGAACTTGACGGCGTCCACCACGTCGGCCGTCCCCGTGCACCGCACGATCAGCGTAGGACGGTGCCGATGCATCGCATTGTAGATGGGCTTGTCCGCGTAGCCCGGGTCAGCCGGCTTCAGCACGTCTCCGCGGATCGTCGTGCCGAACTGCTCGAGAGTCGTATCGTCGATGCTCGCTCGCCCACCATCACGTGTCGCCACAGAAGTCGTCATTGATCATCCTCCTTCAGCGGTGGGCTGGAGCATGCCGTCAGACAGGAGCGGGGACGAGGCAGGTCGGGCCATGACAGTCACCTCTTACTCCGCCTCGGTGGGAGGCGGGGTCATCTGGAGCGCGTGAAAGAGCTGCCGCGCGACCTCGGTCGCCGCAGCGGCCGCCCTGGCATCGCCACGGCGCTGGTGGAGACGGCCGAGGCCGGCATGGCAGTGCGCCTGGAGCGGGCGCATGCCTAGCTGCTCGGCGAGGCTGAGGGCCTTGGCGTAGCCCTCCTCCGCCCGGTCGAAGGCCGGCTCTGCGCGCGCCGCGTAGATTGCCGCCAACACGCGCAGCGCGTGCGCCTCGTGGCCCCGCTCACGATGCTCCTGCGCGAGGTCAACGGCTTGCGTTGCCGTCGGGAAGGCCGCGTCCACGCGTCCCGTCCGGAGATGAGCCTCGGCCAGGCGGGCCAGCCGGAGCGCCTGGTTGGCCTTGAGCTTCATCGCGGTGGCGCGCTCCACCGCCTGCTCGAGAAGCGGCACGGCCTCGTCGAGCCGCCCGAGGCCCGCGTACGCCTCCCCGAGCGCGGACGCGACGAAGGGCCACGCGCGCGTGGCCGGCTCGACCGGTTCGCGCGGCAGGGCGCGCTCGAGTACCTCGACGGCCCGTGCCAGGTCGCCCTTGACCAGGCATACGCTGCCGAGCCCGCCGCTGGCCACGAGCAGGCTGTAGCCCGGGTCGCCCATCTCGGCGCCGTGCAGAGCCGCCTCGGCCTCGGCCACACCCTCGTCCAGTTCGCCGCGCTCGGCCAGGCACAGGGCCAGCCACGTGCGCGACAGCACGGAGGGGAGCCCGATCATGTAGCTGTGGTATTCCTCCTGTCCCCCCGCCTGGAGCTCGATGTTCTTGTGGAGGAACTCCATCGCGCGCTCGTACTCGCCGAGCGAATGATAGGCTTGGCCCACACGGAAGTTTGTCGCCAGGACCAGGCCCATGACCCCAGAGGCATCCATGGCGGGCACTGCGGCCAGTTCGCGCTGGGCCGTCGTTATCACGTGCTGGTGATCGCCCATCCACCACAGCGCGCCGGTCCCCTCGAAGGCACTGAAGCCGACGGTGTAGCCGTCCATCGTGGGTAACTCGCTGCTCTGCATGTACGCCACCGCACGGTCCCACACCTCGCCACGGAACGCGTGGAGGGTGAGCCAGCTCATCCGCTCGGAGGTGCGCTCAGGGTAGAGGGCCTCGAAGGCTCGAACGATCTTCGCGTGGAGATCGCGGCGGCGGTCCTGGAGCAGGCCGGTGTACGCGACCTCCTGCGTCAGCGCGTGCTTGAACGTGTACTCCATCTCGGGGAAGATGGCCGTCTCGTACAGGAATTCGGCGGCCTGCAGCCGCCCAAGCCCCGCGCGCAGCGTGTCCTCCGGCGTATCGACGATCGCCTGGAGCAGGGCTAGCGGCACGTCCTTCCCGATGACCGCGGCGGTCTGGAGCAGCGTCTTGTCGTCGGGAGCCAGGCGATCGATGCGCGCAGCGAGGATCGCCTGAACGGTGGCCGGCACTTGAATGCTGCCGAGCGGTCGCACGAGGCGATATGCGCCGCGCTCACCAGCGAGCGCCCCGATCTCCACGAGCGCGCGCACGCTCTCCTCGAGGAAAAAGGGTACTCCCTCCGCCCGCTCCATGAGGATCTGCCGCAGCGGATCCAGCTCGGAGGCGTCCCCGAGAAGCGCGCGGAGCAGTTCGTCGGCGCTCTCCGCGGCCAGCGGGTCGAGCCGGAGCTGACTGTAGTAGGTCTTGCTGCCCCAGCCGTGCCGATACTCCGGCCGGTAGTTGACGAGCAGGAGGATGCGTGCGGTCGGGAGGCTGTCGATGACGGCGTCCAGTAGACCCTGGGTCTCGGGGTCCAGCCAGTGTAGGTCTTCGAACACCAGGCAGAGCGGCTGGACCTGGCTTTCCCGGAGCAGCATGCGCCGCAGGCCTTCCACTGTGCGGCGTCGGCGCTGGCCGGCGTCGAGGGCTTCCCACGGAGCGTCATCTATCGGAATGTCGAGGAGCGAGAGGAAGCCCGGTACCAGAGGCCCCAGCGACGCGTCGAGCGTGAGGAGCTTGCCCGTGACCTTCTCGCGCACGGTCCGCGCGTCATCGCGCGCCTCGATACGAAAGTAGCTCTTGCAGAGGTCGATGGCCGGCAGGTACGCGCTGGCGCGCCCATAGGAGACCGAGCTCGACTCCAGCACGAGCCAGCCCTGCGTGCGATGCGAGTGGATGAATTCCCAGAGCAGGCGCGACTTGCCGACCCCGGCTTCCCCCATCACGGCGACCACCTGCCCCTGGCCCGTGCGCGCCCGCTCGAGAGCCGACCGAAGATGTTCCAGCTCCCGACTGCGGCCCACGAACCGCGTGAGACCTCGTGCTGCGGCCGCTTGCAGGCGCGTGCGCGTCGCCGCCGGCGCCGCCAGCTCGAAGACCTCGACCGGGCCCGTCATCCCCTTGACCGGAATGGGGCCAATCGGGATGACCTGGACGAAACCCTCGACGAGCTGGAGCGTCTCGCCGGTCAGCCGGGTCGAGCCGGGGGTGGCGAGCTGCTCCATCCGCGCCGCCAGGTGCGTGGTCTGGCCCACGGCCGAGTAGTCCATGCGCAGGTCGCTGCCGATCGCCCGCACCACCACCTCGCCGGAGTTGAGCCCGACGCGGATCTGGATCTCGACACCATGGTCCCGCCGGACCTCAGCGGCGTAGCGGCGTATGGCCTGCTGCATCTCGAGCGCCGCGTAGCAGGCGCGCACCGCGTGGTCCTCGTGCGCGAGGGGCGCGCCGAACAACGCCATGATGCCGTCGCCCATCACCTGATTGACAGTGCCCTCGTAGCGGTGGACCGCCTCCATCATGCGGTCGAGCACTGGATCGATGAGCTTCCGGGCTTCCTCAGGGTCGCGGTCGGCCAGCAGCTCTAGCGAGCCCTTGATGTCTGCGAAGAGCACCGTGACTTGCTTGCGTTCGCCTTCGAGAACATGGCGAGACGTCAGGATCTTCTCGGCGAGGTAACGCGGGGTGTAAGCCTGGGGGGAAACCGCGGCGGTGGGGGGCGCGGGGGCGGGCGCTGCCACCACCGACTTGCCGCACTCGTTGCAGAAGCGACTGCCAGCCAGGTTGGTGTGCCCGCACGCCGGGCATACCGCCTCCAGGCGCGCGCCGCAGCCGCTACAGAACTTGGCGCCCGCGGGGTTGTCCTGCCGGCACTGCGGGCAGCTCACGTTCCCGCCGGGCTCTCAGGGTTTGGCGGCAGCCTACGACCCTTCTTTCACCTCGATGATCTCGTCCGCCATCATCCCGTGGGCCTCGCGGTGGACGGCCGCCGCCGCTTCTTTGCTGGGCGCCTGGCAGAGGCAGAAGACCTTACCAGTGCCTTCGTCGAACCAGTACCTGAGGTAGCTCACACCGTACTTGCCCTGCACGGCGAGGTCCTTCCGGTGGCCTTCGGCCGCGGTCTCGGTGTTGATGCCCTCAATCTTGTAGTGGACGTCCAGATACAGCGGCATGGCAACACCCTCCTCGTCGTAACGGTTCCGGATGGGGCGACGCATGCTAGCCCGCCATCGCCGCGTGCGTCAAGGCGATAGCTGGCCTTCGGCTCAGCCGTACTCCACGAGCGTCGAGTCACTCCCTCTGCTTACAGACGATCAAATCCGTCCCCTGTTCCGGGAGATTGAGGACAAGAGATAGAGTTTCCCGGCCTGCTGCGCCTCGGCCGCGGACTGGCCTGTGCACCGCGCCTCCTGATGCTGGACAAGCCGTCAATGGGATCGCTGGGCTGGTTCACGGACCCGTGGCTGGCTTTCTCCGCGGTAGTGGGCCGCGTCGTGCTCACGCTGAAGAGCGCGTGACGGATGGCACGCGCCAGCTGCTCTTCGAGCCGCTCAATGCGGGCGGGCCTGTGCCGGGGGGAGGAAGGGGGCGGCGTCAACTCGGCCTTTAGCCGGCCTATGCTCCTTCCCTTCGAATCAGCCACCGGATGCTAGAGGCGGGCCGATCCGACAAAGTCAACGTGCACCAGCGGCGCGGCGGTCTTACGCGCCCGCGGTGAACCCCTGCGGAGTTAGGCGGAAGGCCTTGGCGAACTTGCTGGCGAAGGTCTGAAAGCCCACGATGAAGCTCAGCTCGACCACTTCGGCCTCGGAGAAGTGCTCGCGGACGCGCGCCATGCACGCCTCCGTCACCTCGAGGTCGTCGCGCGTGATGCGCTCGGCGTACTCGAGCGCGGCCTGCTCGCGCGCCGTGAATCGATCGCTGTCCTGGTAGTGCAGCAGGTCGTCCATCTTCTCGCTCGGGACGCCCGCCTTCGCGCCGACGGCGCGGCGGATGTCCATTCAATAGGCGCTGCCGTACAGCGCGGCGACCTGCACGTTGAGGAGGGCGCGAAGGCTCGACTCGATCCGGCCGAACCACTCGAGCGCCAGATACAGCCCGCCCAGCCCCATCATGAGCGGCACGCGGTGGGCCATGAGACGCTCGGGCGTCGGCACCCGGCCATACATCGCCCGTCCGATCCGATAGAAGGCGCGGACCGCCAGCCCTGGACGTTCGACCTCACTGATCATCGTCATGGGCGTCCTCCTTTATAGGCGCACGTTTTAGGCGCACGCGTCACGCTCGCTACGTGCCTATGGTACCGTGGCCGTCCATGGTGTTTCGGCGGGCGCGCGGGTAGGCCGTGGAGCAGCGCAAACTCGGCAGCACCGACATCGTGGCGAGCGTGCTCGGCTTCGGCGGCTCCGAGATCGGCTACCAGGGTGTGAGCGCGCGGACGGTCACGCGGCTGCTCGGCGAGGCGCTCGACGCCGGGCTGAACGTCATCGACACGGCGGAGTGCTACGATGACAGCGAAAGTCTCATCGGCAAGGCGCTCGGTGCTCGCCGCCGCGAGGTCGCGCTGTTCACGAAGTGCGGGCACGCCGGCGGCTGGTCGAGCGCCGACTGGCGACGCGCGCCGCTCCTGGCCAGCATCGAGCGCAGCCTGTGCCGTCTCGCGACGGACCACGTCGATCTGATCCAGCTTCACAGCTGCTCGCTCGCAATCTTGAAGAAGGGCGAAGCGATCGAGGCGCTGGAGCGCGCGCGCGAGCGCGGGTGGGCGCGCTACATCGGCTACAGCGGCGACGGCGAGGCGGCGCGCTACGCCGTGGAAAGCGGGCGCTTCGACACGCTGCAGACGTCGGTCAGCATCGCGGACCAGGACGCGGTCGACCGGACGCTACCGCTGGCGAAAGCGCGGAACATGGGGGTGATCGCCAAGCGTCCGCTGGCGAACGTTGCCTGGAGCTATGCGAAGAAGCCGTCCGAGCCGTACTACCAGACCTACTGGTCGCGTCTGCGCAAGCTCGATTACCCATTCCTGAAGGCCGCGCCCGACGCCGCGGTCGGCACCGCGCTGCGGTTCACCCTGCGCGTGCCCGGCGTGCACACCGCAATCGTCGGGACGACGAAGCCGGAGCGCTGGCCGGCGAACGCGGCCCTACTGCAGGCCGGCGCGCTCTCGACCGCCGAGTTCGAGCGCATCCGCACGCGCTGGAGCGAGGTCGGCGGCGGGGTGTGGGACGGCCAGGTCTGAGGCTTCGAGGTTGACAAAGATGACAATCGCCGTGACCGGCGTGCGTTTCTTGGCGGGTCGCCCCGACCCCAAGTAGCTGTCTCTCAAGGTCTAAGTCCTTGGCTCGTCCCTTGCTTGATTCACGCTCGGATTTCTATGTCGTCACGCGCTATTGGGGGAGGCTCATGAGGAAGTGGGTCGTCGCCGCGTGGCTCGGCGCCGTGTCGCTCGTCGCACTCGGCGTGCCCGGCTGGTCGCAGAATCAGCCCCTCTCGTTCGGGGTCATCATCTGGCGCAGTCCGACGTTGACCGCGCAGTTCTGGAATCCAATCCTGCGCTACGTCTCCGAGCGTAGCGGGGTGCCGCTGCAGCTGAAGGTGGCCCACACCGGCCCCGAGCACACTGCCATGGTCCGCCGCGGCGAGTACCACTTCCTCTACTCGAACCACAACTTCATCAAGGAGAACGAGGAGAGCGGCTACCGGGTGTTCGCGCGCTCGCGCGATGACGTCGGCACCGGCGAGATCGTGGTCCTCAAGGACTCACCGATTCGGTCACTCACCGACCTCGAGGGTCAAGAGGTCGTCTTCCCGCACGTGGCGGCGTTCTACGGCTATCACCTGCCGATGGACGGTCTGCTCCGCAAGGGCATCCAGGTCAAGCCGCACTTCGCCGGCAATCAGGAGGGGGCGATGGGCCAGCTCAAGGCCGGACGCGCCGTCGCCGCCGGCGTGAACGCCGCCGTGATGCGCGCCTTCGCGCAGCGCGAGAACGTGGCCTACCGCACGCTGTGGAGCTCGGAGAAGTACGTGAGCCTCGCGCTGTCGGCTCTTCCGTCCGTCCCGGCCGACACCGTCAAGGCCGTGCGCGACGCGTTTCTCAAGATGGCCGACGACCCGGAGGGCCTGAAAGTCCTGACCGCGAGCGCCGAGGTCCTCAAGGCGGAGGCGCCGCTGAGATTCGTCGCGGCGAAGGATAGCGAGTTCGACAACGTCCGGAAGTTCTACCGGACGACCCTGGTGAAGGTCGAGCTCCAGTAGTGAATTTCTCGCTCGCCGGGCTGGGGCGGAGCAATGTCTCGCTGACGGCTCGGCTCGTGCTCGGCAGCGGTGTGGCCCTGCTCGCCTGCGGGGCCGCGCTCCTCTACTCCATCCTTCGCGGCGAGATCGCCGATCAGCGAACCGCCCTGCGCGAGCAGCTCCGCGAGGAGATGAGCTTCGCGCTGCCGGCGATGAGCGGTCCGGCCGTCGTCGGTGATTACTCCGTGATCGAGCAGATGGTGAAGGCGCGCGCGCGCCAGCCGACCATCGCCCGGTTCGCCTGGACGGATAACTCCGGCCATCTCGTCGCGGCGCCCGGCCCGGCGATCCCGATCGAAGCGCCCGGCTGGTTCGTCGCGCGGCTGCGCCTGCCCGTGCTCGAGGATTCCAAGCCCGTCGTGGTTGGCGGGGAAAAGTACGGGATGGTCTCGCTGCGCCTCAATCCCGCGAGCGGCGTGAACAAGCTGTGGCGCGGCTTCTGGGAGAAGCTCGGCATCCTCTTCCTCGGCACCGCGCTCTCGCTCGGCGTGACCTTGGTCGTGCTTCGCGGTGGCGTGCAGCCGCTTCGCGCGCTCGCCGCCAGCGCCCGCCGCTTCGGCCAGGGCGACTACGCCGTGCGGATCTCGCTGCAGGGTCCGCCCGAGACCGCGCAGTGCATCCAGGCCTTCAACAGCATGGCCGAGAACATCGAATCGCTCGTCGTCTCGCTGCGCCGCAGCGAGGAGCAGAACCGGCTGCTGGCGCTCCAGGTGGAGCAGTCGAGCGACGCCATCTTTTCCCACGACCAGAGCGGTCTCGTGACGTCCTGGAACCGGGGCGCCGCGCGGCTCTACGGCTACTCGGCCGCCGAAGCGATCGGACGTCCGCTGAGCGCGCTCGACCTCTGGGACGGCCGCGGCACGTGCGCCGACCTCGCCGGATCCGCCGGCCAGCGCGCGCTGCCGGCCTCGTTCGAGACGTGCGCCAAGACCAAGGCGGGCCAGCTCGTCGAGGTCTCCGTGGTGGCGACGCCGTTCCGCGACGAGAACGGTCGTCCGATGGGCGAGCTCACGATCGTGCGCGACATCAGCGCGCTCAAGCAGAAGGAGGCGGCCGCCGAAGCGGCGAACCGCGCGAAGTCGGAGTTCCTGGCCACGATGAGCCACGAGATCCGGACGCCGATGAACGGTGTCATCGGCATGACCTCGCTGCTGCTCGACACCGAGCTGACGCGCGAGCAGCGGGACTACGCCGAGACCGTCCACCGCTCGGGCGAGGCGCTCCTGGCGATCATCAACGACATCCTCGACTTCTCGAAGATCGAGGCGGGACGCCTCGAGCTCGAGCCGGTA
>Ga0126369_10000361_pt1 | contig 29552 bp, 24 predicted proteins | sample PanSoiMetaPlot_1_FD_109646 | JGI IMG/M metagenome (GOLD analysis project Ga0126369, IMG submission 109646) | Tropical forest soil microbial communities from Panama - MetaG Plot_1 | ecosystem: Environmental > Terrestrial > Soil > Tropical forest > Bulk soil | place: Panama | collected 2016-02-17
CCACAGTGCAAGCAACATGCAAGGAAACAACGCAGTAAACTTGGTTCCCACGTAGAGGCCCACCGCCAGCAAAAATATCCAGCGACTGCGTCGATCGATGGGTTCGGCGAGGAAGTACACCGCGCCGCCGAGCAGTGCCGCGCAGGCGATGTCGTTGTGCGAAGTTGCCAGCTGCAGGAACACCGGCGGCAAAGCGATCCAAGATGCGCCGAGTGCAATCGCGAACGATCGTTGGACACCGAGGCGCCGCACCCACGCCACGATAACCAAGCATGCCAGCACGCCGAACAAGAACTGCGGGCTGTCGTCCAGCCGATTGTCCTGTTGAAACAGACAGTTCCATACGGCCAGCCACTCGACATTTCTGGGAAATGCGGAGACCGCGGCATACGCATCGATCCAATGCACAGAATGTTTCTGAATTGTAAAAGCCGTGATCGTCTTGTGGTAGACGAGGCAATCCCAATCCCAGGAACGGAAGACCCAAATGATCAACGCGGCGAATGCGAAGATCGCGAAGCCGAGAAAGCAGTTGAGCGCTCCAATCTCTCGCGCGATAAGGAATTCATGCGCTGCTTCGCGGCAGACTTGAAGATCTCTCGCCACGATGGACGCAAGTCCCCCCTGGCCAAGCTTGGAGGTGGCGATGACCAGGCAGGCGCCAAATACAAGCACCCCGACGACCCCAACGGCCAACGGGTTTAACTGGGTGAGCAGTCCGCAGCCCTGGATGACGACCAGGATCATCGAGGGTGAAATCAACAGCGCCACCAGCAGCCGATGCGGGAGCCCTCGCTCGGGGTAGATGGCAGCAGCACTGGTGTAGCCGGCGAACAAGCACAGCGCGCTCTCCACCGCCCACAATGCCCATCCCAAGGGCTACACCTCCCGAGGGTGAATGAGCGATCGCGGACGGGCTGCGGTCGAGAGATGCGAGGACGTCGGTGACTTCATCGAACGGCAAGCTGTACCACGGTGAAGGCACGTGGACCACTCTACACGCCGAGAGCGATTCTCACTTCCCCGAGCCGATAGCGAGTGGACGAGAACTGTGCCAGCGCGAAGGGTTGAGTTAGAAGCAACGACTTGAGGAATGGCTGAGAGTAGCCCAAGAACGGCGGAGTTGGCTTCGGGCCCTCCTCGATCGCATCCGTCCAAGGTCACTTCCTCGCTCTTCCTGGGCGTGGCGGCGCTGTCGCTTGGGTATGCGGTCCAAATCAGCAACGGGAACCTGCATCCGAGATCGATCCTCTTCCTCACCGTGGCTGTCGGGGCGACGTTCGGGGCGTTGCTCGTCCCCAGCATTGGATGGCTTGAGCGGTCCGGTGAGCGTTCGGTTCTTGTGCTCCTTGGGATTGGTTTTGCCTTCCAGCTGGCGCAGCTTCTCACCACGCCTCCCGCGATGTACATCTGGCCCGGCAGTCCAAATCGGAACGCGCTTTTCTTCGCCGGCTTGGGAGTGGTGGGAGTGGTCGGCGGCGGACTTTTTACGCGCGAGCCTTTCTTGGGGAAATTCCAGCTTCCCACGTTGCTGGCCCTACACTTTCTTCTCGGTATCTGGCTGATCAAAGCCTCACCACAGCCGCAGATCGATGTATTTCTGTTTCAACGAGACAGCATCGCTGCCTTGTTACACGGCAACAATCCGTATGCGATTACCTTTCCAGATATCTACGGCTCGTCCCAATTTTTTTATGGCCCAGGCCTTTCGGTCGGAGGCAGACTGACTTTTGGATTTCCGTACCCGCCGCTGAGCCTTTTTCTCGCGATGCCCGGACAAATTCTGGCCGGCGACTTTCGGTATTCGCAGCTTGCCGCGATGACCCTCTCGGGTGGATTGATGGCGTACTCGCGGCCCGGCCTTGTAGCTTCCGCTGCCGCCGCCGTTTTTCTCTTTACGCCTCGAGTGTTCTTCGTGCTGGAAGAGGCCTGGACCGAGCCCTTTGTGGTGCTGCTTCTGGCGCTGGTTGTCTTTCTTGCCTGCCGCGCTCCAAAACTGGTGCCCTATGCGTTCGGTTTATTCTTTGCGGTCAAGCAGTACTTGGTGATCGTCGCTCCTCTGGCCGTTCTTCTCTTGCCTCGACCGGTAGACCGGCGCGAGCTCCGAGGCTGGCTCGTTAAAGCGATTGCCACCACCGCGCTTGTCACGCTGCCACTGATGCTGATCGACATCCCAAAATTCGTTTGGAACGTGGTGACGCTTCAGGTCTACCAGCCGTTTCGCACTGACGCGTTGAGCTACCCGTCCTGGTGGGTATCGCAAGGAGGTCAGCCGATCACTTGGCTTGCGCTCGTCGTGGTCATTCCGGTCCTGGTGCTGGTGTTGTGGAAAGCCGAACATCGACCCGCTGGGTTCGCGTTGGGCGTGGCGCTCGTGACGCTTGTCTTTTTCGCTTTCAGTAAGCAGGCGTTCTGCAACTACTACTACTTCGTGATCGGCGCCCTCTGCATTACGTTGTGTTCCGAACCAATTGTTCAGCAGATCCACACGACTACCGGCGGGTGAGTAGCCGTTCGATCACACCAAGCGTTCAAGGGGCCAAGCGAGCAACAGGTTTTTCCGAGTAACTCGCTTGGCGATCATCGATCCAGCCTCCAGCGAGGTCGCGGGCGACCCGGGCGACAACTGAAGGCCAAGGGTGGAAGCGCAACTTGGTTCGTTTCTGCTAAGTAGTCCGCCCCATGAACAATCTGCCTCACTTCGAGCGCGGTCGCCCGTTGGCAATCCCTTTCACCTTAGTTGCTATGTGGGCTGCGGCTTGCGCTGACGTCGGCAAGTACGTCTGGGTGGATCAGTACAAGGAGCCTCCCGAGGCGGCCGAAAAGCCCTACACGATTTCCCCAGGCGATACCATCCAGGTGAGGGTCTTCAACCAAGACCAACTGAGCGCAAAGGCCAAGGTGCGCGCCGATGGGAAGGTGTCCCTGCCTTTGCTCAACGACGTGGAGGCGGCAGGCTACACGCCGGTCGCGCTTTCGCAGATCATCGAGAGGCGGCTGTCCGAACTGGTCAATGGGCCGCGGGTGACGGTTTCGATCGAGGAGACCAAGCCCCAGCTGGTGATGGTGGTGGGCGAAGTCAGCAAACCCGGTTCGTTGCCGTACGACTCGTCAGCCACCGTCCTTCAAGTGTTGGCCGCTGCCGGAGGCCTGACGCAGGACGCAAGCTGGGACCGAATTTTCGTTTTGCGCCAGACTCCAAGTCCGGTTCGGATTCGCTTCAGCTACGACAGAATGCGCCACCAAGAGGGGCGGGCCGCGACCTTTCGGTTGCGCCCCGGGGACATTGTAGTGGTTGAGTAAGTATGCTCGTTGAGTTCGTCTCCTCGTTGATCCTGGCAGCTTCTCCTACGGTTGACTGGTACTTCCGCAGCGAGGTCCGAGCCGCCACCACTGGGGACTATGACGCGCAGCTGAATCCCGCGGTTCGCCTCAGGGTTCCGGCTGGCCAGTTCTCACTTCTCCTCGCTTACACTCCGCGGATTCTTTTGTTCGAGCCCAACGTCCCCCAAAAGGTCAGTGTCCTCCACAACGCGCAACTGGCCGCCGAGCTTCGCACCGGCAAAACCGGACGCATCCTTCTCGCGGAGGATCTCTCATACGGTGACCAGAGTTTTTCCTGGCTCGTCACTGGCGCCGATGGAGGCGTGCCCAATTTGACGAGTCTGGCTCAATTGCCGATCATCAAATACGCCAGCGCGACCACGACGCTCGGAATTGAGCAAGCCCTCTCTCGAAAAGTCGGGATCGGCATCACCGGCGGGTACACCTTCAGCGGCGGCGCAAATACCGCTGCTCAGCAGCAGCTTCCGCTGAGCCACGGCCCAAGCGCGTCAATCAGAGTTGCATCGGCCGTGGGGACGCGCGATGCGCTGGTGTTTCGGCTCGTTTCGTACGCGACTTTCTTCTCGGGAACGCCATCCACCGTCGCGCCGGGATCTACGATCGGCTCGCCCGGAACGCGATCCTATGTGGCCGATTTGGGGGCTGGTTGGCAACACCGGTTTTCAAAAACAACCGATGGGGAGATCCTGATCGGAGCTGGTGGAACGCGGTACGTCACTCCGGTGTTAATCGAAAACCAGCTCTTCCCTTACTTTATTGCCGCGATTCGCAAGAAATTCCTGGAAACGCAACATCAAAGCATTTGGGGAGCCCTCACCTTTCGGGTCACACCCATTATCGACCCGATCACTGGCGTCATTTACGAGCAGGCGGACATGTACGCGCTGCTCAATTATTCCCCCCAGCCCAAGCTCACGTTCAGCTTCACGGTCGGCGGATCCATTTCGCTCAGCACCCATGTCCACCAGAATCTGGGGTTGGCAGGTGCCGTTGTCACTTATCAGCTCACTCATGAGGTCGGCCTCAGCGCTGGCGTTCGGCTTTTCTCATTCCCGTCGATCTACAGCAGCGGCCCGGGGGCCCCGGTCCCCGGCCCCAACCGGTACCAAGTGCAGGCTCTCGGATTTCTTGCGGTCACCTTGAATGAACGCACTCGCCTATGACGCTCGAACGCTGTAGCTGAGAAGGCCTTCCGGCTAACCGATCGTAGGTTGGAGTCGATTCCCTCTGTTGGTATGACCCTTCGCCGATGGAGAGTCTCGGTGATTGGGTTAGAGTCCCTCAGCTTCGCTTACGCTTCGGCCTGATCACGGTCGGCTGGGCGTTCCTTCTATGGCAAGCCATCGAGCTTTTTCGACCCGACTCGTCCCTTCTGCCGACCTACAGTTCGGATGACGCAATTCCTCTGCTGATGGCGAACGAGCCTCGGATGACTCCATTTTCATTATTTTACTATGGACAGGACCGATTCGGAGCGTGGCCTTTTCTCTTGGCGCGGGCGCTGGGATGGATCGGCCACTTCAGCTGGTCACCAGAGCTGCTGTCGGCATATCTCACGTTGTTCATGTTTGCCGCCGCATGGCCATTGTGGGCGCTGGCCCGAAAGACCGATTTCATCGTCCCCGGTTACCTCGGTGTTCTGCTTCTAAACCCCGTGGTGCAGATCGAACGAGATCCCTATGGCTGGCAAGCGTCAACTCTCATTTGGACTTGGTGGGCACTGCGCCGTTTATCGTCAAATCGAAATTCTCGATCGTGGTTCGTTGCCGCGTCGATCGGCAGCATCATGGCCGTTTGGATCTCGCCGCTCAGCTGCGTAATCTTGATAGCGCTTGCGACGCTAGAGTGGGCATTCCAGCGCAGAGCCAGTGGGCCGCAGGCGGCGCCAGGGAGAATGTTTCTTATCCTAATGATCCCTCCGGCGATCGGACTCTGCATCGAAACGATGCTTCGCGCTTGGTTTCACCAGTACTCACGGCTCCGGTTTCATTTCTCCTACGCCAACCCCATCGCATTAGACAGTGGACATGTTCTGCGGAATGCCTCGGCGATGTGGAATGTACTCGTGGGCCGACCCTGGTGGATTGTGCAATTCGGGCTGGTTTGCGGTGCTGGGTTTTTCTTGTTGATATGGCTAGCGCAGCCTCGTCACCGTGCTCCACCGACCACCACCGAGAACGCCTTACGTGCTCTTGCTGTCGGTTGCGCAGCGATTTGCGTGCTCACCTTTGCGGCTTCGGTTGCCGTGTCACACGTACGCCAAAATTACTACCACGAGCGGTATCTGACACTCGGTCATCTATTTGGTGGAATTGGTGCGGTAGCCGCGATTGCAGCAATGTTGCCGGTACAGCAAATCTCAGCAAAAGTGAGAAACGGTTTGTCCATTGCATTAAGCGTTGCCCTCACCGTCTCAATCGCAGTTTGGTTGCCGCGGTTTCGGAGCAATCCCGCCTATGCCGAGCTCAAAGCCGCGGCGGAGTGGCTCGGGAGCCAACCTGTGCCGTCGGTGTTAGGCGGATATTGGGGAACCTATGTCTTCGCAGCGCTGGCACTGCCGAAGAGAGTGACTCCGATCCCTGTGGGAGAGGACTACCAGCGCACGCCTTGGACCACCGACGCCATTCACTGGGCCGAGCAGGTGGTGATCTCAACCTATGGCAGCGATCGGTTTGGTCCTGCAAACGATCCCGATCGCTGGGTTACGGATCGCGATGAGTTCTTTAAACGTAGTGAAAGAGCTGGCTGGAGCAAAGGCGCTGTTACGTTCTGGATGTATGCCAATGCGACAAAGCGGTCGCTCCCCATCTCCTCTCCCCTCTCTGTACCCAATTGGGATGCCTGCGGTGAGAAGTCCTTGTCGATTGACGTTGGTGGTATCCAGAGTGGCGAATTGGTCTACTGGACGCAGCCACCACCTCCGAGACTCGTGGTGCTCGGAGAGAGCGAGCATGGCCGGACCCGCCCTCCAGATGCTTTTGAGCAAGGTGCTCGAATGACGGGCTATTTTTTCGAGAACGGCGCCGCTCTCAGCCGAATGATTCTGCAGCCCATAGAACGCCGGCAAGGATGCGTGCTCGACACCCTCGCCGTGTTCAAGCGATGAGGGGGTCACTCCAGCTCCTAAGGCGATCGGGCTTAAGTCCAACCTCAATGGGCTCGCTATTCCATCGAAAGGCTCGCCAAGAGGTGGCGCCCGCGAGATAAATGAGAAAGCTGAGGATCGCAAGCTCGGCAAAGCGGTAGTAAATAGGTGAGCGGACGTGCCTTGCCATTACAGCTTTGCGAGCACTGGGATCAGAAAGTACGCCAAGAATGGAATCACGTCAGTGAACATGCGAGGGCCATAGCAATGTCCGCGCAACCAGCTGAAGAGAGCGCCGTTCTGCGCGAACCAAGATCTTGCCGCCCGACGGTTCCTCGAATGGTGGTAGCCTCCGCGCTCTTCTTCGTCGCAGCCAGCGAGTACGGATGTAGAGAAGAGCCATCCTTACCGGACGGTGGCGGTTTCGATGGTGGGAGTTTGGACGGTGGAGGGTTGGACGGCGGGGATTTGGATGGCGGTTTAGGAACTGAGTTCTGCGACGGCGGCACGCCAGAAGCACCAAGAGTGTCTTGGAGATTGGCTGGCGATCTCACTTTCACATATTTCGTGTTTTGGGGAATACCCGGCGCTGTGCGGTATCAAGTGGAGAGGCCCGAGGGCATCGCCGTTCAATCCGAGAGTAGTGAAGGTTCCATAGCGAATCATATGGGCCGGCTGTACTCGTGGCGCGTACGCGGTATCGACTCGTCCGGATTAATAGGGTGTTGGTCCGAACGAGCGTACATGCATACGGAGCCCGCAGCACCGTGGCAAGGTCCGATCCTAAGCTCAATCCCGGACGGTGGATACTTTTACATCCCCGATGGCGGATCCGATTTCCCGGTTACCTTGAATTGGAGTGGCACGGTCGACGGGTTTTCGTACACAGTCTACAAGTTTCAAGCGCTCTGCAATATTGAGGGCTGCTTCTTTCCGCAAGCCGGGAACATTGTGCTCGGACGGGTTGACGCGGGCACCACGTCCCTGGATGCGTCTTGGAACGGGCGACCGCTAAACTGCACCCTCTTTAGGGTCTGTGCAACGCAGCTGGATGGACCCGATCGACCCTGCTCAAATGCCGTCTATTTTGCCACGGGCTTCCCGTGCTATACAGGCGGATAACGCAGCTACGTCAAAAGCATCGCGCCGGGCTGTCCGGTGGGATCTCTGCACAGGTCAATCCAGCGTCGCAATGTGGCAAACGATCGCAGCAAGGTTGCCCCTGGCTCCCGCACGCTGTGCAATACACGTAGCCATCGTGGAATGGGATGTCCAATTGACATTCGACGCGGCCGTCCAACGCAGGTAGGCAAGTCAAATCGGGATAACAACAGGGTTGGTTCCGCTGACCACAGACCGCACAGGTGTTGTCGCTCCTGCAACCCAAGCCGTCATAGCAAGGTTGTAAGCCTACGTAACAACAGCGTTGACCATCCCCACCACAGGTTCCTGCGTCGACAATTCCCCCATCGCTCGTTCCTGCGTCAATGGGTCCCCCATCGCTCGTGGACGTGTTGTTCGAGCTACAAGCGGACGAAAGTATCAGCGAGTCGATGACCAAAAAAAGTACCGCCCAATAAATGGTCGGCCGCACCATCAGCCCGGTGGTGCTAAGTGTTGCGCACGATGCCAACTCCACCCCAGACCGTCACGTTCTTTTCCATCATCGGTAAGAACCGATGGACCGGGTGCTCACCGAGAACGACGTACACCGGATTGAGCCGGTCAATCCATTCCATTGCTTTCGAGACGCCATAGCTCTCGACGGTTCCTTCCCAGTAAACATCGTGGAAGAAAATCAGCCCACCAGGCTTCACAAACTCCAGGTAGTTGCAGTAGTCGGCCCAGGCAAAGGTTGCGACGTGATTCCCGTCGATGAACACCGCATCGGCCAACTCGCCGCACAACGCGGTCGCCACTCTCTGCAGCGTCGTCGGGTCGGTAGAATCACCAATGATCGTCGAAAGAATCTGCTCTTGGCGGATAAATTCGGAGAGCCTCCTCGTATTCTCGGGCCGGGTTTCCATGTCGACATCGATCAAAAGCGCGTCCTTGGCGAGTAAAGTCGAAACGTATGCAAGGCAGCCTTTGTCATAGGTTCCAACCTCGACGTACCGGCGACCACCACGAATCAGGCGCATTGCCCGAATAACGTCGGTCATGTAGGGGTCTGGCTCGTTCTTGAACAGGAACTTTCGGCGGATCGACGCGCTTTCCTCTCCCTCTTTTTCCGAAGGTAAATCGTGCGCTGGCGCAAGAAACGACGGCAGATTAGCTGTGTGGCTGCGCGGGTAAGTTCTCATCACGGGTCGATCTCACTGCCCAAGGTGTCCTCGAGCGACAGAGGCCGGGGGCTGCTCCCGATCCGGTTCTGCCTCCTGCTGGCTCTCGGTCGTCATCTTTGGCGCGGGGCGAAGCTTTAGGACGTGCTCTGCACTGCTCTGCTTGGCATTCTTCAGTAAGAATTCGACGTCAGGCGTACTCGTCGCCTCGATGTAGATCTGGTACGAAAAAAGCTGTTTGCTGAGCCCAATCAACGCGACATTGCCGAGGACCGCCGCGCGTCCCAACAGCCCGCGGCCCAAAACCTTCGGGAAGGGGGCCGGCACGCCGCGGATTCGTTTAATTCGAAAGCCGCAGTCAACCAGCAGCTGCTTTAGGCTGCGGAACGTGAACAAATGAGTGTGAGTTCGGTCCAGGATTCCTGACTTTCCATAATTAAACTGGCCGAACAGTAACATCACGCGTTGAACGATGAATGCGATGTTCGGCGTGGTAATGATGACGGTCTTTGGATCGTGAGTGAATTGCGAGCGCAGCGCTTCGAGAAAACGCTCCGGGTCCCTAAGATGCTCTAACACGTCAAGGAGCAGCAGGTACTGGAAGTCCTTTACCGAAAACTTGAGCTCCTGCTCCAGGTCTTGAGTATGAACCGCTACCGTTGAATCTGGTCCCTCTACGGCGAACTGGTCTACAACCTCGACGCGACATTTTTTCTTAACCAACTCAGCTGCTACGCCCCCGGGGCCGGAACCAATGTCAACCACCGCAGCCCCCCGGGGTACCGCCTCGATGGCGTAGGTATGGCTGCTTGGATATCCGAGTTTCAGGTCGTAGTGCGAGTGCCCCGGCGAGCTGGTGTCAAACCGTCGCTGATACAGCAACCCGGTTCGGTGAACCGCGTTCTTCACTGTAGCGACAATGACATCCTTCGCATACTTCATCCCGTTCACGCGACAGATTTCATCCCCGTAGTACGTTGGGATTGGCAACTCGGCGACACGAGCTTTAGCATTCAGCAGTTGAATGATGATTTCGGTATCGAAGTGGAAATCGTTTGAGTTTAAGTGAAAGGGAATTTTCTCGAGCACCTTTACCGAGTAAACGCGGTATCCGCTGTGGAACTCCGAAAGTCTAGACCCAAGGAGTAAGTTTTGGATTGTGGTGAGAATTTTGTTCCCGACATATTTGTAGAGCGGCATTCCCCCCTTGAGAGCCCCGAAGCGCTGCATCATCCGGCTGCCAAAGACCGCATCGGCTGCATTGAGCCGCAAAGGCTCTGTAAGGCGGGGAAGCTCTTCGGGCGCGTACTGACCGTCCCCGTGGAGCATTGCCACAAAGTCGTAGCCCTCGCTGATCGCGTACTTGTAGCCCACCTTTTGGTTGCCGCCGTAACCTTGGTTGTATTCGTTGCGAAGGACGGTCATCCTGATTTCCGGGTGATGCGCCCTGTACTCGTGTCCGATCGCGAAGGTTCGGTCTTCTGACCCGTCGTCCACCACCAATACTTCGCAATCGTATTTTGCGAAGATCACTGGGGGAATCCGCTCCAGGACCTGCCGCAACGTAGATTCGGCGTAGTAGGCGATCACGAAGATCAAGAGCCTCTTCCGGCTGGGCGCCCCCGAAGCGACTTCCTTCTCAGCGCCGCGCGGAAGCTTGCTCGAGTCTCGCATCTCCATCAGTTACCGATTGATCCCTGGAAAGTCAGAAGGGAACATCGTTGCCGGCGCAAGTAGCACGTAATTGGGCGGCGGGCCAATGACCAGTCCGCTCCAACCTCGACGTCCCGATTGGTCGGGGTCAGACTCGGCAAAGCCCAGCTTGCGAAGCGTGCCCGGGAGCAGGCAGGCGTGCCAGCCAGAACGGCGGAATACGTCCAGGAAACTGGGAGCGATCGCTTGGATTCGATTGTGCAGGATCCACCAAAAAGCGCTATGACGCCCGACGCTTGCGCGGACTTCCGGAGCAAGGCATATCAACTTGACGAGTGGTTTTGTGGGCTGCAGTCTCGGCATACGCTAAGTGGAGTTAGAAAGATGAGCTTGGAACCATCCCTTCGCCAATCCAGTGAGCGAGTGATCCCGCCGTCCGCGCTCGCTCTCCTTCAACGGCTCGAAGCCATTTGCGACCCACGGCTAGGCCTGCCCATCAGTTCTCATCGGCCTCCACCCGTGGGTCCGATCCTGGTTTTCGCCAAGAAGGCCTTTCGCTCACTTTTTCAGCCCTTCATCAACGAGTTGCTGCGAAAGCAGTTCTTATTCAACGAGGACCTACTCAAGGTCATCCTGATCGCCTACCACGACATCCACTCCGTGGAAGGCGCAACCTTGGCGATGAGGGTGGGCCTTCAGGAACGCCTTCGTCGCTTGGAGGAGCGGCTGGCAGCGCTCGAAAGCCGGATCGGCGAGCCAACTCTCGGCAAAGGCGAGGTCGGTCCGACGACCACCGCCGGTGATAAGAACGGATCGACCAGAGCAGGCTAGGGCCGAGCCGCTCCGTTCACCGATTGAACCATGACACCACCCAACGATCCGCAGGACGACCTGCTTCACCCCAATGAATCATGGTGGCGTGAGCACGGCGGGGCCAATTGGTTACAAGAGATCCAGTCGCGAGCTTCTCAGCAGACTCATTACGGCCAGCAAGAGGCCTTCCTGCTCGGTTTCTTTCTGGGAATACCGCCCGCGCGCGTCCTCGACTTTGGCTGTGGCTACGGGCGGCATCTCAAGAATCTTCGCAACGTTCCCCACTTGGAGCTGTACGGGTGCGACATCAGCCAAAAGATGCTGGATTCAGCCACTGCGTACCTGGCGGATCCCGGTTTCGTCGCGCAGCGACTGACGTTGGTGACCAGCCGGAGTCGATTACCTTATCCCGATGGCTTTTTCGACGTGGTGCTCACGAGTGAGGTCCTAATCCACGTTGACACCGTGGACATCGCCGCCGTTGTCCGTGAGCTTTGGCGAACCAGTTCTTCCCTCTTACTGCACATCGAGAATCGGCCAGTCACATTTTCACAGCGCGAGAACAGCGCGCATGATGGATGCTGGCTTCACAGCTTCCAGAGCATCTACCAAGACCTCGGTCCGTGCGAGATAGTCACCTTACCCGAGGTCGTCGAAAATCAGTGCATTTACCTCATCATCAAACCGGGGTCGCAGATTCCAGTTGCGCATGCGCAGCGGGCTTTGAATCGCCTCGCCGAGAGCCTGGAAAATCAGTTGTCCGCTGAGCAGTTGGCCAATCAGCATCTCAAGGCCGCGTTGGTTCAGCGCGACCGAAAAATCCAACATCTTCGAGCCAGCATGGGCGAGCTAGAGAGCTCCCGGGCCGTAAGGCTGGTTGAGAAGGCAAAATCGCTTCCACTGGGTGGACGGTTGATCGAGGGTTTGGCGCAATTCCTTCTTCCACCGATGCTGTCCTTGCCAGCGCCAACGTCGACTCGAACTCCGATGCCAGAGCTGGACTCTCCAGCCTCCCTTTTCTTTGGCGGCGTCGCCACCCGCGCGTCCAAAGCAACGCCCGCGGAATTCGTCGCTGACCAGCCGAAAATCGTCTCCATTTGCCATCCAGACTGGCGCGGCATTCGCGCCGCGACCTACGGACAGTCCGACCACGTTTTGGAAGTGCCCGGCGTGATCTCTAATGAGCACTGCGCTCGCTTGGTGCAGTTCCTCGAGGACTGCACCGTTGAGAAAATTGTGATCAACGGATTTCCCCCCCGAATTGACTCGTTTTCTTTGGCAGTTGCTCAAGGAATTCCCGATGTTGAACAGTACCTCGTTTATCACGGCTCTCCTAGCCAGTCGGCGTTCCAGGAAGATCAGGTCATCAACCGGATGCTAGAGCTGGCGGCTTTGGGGGTGGTCCGCAAAATAGGGTTCGTGAAGAGCGGGCTCGCTGAATTCGTCCGAGCCGCGGGCTATTCGGCCGAAACGGTGATGAATATCTGCAGACTTCCATTGCAGAGGAGACAACGTCCGATCGGACCCGACGGCAAAATCCATATCGGCGTTTTTGCACCGATGATTCCGCACAAGAATGTGGAAATTCAACTTATCGCCGCTTTGATGCTTCCGGGTACCGTAGTACACGTTACTGAAGAGCCGCGGCTCGCCTACCTTGCAAAATTTGATCGAAGAATTGTCAATCACGGGATCTTACCACGCCCCGAGTTTCTCGATGTCTTGAGCACAATGCACGCTGCTCTCTATGTTTCCCTGGTGGAATGTTATCCGATGACGGTTATCGAGAGCCTCGCCTGCGGTACTGTATGCTTAACCAGCCATAGCTCAACCCTATTCAACAGCAGGCCGGACCTCTTGGAGAGCTTGGTGGTGCGAGAACATGACAACCCCTATGCGATCGCACGGCAGCTGACACGAGCGCTCGAGAACCGCGAAACACTGGTTCCTGCGAGCCAGGCATACATCGAGGAGCTGAACGCCCTTGCCGAGGCAGGTTGGAAGCAATTTCTCGGTATTTCATGAAGCACATTGTTTTTGCTACCTACGAGCTCGCGCCGGTAAACCCCGGGGGAGCCGGGGTTTTGGTCGCTGGAGCGATACGAGCACTCGCCTGGGCCGGATACCGCGTTACCGTGCTCTGCGATTTCCCAGAGTCAGAAATCGATGAGGCTAGACGGCTCATCTCAGATGAAAAGCTTGCCCCCGGCACAGTACACTTGGCCAGCGTTCCCCGACTCATTGGAAAACCGCGGCCTCAGGATCCTCGGCTCTCGATTTTCGAAACTAAGAGCAAAGGTTTTGCCCTGGCGGTAGAAGAGCTCAATCGTCGCGATCCGATTGACCTCGTCGAGTTCCCGGAATACGCGGGGATGGGGTTTTCCACGCTACGACGCCGAATGGATCGCGGCGCATTGGCTTCCGTCAGCACGGTAGTAAGAATCCATGGCGGGATGGAATTGATCGATCAGGCCGAGGGCGTGTGCAACGCCGATCGCCCTCGTCTTCAGATGTATCGCCTGGAGCGTCTGGCACTTCAAATGACGGACTATGTCTTTGGTCCCTCCAGAAGCATCTGCGACTTTTATCGCGTGGCCTACGGGCTGGGTGACAAGTTTGTTGTTTCCACGCCACCGGTAGAAAACCTCACTTGGGGCTTGCCGAGAACCCAGCGGTTCGCTGACCCAGCTCATTTCTTGTTCTACGGCAAACTCCAAGAAGTGAAAGGCTGTGACTTATTTCTCGAGGCGGCGGTCTCAATCGTTGCTGATCACCCGGAGCGTCACTGGCGGTTCACCCTGGTCGGCTCGGATACACCCTGTTTCGCGCATGGCCGGCCTACGTCCGAGTGTCTCAAGCCTCTGTTACCGTCCAATCTGAAGCCGTACTTCGAATTCATCCCTCGGATCGCACGCGAGGATTTACCGGCGCTCTGCCGAACTGTTCAAGCGGCCGTGGTTCCATCGCGGTTCGAGAGTTTTTGTTTGGCAGCCCATGAGCTGCGCATCATTGGCGTCCCACTCATCGTGTCTTCGATCCCCGCGTTTGCCGATTTTTTCAGTGAAAGCACGGGATGCCTCTCGTTCAACGGAAGTGCCAGCAGTCTCAAAGAAGCGATGCTCAGATTGAGTTTTGATCCGGAACTGGCCGACCGCTTGGCCACTCGTCGAATGCCGCACTATCCCGCGATGATCGACGCCTATCGCCAGGTACTTGAGCGTGGCGACCGACCTCAAGCGCGATCGCCGATGGAAGTTCGGGTCCTTTCCCAAGCACTCAACAGCTTTGATGTTTAAGCAGCTGGAAATGAGGCTTGCTCCGGAGGTCACACGGGGGGCGCGACATCTCTTCATCAGTTCACCAGGAGCTGTTCTCGCATCGGTCGCGGCAACATTTCTGGGCATCGCGGTGACTGTTGCCTGCTTCTACCCAGGTTACATGTCGCCAGATTCCGTCGACCAGTTCGCGCAAGCTCGCTCAGGCGTCTTTACCGATTGGCATCCACCAGTAATGAGTTTCATTTGGCGCCTCACCGATAAAGTGATTCCCGGGCCATTCGGCATGTTATTGCTGAACAATTTATTGCTGTGGGCAGGCTTGGGCCTGATCTGCTACCGCTGCCTCGGCCGCGCGGCGGCGCCAGCCACACTAGCCCTGGGTCTGTTCCCGAGCGTTTTCGGTTTGTCGAGCACAGTCTGGAAGGATGTGGCCTTCGGGGCCGCGATGGTTTTGGCGTTCGCACTGATCCTGAACGCGCACTTCGTACGCTCGAAAGTTTCCTTGGCTTTCAGTTCATTGCTTCTATTCTACGCCTTGTCGGTAAGGCACAACGCGGCTCCCGGGGTGCTGCTGCTGGTGCTTTACGGCGCATGGGTGTTGCTCAAAATTATCCGCGGTGATCACTCTCGGGCAAGGATCCTTGGACTCACCGCGCTGGTTTTTGGGCTTCTCTTTGCAGCAGCGACTCTCACCACACGAGCCCTGTCCGCGGGCCGTCAGACCCACATCACCCAAACGATCCTCTTGCATGATCTCACCGCGATCAGCATCGCCGAGGGAAGGAGCCTGTTTCCACGATGGGTTCGCGCCAATGGCTCGGTTCCGACGGTCGAAGAATTGAAGGCGAGGTATCACACCGGCGATTTGGTTTCTCTCTTTGATGGGGACCCCGAGACGAGCTTTCAGCGAACGCAGAATCCCGAGCAACTCGCAGAATTGCGTAAGACCTGGCTGAGCGCAGTTCTCAAGCACCCAGGACCTTATCTCTCGCACCGCTGGAGAGTCTTGGAAACGACGTTGGGACTCGGCGGCGGTTGCTATGTTTACGAAACCGACATATCCGCAAATCCGTTTGGTTTCCGAATGCCTCGTACCAGGGCGAATCAAATCGCGATGACCTACTTACAAGCTGTACGAGCTTCCGCGATTTTCCAAGGCTGGTGCTACCTGCTCGCAATTGCGGTGATACTTTGGGCATTTATGCGGTCGGCCTCCGCAACCCGAGTGCCTGCGCTGGCGCTCGGGTTCGGCGCTCTGGCTTACGAGGCGCCGTTTTTCTTCGTGTCGACTGCCTGTGACTTTCGGTATAACTATTTCGCGGTGCTCAGTACGCTGATTATGGTCGTGCTACTCGCCCACTCGACATTGTTCAGCCGCCGCCTCGCGGTGTCGCAGTATTAATTGTCATGGCCATTGCACATCAATACGACAGCCTCCAGATTGGATCAGCTAAAACGCTGCCGCTCCCGTGGCGCAACGCAGCACTGTTGTTGGCTTGTACAATTCCGCTCTGGTTCTCGCTTCCCACGATCGGTGATCCGTATGGTCAAACCGAGGAGGGCGTCAACAATGCGATCTGGGCACTCGGCGGGCGAAACATCATTCGCAGGGGTCCGATAGCCGCCAAGCTCGGGGCCGTGGTTGCGCCGTATCCCGGGACCGGCGGCGGTGTCTATGCGCATCACCCGCCTCTCCCAATTTGGCTTTCAGCACTGATTCAAACGATCACCAACTGGGAAGGAGCGCCGCGACTACTCGCCTTGGTCCTGGTCGCGCTTTCGCTTGCCGTGCTGTTCTCGATGTTAACGAACTACGTGAGCGAGACAACCGCGCTTGTCTCCGTTGCGGTCGTTGCACTCTCGCCGTGGGTCCTGATCTACTCTCGAATGCTCACCACGCTCACCGTGGCCACTCCATTGTTTGCGGTTCTGTTGCGCTCTGTATTGTTGCGCGTGCACGGCAACCGCGCCTGGGGCGTTCCAACATTGTTGGTGATAGCCGCTTTGGTCTTGTCATCATGGGACGGAGTCATTGGATCCGCGGTGTTGGTCGCTACCCTTTCCTGGGCTGAATTGAGAGACGCATTCCGCGGCAACTTACGAGGAAGGGCCTGGCTCCGGGTGATTGCTCCAGCGATTGCTTGGACGACAACTTTGGCCGCCCTGCTTGTGTACTTGATCAAGGCAAATCATGGGCCGGGGGAGCTCATTGGCCAAGCAGTGATGCGGTCTGGGCTCAACCAGTTTGACGCCGTAGCTTGGACCGGCGACGAAATTAGATATGCCGGCGAGGGTTTGGGGTGGCTTACTTTGATCCTGCTTGCCGGCGCCTACGCGGTGTGCGGGAGACTACCGCAGGGTCGCAGGCTTTACCTGGCGACCAGCCTCGCCGCAGTACCCGGAATGGGGATGATATTGCTGTTCCGCAATGGTGCCCATTGGCATGATTTCTGGGGGTACAATCTTTTCCTCGCCGCAGGATTCGGGGTTGCGGCAGTGCTCGAGTTTTTCAGACGCGCGCTCCCGGAGCCAGCGAAGATTTCTTTGCTGTTTCTGCTCGGGGGACAAAGCACCCTCGCCGCCCGCTCCGCCGGTGCGCAATTGGAGCGTGAACACAATCTCAATCAGCTTGGTGTCTTCGTCAAGCAAAACCTCGCGACCGCTGGACTGCAAAACGTCAAGATGTTTTGGGCTTACGATTTTCATCCTTACATCGCCTGGTACCTGGAAAAGCCCCAAGACGTGAGCCTCTCATTGCCCAGCTTGCAACGAAAAGTGGAGTCCGGCCAATGGAAGCGAGAAGACCAAGTCGTTGTTGACAATCTTTTCGCCGCGAATCTGCGCTGCCGTGGGCTGGGCAGCCGCATCGATTCTTCCACCCGCCGCTGGTCGATCACCAGCGTGGGCGAGTTGGAGAATTCCTGCCAGGGCCATTAGAGGTGGTTCACCAGCTGATTCCGAACTTCTCCTCCGGCGATGCTTCCAGCGTCGCCGCCCTGCATCTTCGACGCTTGCTTCGAAGACTCGGGCACGCCGGTGAAATCTTCACCCTCGACGTGGAACCGGGCCTAGCAAGCTTGGTGAAGCCGGCTTCACTGCTGCAGCCACTTCGCAACGACTGGGTTCTCTACCACCACGGCATCGCGTCCCCGCTGAGCGGAAAAACGATGCATCTTCGCTGCAGGCGGGGCGTAGTGTATCACAACATCACTCCCGCCCGGTTCTATCCCGGAAGCTTGCTACGGGAAGCGTTGCTTTCCGGTCGTGCGCAGCTCAAAGCAATGTCCGAACACCTCGAGCTCGCAATTGCGGATTCCCATTTCAATGCCGAGGAGCTTCGAGCCAATGGATATCGGAACATCCATGTCGTGCCTTTGATAGTCGAGCCCGAGCGCTTTGCCTTGGATCAGGCGGATCAGCGCGAGCTGTCGCGACTCCCTCAGAACGACCCGATCATCCTCTCGGTTGGCAGGGTGTTGCCTCACAAGCGCTTCGAAGACGTACTGTCGCTTCATGCCGAGTTGTTGAGCCTGCGCCCACGATCTCGGCTGATCATCGCAGGCGAGTACCAGCCGGGTAGCGCCTACTTTCGCCAGCTGCGACAAAGAGCGCGCGAGCTGAGGAATGTCGAGTTTCTCGGCAAGGTCTCCCATCCGCGACTGGTTGCCGCCTATCGCGCCGCGTCGCTTTTTGTCTCCATGAGCGAGCACGAAGGATTTGGCGTGCCGTTGGTGGAAGCGATGGCCGCTGAGGTCCCGGTCTTAGCCTTCGGCGCCGGCGCAGTCCTGGAGACGATGAATGGCAGCGGCATCGTGTTCTTAGAAAAAAACTTCGCATTCCTCGCCGAGCTCGCGAATGAGCTGATGGCGCCCTCGCAGCTCCGAAGCACCGTCCTCAAAGCCCAGCGCCGCCGCCTCGGCGCGTTCTCCGCTGATCGAGCCCTCGAACCGCTGAGATCGGTTTTTTCGACAATCTCGCGTAAGCGAAACATTGGTCGGCAACATCGCCGCCTGGCGATCGTTGTTCAGCGTTACGGCAATGTCATCGGCGGGTCGGAACTGCATGCCCGTTGGATCGCCCAGCGGCTCTCATCTGGCTGGGATGTTACGGTTCTGACCACCTGTTCGCGGGATCACCTGACTTGGGGCAACGACTTCCCCCCTGGCCAGACTCGCGACGGCCCGACTCGCGTGCTGAGGTTCCGCACGGAGCAACCTCGAAGACTGGCGTCCTTCAATTCGCTGTCGCGCCAGCTGTTTCTGCGTGCGACCGACTACCTCGAGGAAGAGCGCTGGATAGCCGAGCAGGGTCCACGGGTGCCCGAGTTGTTGCGATACCTGGACGAGCATCAGCGCAAGTTTGGCGCCTTCGTCTTCTTCACTTACCTCTACGCATCTACGGTCTGGGGACTGCCGATGGTCGCAAAACGCGCCATTCTGGTCCCTACCGCTCACGATGAGCCGCCGCTTCGCTTTGGCATCTACCGAGAGGTGTTCGAACTGCCTTCGGTGTTGCTGTGCAGCACGCCAGAGGAGAGGGCACTGATTCATCAGCGGTTTCCACAGCACGCAAGGATCCGACTCGCGGGCGTCGGAATTGATCATCAACCCGGAATCCCCCCGCGATTTCGCAAGAAGTTTCACCTGCCCTGTCCGTACCTCATGTACGTCGGGCGCATTGAGTCGGGGAAGGGCATCGAAGAGCTGCTGGGATGCTTCGCGGCGCTTCGGCGCAGAGTGAGCAATCCACCGGAGTTGGTACTGGCTGGCTCGGTTTCAATGGCGATCGAACAAACAGGAGTTCGGTGCATTGGTCCGATCAGCGAACAGGACAAGCTCGACGGCATCGCCGGGGCAGCAGCAGTGGTCGTGCCCTCGCGTTACGAAAGCCTGTCACTGTTGACCCTCGAGGCCTTCTCGCAGGCAACGCCGGTTTTGGCGAACGGTCACTCCGAAGTACTGGTGGGTCAAATCAGGCGCAGCGGAGCCGGATTCACTTACCGAGATCCGGCTTCTTTCGTCGAAGGCTTTCGCCAGGTGGTGGCGGAGAAGGCACGACTAGGTCGCCGGGGCTTGGCCTACGCGCGACGACACAGTTGGAAGCGTGTGCTAGATGTCTATGACCAGGAATTACGCCGCATCCTGCGGGAGAGCAAATGAAGCTCCTAGGAACAAGGTTCGACGCCCCGGAACTAATTTCGCGAATTGAAGCGAGGCTTCGTGCGCGAGGTCTTGGGAACGCGCCACACTCGCCGATCGACCGGGCGGGAGCCGAGGAACCGATCGAGCCGCTGTCCTTCAATCTTCAAGCGCTGGAGGAACACGCCGACTCCACCCGCCCTCTCCCGCTTGCCACTCACCGCGATGGACTTGGACGCTTGGTGCTGCTTGCAAAGTGGACCTTTCGCAAGACATGCCAGGTTTTCATCAATGAAGCTTTGGCGCGCCAACGACTTTTTAATGGTCACGTGCGGGATTCTTACGCGCAACTGTCCGCCGATGTACTAAGGCTTCGAGAGGAGGTCGAGAGCCTTCGTGCCAGCCGTGGTCCTCGGCAGCGCTCGGCTGGCAAGGGTCGGCGGACGTGATCTTACTATAGGCCAATGATCCGCAACATCACGGAGCTGTATTACTACCGGGCTCTTTTGTGGAGCCTAACCCAAAGAGAATTGAAGGCACGGTACCGAGCCTCGCTTCTAGGCTTCCTCTGGACGTTTCTCAATCCTACTCTCCAAATGCTCACGTACGGATTGGTGTTCAACGTGGTACTTCGCCAGCAGATCAGACACTTTCTCTTCTTTCAATTCGTCGGGCTGCTGCCCTGGATATTCTTTTCGGCGTCTGTGACGGGCGGCGCCACCGCGATCAGCGATCGGCGTGACTTGCTGACCAAGGTGCGTTTTCCTCCGCAGGTCCTACCGGCCACGGTGGTGGCTACCAACCTCGCCAACTACTTGCTCTCGTTACCGCTGATGCTCGCCCTCGGCATCCTCTATCGGGAATGGCCAACCTGGCACGCGATCATGTTTCCGGTCATCCTTCTGATCCAGGTTCTGTTCACCCTCGGTACGGCATACATTGTATCCGCCATCAATGTCGCCTTCCGAGACCTGCAGCACATCGTCTCGAACCTGATGACGTTATGGTTCTTCTTGACGCCGGTGCTTTATGAGCTGTCTGCTATTCCCGAACGCTACCGGAAGTTGATGATCTGGCTCAATCCAATGACGCCGTTGATCGCTTCGTACCAGTCCATTTTCTACCATCACCAACTTCCGGCCCTACGGCCACTGGCGTACGTAGCGGCAATATCGACACTACTCCTTTGGCTTGCTTCTCAAGTATTTCAACAGCGCCGGGAAGAATTCGCCGAGCTGGTATGACGGTCGGGTATTAATTTTGGACGCAATCGTTATCAGCAACGCCACGAAGCAGTTCCGCAAGAGCACCACCCCTAAACACTACACCACGTTTAAGAGCGAACTGGTGCGGTGGATTCGGGGAGAACGCCGTCCAGCCCCGGAGATGCGGATTGAAGTTCTTCGAGGGATCAATCTTACGGTTCGCCAAGGTGCGACGGTCGGGATCATCGGGCGCAACGGCGCTGGAAAGAGCACTCTGCTGAAAATGATCACCGGCATTTATTCACCTACCAGCGGTACTGTGACAGTGAACGGCAGGATCTCGGCGCTGCTAGATCTCGGTGCTGGTTTTCATCCCGATTTTTCGGGGCGTGAAAATATCCTGATTAACAGCATCATCTTGGGAATGTCACGAGGCGAGGTCCGGGCCCGAATGGAGGAGATCATTTCTTTCAGTGAGCTCGGCGACTTTATCGACGAGCCGGTACGGACATACTCCAGCGGGATGTACATGCGGCTCGCCTTTTCGGTCGCCACGCATGTCGACCCCGATATCTTGCTCATCGACGAGATTCTTGCGGTCGGGGATGAACACTTCTCGCACAAGAGCCGGGACAAGATGGACGAGTTCAAGAAGAGCGGTAAGACCCTTGTCCTGGTTACCCACGACCTAGGCACGGTGGAACGATGGTGCGAAGAGGCCGCCTGGATTGACGAAGGAAAGATACGGATGTTCGGTCAGCCATCGACGGTCGTCGCCGAGTATCGAAGGGCGGTGGCATTGGAAGAGGGAAGGCTCAGCAACGGACCCCTCGCTTCGAATCCGACTGCACCGGTGCGGATTGAGCGCGTGGAGTTGCTTAGCGACTCGTCGTCACAACCGGTGGTACTTACGCCCGAGGATCCGCTTCAGGTAAGGATCACTTTCAGCAGCCTTGATCGAAGCACCAACATTGGGTTTCGAATCAAGCTCGCGCGGTCCGACGGATTAACCATCTATGAGACCACGACGTTTGCTGACCCAGTACCTCTGGTTACCCCCCTACCCTCGAGAGGAACGGTGCAGCTGCAGATCGATCGACTTGGATTGACCTCGGGCGATTACCAGGTTTGCGCATCCGTCGAGGCCCGCAACGGCCAAAGTTTTGACCCAGGCACCCTCGCGTGCACCTTCCGGGTCGCTTCAGCGGGGGCGGATCGAGGTATCGTCACACTTCCTCACCGGTGGTTAGTTGACCGCCACACCGATGAGTAGGCTGCCGCGAACATTCTTTGAAAAGCCCCTCCCTTTCAGAGCCCTTCTCATAGATATTCGGCGACGAGTGGCCTCAAGCGACGGTGTGGGTGGTCGAGTTATCGCTTGCGCGACCAGCGCAACGCTCGGGATAGCCTTGACCGTGGCCTGCTTCTACCCGGGCTACATGTCATCTGACTCCGTCGATCAATTGGGCCAAGCGCGTTCCGGAGTATTCAATGATTGGCATCCGCCGCTGATGAGTTTTGTCTGGCGCTTTACGGACCAGATCATTCCCGGTCCGTTGGGAATGCTAATACTGAACAATGTGCTCTTCTGGTCTGGAATTGCTCTGATTTGCTACCGCTGCCTGGAAGAATCCGCCGCACCTGCGATTGCAGTGCTCGGCCTACTTCCCCCAGTTTTCGGACAGCTCAGCACTGTCTGGAAGGACGTCGCGTTTGGAGCTTCGATGATCTTTGCCTTTGCGCTATTGCTCCACGCACAACTGACTCGTTCGAAAGCGGCCTGGATCTTCAGCTTTCTGCCGCTATTTTACGCGCTGGGAGTACGGCACAACTCAGCTCCGGCTGTTCTTGTCCTGATGTTCTACAGTGGCTGGGTCTATGCGAGGACGTTCCGCGGTCTCGGTTCCTGGCGTACCCCATTCGTAGTTGGAGCGCTCAGTTTTGTTCTCCTGCTTGCAGGCGTCAGTTTGCTGAATCGAAAACTTGTAGGTGATCGTCAGGGGCACCCTCTACAACAAATTCTCTTCCACGATTTGACGGCAATCAGTCTGGCCGAAGGCAAAGTCCTCCTGCCGGGCTGGGTCCATGGCAACCGGTCAGCGCCGACCCTCGATGAATTAAGGAGGATGTATACAGCAGACGGCTTAGATCCCTTGCTTTGGGGTAATCCTGCAATCAACTTTGAAACAACGGGCGATCCGACTGCTCTGGCAACGTTGCACCAGGCTTGGCGAGCTGCGGTTTACCAGTACTCGGGAGCATACGTGCGACATCGCTTCCGTGTCTTCAAATCGATACTTGGGTTCAATCATACCTGTCATGCCTACCAGGAAGGCATTGAGGAAAATTCTTTCAAAATCCAGGTTCGATCGAGCAAGATCAACACCACAGTAATGCAGGCACTGGCAACGCTCAGAAATACACTGTTTTTCAGACCTTGGATCTTCGTCAGCGCTATCATAGTGATGTTAATCGCGTCGCTGCGATTGCCACCGAAGGCCCGGATCCCGCTGCTGATGCTTGGAATCAGTGCTCTTCTGTATGAGGGGGCTTACCTCGTGATCGGTCCGGGGTGTGATTTCAGACTGAGTTGGTATACGGTGCTCGCTGCTCTGGTGATGCCCTTGCTAATGGTCGGCACGCCGAGCTTTGCAAACCCCACCACCAACTGACGCATTGCGCGTCGATTCGGGCGGATCATCGCCGCCGGCGATTTGAAGAGCTCTTTTCGGTGGACTTCAGCACCAACGCATCGTGAGCGAGCCGCCGGAAAATTGTCGATGCGTCAAACAGCTCTCGCGTCTTCTGCCATGCCCTTACCCTCACCGCGCGAAAGTACCCCAGTCCCTCCTGTTCCTTCTCAATGATCTTTGGCCACTCGTTCGGCGGTCGAACAAGGTACTCGTCCTCTTCCTCCAGCCCGTACTCGACCGGGAACGCCCGGTTAGAAATCACCAGCTGCCCGTGGCCAAGTGCCAAAATCACGGCATCGCTAAGACGAACTGGCTCTTTGGCGTAGTGCAGGAGGATTCCATGTCTTGAGAGCGCGTCCTGAGTGCGAAGCGGATCCCTGTGGTCGGGCAGGACTTCAGCGGGAATTTGCATATCAGGAGGTCTGGCCCAGGTCGGGACGGCCACTTCAGCTTGCTCCAGCCTAGGCGGATGGGGGAGCCGACACGTATCCACGAAAGCCGCCAGCACTGCTAAGAACGGCAAGTCGTTCGCTTCGGGTGAGGGATCCTCAAACCACGTAAACCAATACGGCGTTCCTGCCCCGCTGCGGTGTCGGCGTACAGCTTCGGCCAGCTCGGCTTGGCTGGGTTGCTCGGTTACGATTCCGACTTTGACTCCGGGGATCTCATCGGTAAGTAGTCCGCCCCGAGAAAGGGGCTCAAATACGAACGTCACATCCGGTTTGAACTTGCTGGCACTGGAAATCGCGACGCCCCAATCGTCGGCCACCGGAAACCAAGCCGAGTCAGCCCAAGTGGTGCGCTGCGGCACTTGAAACTCGAACCGCCGTCTGGCGACGAAAGCAACTCGAAGGCTCATACCGAAGTGGATCGCCAATGCTGCAAAAATCGTCCGAGCCAGCCCTTCAAATCGAGCGTCGCCGCCGCCGAGGAGCCATCGACTCGAACCATGGCCAGCGCTTTTAATGCCGGGCGCAATACCGAGTTGTCGAAATGATTGGCGTGAAGCATTGTTAGTTTTGCGTTGAGCGCACCAGAGCTGGTGCCCCAGTCCGGGATCTGCCGGGCCGTTTCCACGGCGCCTTGCCGAAGCTGATCGAGGTATTTTGAATCTTCGCTGAGCAAGGCCAGGTAGCCTACGGCTCGTCTCTCATTGATTCGATCGACCAGCAAGCAGTTGTGCCCGTGGATCATGTACTCATCAGACCCGGTCGCCACGGAACAGATCGCAGTGCCTCCCTGCGAAAACATTTCCAATGGCGGTCCAGAAACGCCTTCCACGCGCGACAGCTTTAGGAGAACGTCATAGTCCCGGAGCACCCGATGAACTTTTGAGATCGGAACCTTCTCAAAAATCTTCACCGGCTCGCCACTGACGACAGGGCGGGTACCGCCTGAATGCGAGGTGAGCCAACCCACCTCTAAAGCCACATTCCCGCGAGCTCGGTCCAGAATCTCAAAGGTTTCGGCCAATCCTTTGAACGGAAATCCCCACGGACCCTCGACGAGCACCCTCAGCGGAGAATGTCGCGGGGAAGGGTTACCAGTCCGAGGGAAAAATTCGTCGCTTAGACCATTCGGGACCCGCACCACCTCCGCTTGCGGTTGCGTCAGCCGAATGAATTCCTCGAGCCATTTGGCTTCGGTGAGGAACAGCAATGGCAAAGAATATGTCAATCGGTTCAGAAACTTCAGCTTCACTTCCCGATGAAAGCGAGATTCGAGACTCTGGTTGAAATATCCGTAGATGCGGCTCTCAAACCGCCAAAGTTCAAAAAACGTCAGCCACCAGGTGGCGAACAGAACATCGAAATGCTCGGTAACGGCTTTTTCAACTGAAACGAGGCGTAAATCCACTAACTTTGGATGCCAAGTTGGCGGTTGAGCGTTCAATTCCCCAAGAACCACAATGCAAACTCGATGGCCGAGACGCTGCAATCCCCAGGCATGCTCGATGACAGCGTTGACCCCGCCGGTGATGTTCACAATGTCGGAGACGAGAAAACCAATCGTCACGATCTACCTCTGCTCAGGCGATCGAAATTGTCTCGCAGGGATCTACCGGAAACCACTTTCGAGCCCCAGTTGCTGATCTCCTTGGCGACCCAATACAGACGCGGCCATCGCAAGCGAAGCTGAGTCTTCGCCCGATCCACGGCGGCCAGAGTGCGCAACCGCAAGGCGACCGCACCGTTCAACTCCCTCGCAGAGCCAAGCATCTGCCCATTGGGCAGTTCGGGGGCAGCCTCGAGAACTGCCCTACTGCGGGTCATTCGTTGCTCGCAACTGGGAATGCCTTTGACAATCGCTGGTTCAAACACTGCGGCGAGCTTGAAAAACAAGGGGTCATTCTCAATGGGCCCCTGATTGTTCGTGAGCGCAAGCTGAAACTTCCCGATTCGTGTGCGATCGATGACCACGCTAGAGCAAATCGGCCGGTTGTAGTGGAACCAAAGCAAGTCAAAGGGTTCGCGCAACGGGTGTTCCTGCTTCCACCGAATAAACGGCGAGCCCCTCACCATTTGGGCCAGGTAAGCGCGGACAAAACCGCTTATCGCCCAGGCAGCCGGCACCTCGGAGAGTTCTTGAAGCAACCGGACGTAGTGGTCTGGGTAGACCACCTGATCCGCTGTCACAAACGCCAGATATTGCCCACGGGCATGCTCGATCGCTGCGTTCATGGCTTCTGCTCGCCCCACGCCCTGCTCAACCAGAACACGGTGATCAAATGGCTCAAGTCCAGAGTATTCCTCAAGCATTCCGCCGAGGAATTCTCGGTCGCGCCCTGCGGCGACCGCAATCAGCTCGAGGGGACGATAATTTTGTCCCGCCATGGAGAACAGGCACTGGTCCAGCAATTGAGCCCCGTCGTCTACCCAGAGAATAATGGTCAGTAGTTCAGATGTGAGTGACGACGCTTGTGGGTTTGACAGGGGCTCACACTCCAGCCTCTGAAGGGACGGCGTCTCAGTAGTCACCACCGAGACTCCGAAAAACGTAGAAGATGCTGAAAGCTCCCGTGCGGCGCCTTTTTTGGACTCAGCTTCGACAGCTCAAAGGAGGGACCGCCGAGACTCTGGTATTCGGTGAGCATCCGCCTCGCAAACTCCGTTGCTCCGTACTTGTTGGCTAAGTAGGCGGCGCTGCGCCGGACGGCCAACTCTCGCTCCTTGAGAATGGGTCGACCCTGTGCATAGTGATGTACCAGCGCGGCCGGCGCAATCAACGTCTTGAATCCGGCAGCCTGAGCGCGCCAAGAAAGATCGACATCCTCGCAATAAATGAAGAAGTTCTCGTCAAAGCCCCCGATGGCTTCATAGAGCGCCCGAGTAACGAGCAGTACACACCCGCTGCACCAGGCGGTTTTCAGAGTAATTGGATCGTACTGCTTGGGATGTTCGTCGGGGAAAAGTCGGGCTTCCACCAGGCCCGCTCTTGGCTCACGTCCTGCCACTTGGATGAGCTCGAGGAGGCAACGCGGATGCAGCAGCGCATCGGGATTGACGCAAACGTACCAGAGGCACTCATCCCTCGAGAAAGCCTCCCGCATTAGACGATTGTGGGCGACCGAAAAGCCGACGTTAGTTCCCGTCCACCAATAGCGCTGGCCGGGCCTCGTTTGTTCGAGCTCGCGTCGGAGGCGATCCGTGCCTGAGTTATCCCACCAGAACCATTCCTGGCGAACGTCACCGGGAACGCGATTCGCCGTGAAAGCCCGCACCAGACGACACACCTCGTGCGTCGAGTTGTTAAATAGGACGACTCCTAGAGCAATTGCTTTAGACAACGTTCGCTCTCATTCGCGATGCCGCTGTTGACGATGGCAAACCTATCTTTCTAAAGCCAACTTGATCCAGCTTCTTGCCCAGCGTTATGGTCCGACGCTCCGCAGGAGAAGGCAACCAGCGTACCAACTGAAATGGCCGTGATTCGATTAGGAATGGGGCGCTCCGCTCCCGGTGGTTCGAGTTTACCTGTTGTCGCAGACGACGCTGCGCAAAAGCGGCTGCGGTCGCTCAAGCTTCTGATCGCAATCCCAGCGCTGAACGAAGAAGAGAGCATCGCGCAGACGATTCAACGCTCGCTCGCTGCGCGAGAGCTCATCATCGCAAACTCCCCGGTCACCGAAGTGGAGATCACCGTGGTGAGCGACGGCTCGACGGATCGAACCGTTGAACTGGCCAGCCACTACCGAGATCGGATCCACCTCATCGTCTTCGAGAAAAACCGCGGTTACGGAGCGGCGATCAAGGAAGCCTGGGCACAGTCTGACGCGGAGCTACTGGCATTTCTTGACGCCGACGGGACTTGCGATCCCAACTTCTTTGCCGATCTCTGCACACTGATCGAACGAGAGCAGGCGGACGTTGTCCTGGGTTGCCGAATGAACGCGCAGAGCAGCATGCCGCCGCTTCGCAGGGTGGGAAATACGATCTTCGCCTTGATTCTGAGTCTGTTCTCTTCAAAGCGGGTCCGGGACACTGCCAGCGGCATGCGCGTGGTGAGGCGAAGCAGTTTACCGAGTCTGCTTCCGCTGCCTGATGGACTGCACTTCACTCCCGCGATGAGCGCCCGCGCGATGTTAGCGAGCGACCTCAAAATCGTTGAGCTCGACATGCCGTACCATGAGCGGCAAGGTGAATCGAAGCTCCACGTGCTCAAGGATGGCGTGCGCTTCATGCGAGTCATCTTCGATGCCGCTTTCTTGTACCGGCCCGCACGGCCCTTGGGCATCATCGGTCTCGCCTTCGCCGCGGTGGCCATCGGCTTGATTCTGATGCCAACCCGCCACTACCTGGCCCAGCGCAAAGTGGAAGAGTGGATGATTTATCGCTTCGTTGTATCCCACCTGGCGGCAACCACCGCTTGCTTGCTGCTGTGCTCCAGCTACCTCGCCGCCAGAGTTGCGGACATCGTTCTCCAAGGCCATTCACGGGTGACGCGGTTCGGGATGAAATTTTTTTACAGCAGAGCGTTCTGGATCGTGCCTGCCGCCTGCTTCACGTTGGGCGGTATCCTGGTAATCCCGAGCTTTCTCGCCCTGGTCAGGACCGGTGCTACTTACGAGCACTGGTCCCGCTTCATTGCGATGTCGGTATTTTTTTCGTTCGCCTTCATTCTACTGGTTACGCGGATGGTCGACTACGCGATCAGCCTGCTGGCCGAGAGGGACGCATACCTAAGGACTCAACGACGTTGAGTGACGTTGCCCCGCAAGGTGGAGTGCATGGCAACCCGCCCGACGCCTCGTTCTACGAGGGGCAGGACCTCGAGGCGCTGGCCAATCTCCCGAACTACTGGCGATGGATCCTCGATCACTTTCGCGAGGAGCTGAAGGGAACGGTGATCGAAATCGGGGCTGGTCTCGGTAACTTCACCGCGCTCTACGCCGATTCAGTCGAGCAACTGCGGCTCCTGGAACCAGCCAAAAACCTCTACCAACACCTGGAAAGCCGATTCGCTTCCAAATCCCACGTCGTCACTCGCTGCGGATTACTGGAAGAGCTCCACGCAGAGGAAGCCGCGTCACCTGGAAGTCACGGCGCTCCGTATGACGCGGCCCTGCTGGTAAGCGTCCTCGAGCACATTGAAAACGACGTCCAGATGCTGCGCCAGCTATTCGACCTGTTGCGCCCGCGTGGAGCGCTATTGCTGTTCGTACCCGCGTTGCCTTTCCTCTACGGAGCCATGGACACCCGCGTCGGCCACTTCCGGCGCTACACTAGAGAGGGTTTGGCGGACGTGATTCGACGAGCTGGTTTCGGAATCGAGCTTTTGAAGTTTTTCGACGTCCTGGGAGTATTCCCGTGGTTGATCGCGGGTCGGGTCCTTCGCCAGTCGAAGCATCACGAAGGCGCAGCGCAAATCTACGATCGCTTTGCGGTCCCAATCGGCAAAACGATCGAATCGCGCGTCGCACCACCCCTCGGAAAGAATTTGATCGCCATCGCCCGACGCCCGTGAATTGAATGACCGGGCACAATGGCAACCGATCTCTCCGTCGCGCTCGATGCCACGCTCTGGGACGAACCGACCACGGGCATCGGCCTGTACACTCGC
>Ga0126369_10000363_pt1 | contig 29524 bp, 50 predicted proteins | sample PanSoiMetaPlot_1_FD_109646 | JGI IMG/M metagenome (GOLD analysis project Ga0126369, IMG submission 109646) | Tropical forest soil microbial communities from Panama - MetaG Plot_1 | ecosystem: Environmental > Terrestrial > Soil > Tropical forest > Bulk soil | place: Panama | collected 2016-02-17
GCGCCTCGTTACGACTGGGGCCGAAGCCCAGCCACTGCCTCTGGTGATATTCGCCGGACACCCCGGCGAACACGCGGTCTACGACGTCTGCGGTGCCATCGGTGCTGCCGGTGTCCACGATTGTCCAGTAGTCGATCTGATCCCTGACCGACTCAGCCAGACGCGGCAAGGTCTTCTCCTCGTTCTTGACGATCATGATCAGCCCGACTGACATCCCTACACTCCAGACTGCGGTGGGCAGTAGAAGCCCTTCAGGTCATCACTGTCAAAGCTGCCCTCTACAGCGTTTTCGGGTATGTCCTCTGCCTCCATGTACACAACGTGATCCACCACCTTCATGCCACAGTGTTGGCAGGGTTGCTCCCAACCGGTGTCAGCCATCAGTTCCTCCTGCTGTTGAATCCAGCCGAACATCCACTGCTCGAACGCCGCAGGCGGTGCGTCGGGATCGATGCGGCGCGGCCTCACCCGAAGTAGCTCGTCCCATGACTCAGTCACGCGTGATCGCAGAACCCATGTCACGGATCTCCTGTATGGCACTGATCGGGTACGGCTCACCCTCATCCAGTTCGAGGTAGGGCAGAGACGACATGGAAGGGTGATAGACCAAACCCAACAGCACGCCACTGACCGGTGGCTTGTCCACGTTGAAGATCAGGAGCACCTTGTGGTTGACCAGAGCCTCCGCATCCTCAGGCGAGGGCATGCCCATGGACGTCCGTGCCTCCGAAATAAAGGCTGTCTGGTACTTCGGGTCGGACAGGTTCTTGGCGGCGCTCCTGCGGCCTTCTACGGGCCTCTCAGAGACAGCTACAAGGTCGAGTGAGCTTGAACTTGTGGGCACGGGCTGACCCACATCCCCGTGAGCGTTACGGAAGGCTGACTCGGTGACCTCGACCTCTGGGACCTCCGGGGCGCTGACCTCCTGGGTGTAGGCGTTGAAGGCACGCATCATGACCGGGTCGTTGGGGGGCAGCCAGGGGTTCTTCCTGACGAAGTCAATGAACAGTTCCAGGGACTGGGTGGTGATCACTCGAAGGTCACGTCCTGTCGGTAGCTGGCGGCGGTTCGCAAGCCGCGAGAAAATTGCTGGGTCAGTAGCGTCCAGGCCATCATATTCCCGAACTTCATCATGTGTTCGGCAATGCCATCCAAGCGGTCAGCTAGATACGGAGCGTGCTGCCACTTGATCCGGCCCTCGCTCTCGTCATGGGCCAGGACGATGATCAGGGGATCGTCAGGGGCACCGTTGGGCCACTCCCCGGCGAAGTCCTCCGGGGTGAACCGGTCGAAGGCGATGTTGGGCATGACCCCACCATGCCACTGCACGATGCCGTACCCGGCCATATCGGCCCAAACACAACGCAGGGTGTCGAAGGAGGCGAAGCTGCCGTTAAAGCAGCCGTGACTGATGGTCAGCCCGCTGCCGTTGGTAATGCTCATAGGCAGGCCAATCTATTCCGGGGATGCGTAGCTGGGTGCGAGGCTCGAAGTTGACGCAGTCACATCTCTTGCAGGGCCGCTCATCCACCTCGTTGGGACGAAAGGCATGGTCATCGGTGTCGTCTCCGCAGTAACAGGTGTACTTGTCGAGGACCGTCGCCGCTTTCACGTAGGTGCCCCTGGCTTTATTGACGTGATGGCGTTGATCTGAAGGGCCGGGATATATGCCCAACCCTCCGTATCGTGGAGGTGGTACACGCCGTAGTCCATACCCCCTGGCATAGCAGCCGCGAGGTCAACCGGATTGGTGGGCAGAGAGGCTCCACTGAGCGTGTAGTTGATGCCGTGGATAATCCTGCCGTCGTTGGTGCGGATTGTGACTTGAACGGCCATATTCCTCCTATCAGCTAGCAGTCACAGTCATACCGGAGGAAGCTGCCAAATAAATACGGGTCTGCGAGCTAGCCGAACCCACAAAAACCGTGACAGCCTCCATGCTGATGCTGGCCGTGGGCACGAACCCCAGATCAGCCTCCAGGGTGGTTTCACCGGTCAGCACCAACTGCGGCGGGCCGGGAATGGGATCCTGGGCTGTTACGACCATGTTGCCCGCGCCATACATAGACACGAAGGCCAGAGAAATGGGCGGTGGCGTCGGTGTCGGGATGGGCGGGGGCCGCGGCACGAACTCCTCGCCTGCGAAGGTGTACACCCAGGACGTGTCCCAGGTGTCCCCGTTGGCCGGGACAGGAGGCGGTCCCTCCCCCACCAGGATGTAGTTGGCGGTCAGCCCGAGCGAGGTGACCGTCTCACCATCCTCCGCGAAGGTCTGGAAGGAGGGCAGCGAAAAATACATGACCGACCCAGAGTCGGTCGGTAGGGCGGCGCAGATCTGCTGCTCACCGTCCAGGGGACCGTCCTGCAAGATCATCTTCATGCTCACAACCCGAGCGTAAGGGACCAGCTACCCCACTCCGGGGACATCGGGGATTATCCCCGACGCCACTTCTGGCCCTGTCCGGCCATGGCAGGATTCCGGCATGACAACGAACTGGGACGAGTCCGTGGAGGCCAAGTACCGCGTCTTCAAGCTGGAGGACTGGGACCGCTGGCAGATGGAGTACAAGCCACCAGCCACGCCGTTCCCCCTCGAAGACGCCGTGGTCATCAGGCTGAAGGACCCCTTCGCCACCACGGCGCTCTACACCTACGCCAACACCATCCTGTCGTACCTCGAACTGACGCCGGACCTGGACCCCGAGGTACACCAGCGGATGATGGAGATAGCTGACTACTTCCACCAGCAGGCCACCATCTCCCAGGAGATCAAGAACCGCAGGTTGCCGGATTGAAGTGGCTCCGCTGGCGCTGGCGACTCTGGCGAGCCAGGCATTACGCCTGGAAGGCATGGGTTGACCTGTGTGAGAACCGCGGTGGTCACGGAGCCTGGGAGCGGGCCACACATCGCGTCGAGGAGATCCGAATGGAGCGGCTCCCCTAAGCGAAGAGCAGCGCCATCAGAATCCCGAGCGTGAAGCCCAGCAGCACCACCACGGTTGCCCCGCACATGAAGAGGATCCAGACAGCGGCTCTACTGCTGCATCGTCTTACGGAGGGCGTCCTCTGCTTTGTCGGGATCGGCTCGTCTAAGGGTTTCAGCCCGTTCAGCGCCGAAGAGCCGACTGAGTACTCCCGCCTGGGCACGCCCCTCCACCGTCACCTTCAAGAAGTCTCTGTTGTCAGCTATGTCCTTGACCGACTGGGTCATCCGCATGAACCGGTCAAGCTCGCTCGACAGATTCGCATCAGGGTACCCACCCTGTAGCTGCTCCGTAAAGAAGCCGAACGCTACCCGTTGTCCCTGCATCTCAAGCAGTGAGTTGAGGATGCCCAGAAGCTGGTCCCGATTGCGGATCTCCACCGGGATGGCGTACTTGCATTCCGAGCCAAGCTCGAAAAGCGAGCACACTGCGGCGAGTGAGCAACTATCACAGCGACGCAGAGGGGCGTTCCCCATCACCGTGACATTGGAGGTCACCTCCATGGTCCCAGGCCCGTCAGGGTTGGGAACCACGGTGGTTACGGGGCGGTAGCTGAACACCGGTAACACGGTCTGATCAACCGGAACTGGCAGGTACGGCAAGTGGCCGTTTCCCTGCACCTCGACAGGGGTTCGATCAACTGGTTCGTTCGACTCAAGACGAGTTTCCGGCACATGCCCATTTGAGCTTGGAGTTGATCGAACAGGGCGCTTCAGCAAACGCACCCGTTCTGGCGCATCCATGGATAGCTCCATCTGCCGCCAGGCCCAGATGGTGTAGCGGGCCACTTCGGTGCTGTCGTCGTTGATGATCCGGTCGGCGTCGAAGCCCGCCTGGGCAAAGTGGCTGTGGTGACGTCGGCGCACCTTCTCCTTGTCGTCAGCCGAGTACCGGCGCAGCCGGTTCTCATCCCAGACCACGGTCTCCCCGAAGCGGGTGGGGCTGATCCATGAGGACGACACGATGGTGCTGTAGAGACCGCCTGGCGCGTCGTAGGGGTGGCTGAAGGACAGCCCGTGCAGGTTTATTCGTGTGCGGCGCACCAGGGCACTCAGTACGTTCTGAGTCCGTTGCGAGACAGGAGGTACGCCCAGGTTGGGGTGCGCCTCAACCATCTGACGCAGCAGAGGCGCACCCCACTCTTCGTGCCATACCGGTACGAACTTATCATCGGCCAGACCAACCCAGGATTGGCGTTGCCGTAAACACCAGTCCTGGCCTAAGGCGAGCGGGTCATACTCCGTAAAGAACTTGATCCGCTCCAGGTTGTCTTGAATGAATTGCAGGTACCCAGCTAGAAACTCTTCATGCTGCGTGAGCGACCAGTTCTTTTTCTCCGTGCTAGAAGCACCCGATACGACGAAGATGTCCTGCTCGTCGGGGAAGTAACTGGAGAGGTACCACTCCTTCTTGGTGATCCGGGGCTGGAGATGGAGGTAGTTGAGGGCGACATGGGGGACTTCTTCTGCCGACAGCAGTTTCCTCCAGGTCGGTACCTCCGTGCCCCCGAAGTAAAGCTCAAGGTGTCGTAGTGCCACGTTGTCTCCTGGGCAGGCGTTCTCCGAGCGAGCGCGCCCACTGCTCTCCTAAATCTGTCCGCTGAGCCGAGTGCCGGGGAGGGCGCACCCCTCTAGTTTCCCCGGCGATCCTACGGGCTTCTCCCAGCATGGCGGTAGCTACGCCCTGACGGCGCACATCGTCGCGCACCGTGATATTGGCGATCTCACCCGTCTTATGGTGCCAGAAGATCTCACCCATGGATCCGTACCGGCCCTTGTGCTCCCCGTAGACCCGTAGCTCATGCATCGGGCGCGACTCCATCTCCTTGGGCTTGGCCTGCCGGAAGGAGTAGTGGAACTGCTGAGGGTTCAGGCTCACATCGCACCCCAGTTAGGCTCCCACTGTCTGCCCAAGGTGCGTCGGATGTGGACGGTCTTGCCGCTCTCGGTCTCGTAGCTGCTGTGCTCAGTCCGGGGCGTGGACGGGAACATCTGATTGGCCAGGGCATAGCCCTTCGAGGTCTCCCCCGTACCGAGAAACTGCTCATGCAGGCTGGGCTGGTGATAACGCTGCCCCTCTGGGCTTGGCTCCTCCCAGCGATGCTGTGGATAGTTCTCCCCGGTGTGCTGAGGCAGGTTCTTCACCGACCAGGCGATGGTGGGGTGTACATGCTCACCGCGCTTCTGGGCCGCTTCGACCATCTCCCGGTGGGTGGACATGAAGCCACCACGTTGGGGCACCCCCACCGAGATCCCACCCTCCACCTCGTTCTCATAGAGGTAGCCCCGGCCAGCTTCGTGGGCTGCTCCACCTGGCCCGAGAGCAGTGTGGACGATGCTGCCGCCCTTGCCCCACATGGTTTTCTTGCCCGCCTCTGGCTCCTTCTGCACCTCCTCACCGACTGGCCCGGTGATGCGTAGCGGGAACAGATGACCGTGTACACCAGGCTTCTCGGCGCGCCGTCCTCGATTAGCCTCCAGGCGTTTGCGGGCGGCTCCCTCTGTACCGGCGTGGAAGCCCTCGCGCGTACCACCTGCGCTCAGGCGGGCCTTCTGGGCAGAGAACCGGCCATGCCACCACGTTCGAGGATCAGCCTGGAACTGGGCGGGCGTCTGATGATGAGCTTCCGACAGAGCGGTGTCGGGATCGAAGAGGTGCTGCTGCTTGAGGTGTACCCAGCGATCCTCACCGTCTTCTCCTGGCCACCGATGTGGCCGTGACGTCACCGGGTCAGCCAGCCCTTGCTGCGACCTGTACATCCGAGCAGCCTGTCGCGGCCCCCCGGTGAACTGCGCGCCCAGGCTGGACGGCGAGGTCACTCCTCGTCTTCCTCCTCTTCCATACCACCACCGCTACGCCTGCCGAACTCGGTGCCGGAAGGCATGGACTGGACCCGGTTGTAATCAGCAGAAAAGGAGGGCCGGTAGACGTTTGACGTCATGTTCTGGATACCACGAACACGGGTGGCAAGCTCGTCCATATTGCCCTGCTCGATCATGCTGCGTTCGGTGTTGAACTGCTTATTGGAGAGTGCCTCAATGCTCATATACGCTCCACTTCCTCCTCCTCGTTAAGCCGAGGATCCGTAGCTCGAAGCTCCCGCTGGCGCGTCATCTCGTCATCGATGTCCTGCCAGGGCCGGGGCAGTCTGCGATGGTCAGGCCGGTACTCACCCCAGCGGTAGGACGGGTTGACGAAGAGCAAGCTGGGGAAACCCATCTCGGTGACCTTGAGGATGGTCTGAGGGTCAGAAGCCACCACCAGCCCGACGTCAACCCCGGCACTGCGAAGCTGGTGGGCGAACTGTGCCTGAAGCGAGGAGCTATCTACGTCGATCTGGGGCGCTCTACGACACATCAGGTCTTCGTAGAAGTTGGGCCGGGACATGCCGTTGATCAGCAGCCAGTGCTCCACCGCCTCCTCAGTGGCCTGCGAGGTGCCCAGGATGATCCGATAGCCGGACCGGAGAGCATGGGCCAGCCGGACTCCCTCAATGATCGGAAAGAAGCCGTGGATAGGGCTGTATTCCCCCAGAACGCCCTCTATCGTGATCAGAGCCGTGGTCATCTAGCTGGAGTACTGGCTAGCCCTCGATCCCCTGTTCTCCATGTTGTCGGGACCGTAGGGGTAGGGCTGGGTCTGGCGGTAGCGCATCTCCCAGGACCGCCTAAGCATGGTGGGCCACAAGCCAGGGTCGCGCGAGCCATTCAGGCCGTCATAGAAGCTCGACCAGTTGGTCGAACGGGGCGTCCGGGTCGCGTTGGGGGTGACCCGAGATGCTTCTCTCACCTGGACACCTTGACGTTGATGTAGCGGTCACCCCGCTTTATGGCCGCGCCTACCCGGTGATGGCCGTCACCGAGGATGAAGTGGCCGTTCTGGCGGCTGACGATGGGGTCGGAGTCGATGTCGGAGGGATCCAGAGAGGCGAGGTGGCGCACCTTGGCCGCATCTACGTAGACCTGGGTGGAGACGATGTTGTCCACCCTGACCCTGGACCGGCGCAGAGCGCGGTTCGATTTCTGCTCGAACTGCTGAGTCGAGAAGGGCAGTGACACATCCAGAGCTTAGGTGCCCCCCTATGCTGGCCCCGTGTCGGACGCGCAGCCTCTGCCGGGGTGGTGCTTCATCTGTGACCGCGACGTCGGGCAGGACATGGCTGGTCACATCGAGGACGTCCACCCGGTGGTACAGCGAAAAATCCAGGGGGCCAAAATCTCCTGGCAGCATCGGATCCGCAACGTCATCGGAGTGCTCGAAGAGCTATCGGACAAGCCCGACATCGACCGCTTTGACGTCGAGGTGCTACAGGAGCTTCACCTCGTACGTGTCAGAATTGCTCAGTTACGTGGTACGCCAGTGACCCGAGTACAGGAAGGTGGAGTGGACTATGGGAGTAGTTGACTGGAGAGCGTGGATCGCTCAGAGCGGCGGTACTCTGCCCACTGCCCCGAACCCCCCCGGTACACCCTGGCAGAACAACCAGTTGTTCCCAGGTGTCGGACCCATCGGCGTCGGCGTCACCCCTGGCCCTCCAGGCAGCCAGATCGGTCTGATCGATGGCGCACAGTCCTTCCCGACGTACGCCAACACCCCGACCACCATCAACGCCCAGGATCCCTTCTACGTGCCCACCCCACCGGTTGGCACAATCGGCACCAACGGTGCTGGCTGGGTCTGCCAGATGGAGCGCATGATCGTGCCAGCCCCCGGAACGGCTGGCACCCAGACGGTGGCTGCCTGGCCCGCAGGCGTGCCCGGAGCGTCGGTACCGGCTGGGCCGATCATGCGACCGGTGGTGGCGGGAATCACGTCTTGACCTGATGGCCCGAACCAGTGAGCAGTACCGGCGTGAGTACCTGGCGCGTGCTGAGCGCGCCAGGGCGCGCGGGACCAGCTACTCGCAGGAGCGCGAAGAGCGCAAACGCAACGCCATGCTCAGGCTGCGGCCTGACTACGTCCGGCCCGAGGACTTCCCTCTGGTCTCTGACGAGGAACCGCATGGCACCCAAGGGCCGTTCGGCCCCACCCCGGATCCGGCGTGGGACTATTACTGGCCCACCCGCACCATAAATCCACCCAGGCCGAGAACACTGCAAGCGAGATATTCGCGACGGTTCAACCGCCTGGAAGTGGTCTTTGCCCGACCCACCCGAAGCAACCCTGGCGGTGCCTGGCATTACGAGAGCGTGCCGCCCCGTATCTGGAACCGGTTCAAGCGAGTTGAGTCCCCAGGTCGGTACATCAACGCTGTTCTCAACGGCTACCCGATGGGACCGGGGGGCTGGGGCAGCATCGTTGGGGAGGGCGGCAGTGGCGTGGGAGATTGGGAAGAAGAACCCAGCTAAGGCTGGCAAGCAGCAGTGTGCAGGCAAGGCACTGCTGAAGCAGGCTGACGACGCCCTGGACGAGATCGACAAGGCACTAGCGGAAAATGAGTGGCATGGAGATCCACCCAGACGCCTCGTACGACGACCCCGAAGAAAACCTGTGGGTACTACCCAGCCTCCCCCCTCCGACCTCAGTTCCTGACAACACCAAGTCCTGGTGGATTTTTTACGTCTGGAGCGGCCAGCCCAACCCGTGGCAGCGGCGGATGTCTGTGGCCATCACACGCGAAATCATGCCCCCTTGGCGACGTGGGATGGGTATTATGTCGAGGCGGTCGCACCGAGCCGTCGCCTTCGGAGTTTGGTTCCGCGGGAGGGAGCCTCGAATTTTGACCACCGCGCCAGCGGAGAAAAGCTGGCATGACACCGTGTCAAGAGCCAAAAACCTGGAGAGTGGAATTGAGCACAACTGAGGAGAGAGCCTGGGAGCGCATCACCGGTCATGCCCCCAAGCTGGGCCGTGCCGGGATCATCCCCATCTATGACGACGGTACCTGGCGGCTGATACACAACAGCCACACAATCTGGCCGAACGTCGAGTTTGCTGCCGATCCGGCCAAGGTTGACAAGCTCCGACAGAACGTCAACAGCCTGCTGGAGAAGTACCCCGAGACCATCCCTCAGCTTGAGAAGCTGGGCATCCGGGTCAAGGCGCTCCTGAAGCGACCCATCGAGAACCCGACTGACGTGCAGAACTGGGCTGAGTTCATCTTCAACACCGGCCCGGTGACCGGCGACCCGGTGCATGTCGAGGATGCCAAGGCACTGGCCTACGACGACTACTGGATCCAGGTGAAGGGTGGCCGACACCCCATCTACGTGCTACCGGTGGGACCGCGTGGGTCCAGCAGCGGCGGCACCGTGGACTTCTCCGTACCCGGCTCGAAGACCAAGTACGGGGCACGGCATGACTACAGCAAGATTGCCTTCTCCCAGCAGGCTCCAGAAAGCCTCAGGAGCGATCCAGAGCGATCTACAGCGTCTGGCACCAACGGGAAGGCTGACGGGCCTGCACGGCCCCGTGGCAGGCCCAGGAAGGACGGCCTGATTCCTGGCTCCCCCGAGGCCAAGGAAGCGGACCGGATCCGCAAGGAGGCAGCCGAGGAGGCCCGGCGCGCCAAGCTGGAGCAGAAGAGCAACGGCAAATCGGAGCCGGTGCCCGAGAACATCGTGCCGATGCCACCCCGGCGACGTCTGGTACGTGTCGGTGCCGTCGCCCAAGCGACTTAAGACCTGGCGGGAGGCCCGACGAGCGACCGGCTTCTGGCAGAAGGCCAGAGACCGGTCAGCTACCATGAGCGAAGCGGCCATCATCAGTGAGATGGATCTGTCCGTGATGATGATGGGGCAGGCCATTACCCGGTACCGGAGTGGAGGTACCTCCGGTAACCGGGATGGCCAACTCGATCAACTCTTCGAGCTTCGGATGCAACTCGAAGCGTGCCTGGGCATGATGGAAAATATCCTGCCGGACTAGCCGGTACTACCCAGCTTCACCCTCTGACCCTCACATTTTTTTGAGGTCAGTGTCCGACGTGAAAATCACCGCATGTGTGGCAGCGGTAGGCCCAGTAACTGGTGTGTTCACCGTGGTGTCTCTTCACGAAAGCCACGGCGGCTTCCTTGGTCTTGTATGCCTTTTTAGCCCGTCCATGTTGGTTGAAATGACTGGGCATCATCCGTTCACCCGAGAGGTCAGGAATGCGGCGGGAAAGACGGCGATGGGCGCGCTTCATCTCTTCCTCGTCAGCTTGCGCGGCTTACCGATGGTGGGCCTGGGTCCGGGCGGCTCGTTGACCGTCCAGTACGTCTTACGGAAGGCGACCACGGCCCGGAGCAGGGCATCGTAGGCCGAGATGGTGTTGCGGGCCGGGAAGCGATGGCGTCCCTCCTTCTCCAGCAACTCCCACAGGGAGCGGAAGGCACCGGAGTCAAGCTCGACGGTGTACACCGGCTGCGTGGCCTTGGAGATCTTGTCCCCCGTGTAGTTGGCCACGAACGGCGGGCCGAGATCCTTCGGGAACTCGTCCTCGTAAGTGTGAACCTCTCCCGAGATCTGCATCAGTCTTCCTTCCAGCCGAAGTACACCCGCGGGTTGTGGGTGAACTCTAGAGAGCCGAGCACACCATCGGCCCGACGTCGGACGACGACGAAGGGGGCAGCGAAGCCCAGCACCTCGAAGTCACGGCGCAGCGCGTCGGTGTCCCAGGTGGGATCGTCGTTGCCCACAGTCTCAAGGAGGTCGGTAAGTGGTTGGTTGTCCGCAATCATCTGCTTGCGGATGTCGTCGGTGTTAGCCATGAAGACATCCTAGCACACCCCCAAGTCAGAGTGAGCGCACCCTTGTGTGACATCGGGCACACATTTTGCTGCTCCTCCCGACTTGCGGAGTCCTTGAGGCGTGCTAGGATGTTGTCATGGCTAACCCATTCAAGGCTACCCCCGAAGAGATAACAGCAGACTTACCCATTAACAGGAGCTACCGCAAGAAACTCGCCAGTGTCAGCGCCGCCAGTGAACGTGACGGGAAGGGGCGCTACTACATCCTCGACTCCGAGGATGTAGGTCATGACTTCCTACCGTTCCGGTTCATCGACACCGGCACCTTGCTGTGCGGGCGCAAGATAGAGACCGGTGACATGCCAGCCCTGCCCGCCGATCCTGACAACGTCGAACCCGGACTGTGCCCGGAGTGCGTGGCCAACAGCGAGTTCTGGGACAACATGCCACCCGACGAGAAGGCCATCGACCAGCTTGTCAGTGCCATCGAGTCCACCGTAGAAGCCAAGCGTCAAGACCTTGCGTATTGCCAGCGAGCCGTCCGCTTGATAGAGGAGTTGGATGACTCTGAAGACTCCGAAGTTGACGAGGATAAAACTACCGAGATCTTCAAAGCCATTGCTTTGGCCTACGCCGCTACCGATGACTATGACGATGCCAGTACCGAGTTCCAAAGGTTGTCGAAGCGAGCCGTCAAAAAGTTCTCCCGATGGGGCTACGACGCGTTACCCGAGCGAGTATCGACGGCACTGGATGCACGGGTGGGTGACGTCATCGCCCTGGAGGACGAAGCTGAGCCATATAACGAACGCATCAGCGAGTTCCTGAAACCGTGGCGAGACGGTCTGAGGGATGATGAGCCGGAACATACGCACCCCGTCCCCCAACCAAGTATCAGTCGAGAGGAACGCCTGGCCCGCAGGAAGGCCGAGCGTGAGGAACACCAACGTCGGGTCGATGAAGCTGCCGAGCGGCCCATCGCCCACAAGCCTCGCCGCCGTAACCGTGAGCTTGAGGCAGCCATCGCCAAGGCACAGTCTGCCACCGGAGAAGAGCGAGTCACAGCCCTCCGTAGCCTGCGACAGATTGCCCTGAACAGTGGCGATGATGAATGGGCATCGTATGCCAAGACGGAACTCAGAGGTACCAGGGATTGTTCACCCTGACTTGCCACAAGTCTGAGATCTCTGGTACCATGAAGCTATGAGCTACCAACCCGCCGTACCATCACCGAACGATCCCCCCGACAACCCCTACCATCACTGCCTGATGGCGTCCCGCAACTTCTGGGCCGGGTACTCCGACCTCAATGCTTCGGAGCCTCCTCCCCCCTCCATCCGCATGGTGAAGGGCAAGCCGAAGCTGGGTCGCTACCTCGACTTCTACGGATGCCAAGCCCTGATGGAGCGTGAGCAGCGAGCCTGGACAAGGTGGTACACAGGATTCTTCGTGTCCATCGGTCTCGGTGCCCTGTTCAGCGCCATTGACTTCGTGTTCGTCTTCATCGCCCTGCCCATCTTCATCGTCTGGTACCTGGCCGTGAAGCTGCGGTATTACCTGCCCTACAGCCACTACTGGAAGATCCAGCAGGAGATCAACCGCACCGGCAAGCCAGTGTGGGAGCCGTACAGCAGGCACCGCCGCAACGTGATCGACCACAACCCCATGGCCGTCTGGCCCTAACTAGAAAGAGACACATGGCAACACGCAGCCTGCCACAGGCACCCGCCAACACCCTGAAGTCCAAGGTCATCAGCCGAGTCAGGCTTGGTGATAACCGAGAGGTCAGGATCACCAGGATCCAGACCGGCCTGTCCGAGGATCTCGTTCGCGTCGGTATCAACCTGCTACCTGGCGGGGAGAACCTGTCCGGCGCTGTCTTCCCTGTCAGCTACACCGACGACGTCGTCGCCGCACTCCAGAAAGTCCTTTGATGCCTTGTAACCGAACCCCCGACGACGCTTGGGTCTGCTCCGATCCCAGAAGGGCTGCCGTCCAGGTACCCGAGAACTGGTTCCAGATCCATGACAACCTAGTCCTGGTGGCCTACTGGATGGCCGAGCATGGCTACGACGCCAGCGAACTGGCCCGCTTCGTAGAGAAGCCGTACAGCTACGAGGACGAGTATCGCTTCGCTTACGTGGCGCGAGAGGATGAGACCGAAGACTCCGAAAACTGGCGTCCCGAAGTCCAGGCGGAACTACGAGCCGACTGGGCCGGGGCACCTCGAACCCACAACTACATCCGATGACCACACAAGACGAAGAACTCACCGAGATGCGCTGCCGCTCCTGTGGCATGTTCATGGGCTGGCGTCGGCGCAGTGGCCGGTTCATCTTCTGGTGCTCCGAGGAGTGTGCCGACACCACCATGCCCAAGTTCGAGGACACCCAGATACGGGACGAGGTCGCTGTCGAGCTAGCCCTGGAGGGCGTCGGCATCATGGCTATCGCCAACATCAACGTACCTGGGCTGGACGGCATCCAGTACCAGCAGTTGCAGCAGAACCTGAACCGCAGAAATATTACGGCGACCAGCCTGTCCCAGATCAGGATGGACAGGCTGGTAGAAGCGTCCTGACACTCCTGACACACATGAATGTGCTCACGTTGGTATAGTGAAGTCCTCCTACGGTTGGTACCCGTGGGTAGGTAGCCATTGCGAGAGGGCCGCTCCTACGGGAGCGGCCTTTTCCACATCCTGGGGATTACTATGGGGATAACCAAGATCACCCCATGATTTTTCAGATGTTGCCGTAGCCACCAATATCTACGTGCTCATAGGGTGCCCCCGGCATGCCTGGGCTGCCACTCTGAGCGCCACCGCCACCACCTTCGAGGTGCTGGGCGATGTCATGGGCCACCGTGTACTGCCCCACCTTGCCTGCGATCTTGCCCACCCAGGAGTCGTTCCAGTTCCTGGTACCGGTGCGGGCCGCGGCCCCCTCAGCAGCCGTCGCTCCCTCAGCCGCCGTGGCTCCCTCTGTGACTGCGGTGGCACCCTCCAGTGCTTCCGCGCCCTCGACCAGTGGTGCGATGAATGCCATAGCAGGAGCGTAGCTGGGTGGTCAAGCCACGCCCGAGCCAGTCGATAAGACTGTGGGCATGCCCACAGCCAAGAAGGCAGCCACCGAGGCAGAAGAAGTAGCGGTGGAAGAGGAGCAGAGCGACGAGGTCGGCGTAGATCTGACCACAGGCGATCTCCCTCCCACTCCCGAGCCTCCGGTCAACGCCATCCATCCCTATCAGCTACCGGCCAACACCGTCGCGGCCCAGGCCATGGTCGATGCCGGTCAGGTGGCCGTGCTACCCCTCGCTGACCCGTATCCCGATGCGCTAGTACCTCTGGCGCAGGAGGCCATCATCGACTACGGGAGTCCCGACACCGACCCTCGCATGGAGGGCTATACCCCTCCGAACGGAGGCGGTGGAGGCAATGGTGGGGGCGGCGACAACACCCTCACTATTACGTCGGTCACCCCCGACACTGCGCCAGCCAACACGGTCACCACGGTCACCATCAACGGACGCAACCTGGATCAGACTCACGGCAATCCGACCATCGGAAAGTCCTGCCATAACACCCAGATCAACAGCCCACTGGAGTTGAAGACCGACACACCGGGGAACCAGGCAGCAGGCACCTTCCCGGTCGTCATCACCCTGGCCGATGGCACCACCGAAATCACCGGACCCGACTTCACGTACACCTGAGGAGTGAGCCTTGCCGTATAACCCGCTCGCCAATCCCTACATCATCAACCCCAAGGAACTCCCGTCCAACCAGGCTGCGGCGGCTCAGGTCCCGGCTTGGAATGTGGGTACGGCCAACCAGTGGTGCCAGTCTCCCTTCTTCACGCCGAACTGGTCCGACGAGAGCCAGCCGGTGGGCAGCGTCGCGGCCCAGTCCAAGAGTCCAAGCTCCGTGCCCTCAGTAGCGGACCCAGACGCTGTCGTCGCCGCCCGTGACATAAATGCCAACACCAATCTGGCCGCAGAAAAAACCCGGCAGACCGGACTCCAGACTGCCGCCACCAATGCCATCACCGCTATCAACAACCTGACTGGCGGGGCACCGGGCGTCTTCTCGATCACCCCGACCACCTCAGTGCATAACAGCCCCACCGCTGTGACCATCATGGGTTCCGGCTTCACTGGAGCCACCGGGGTCACTATCGGCGCGGCCTGCACCGCTGTGGTAGTGGTGAACGATGGCGAGATCACCTGTAACACGCCAGCCAGCGGCACATCAGCCGGGGCGACGAACGTAGCCGTCACCACGCCCGCAGGTACGGGTACTGGCGTCGGCCTCATGACCTACACCTGATGGCTTGCCGGACCGGTGTCATCACCTCCCAGGACATCCCGCACAATCCGCGCGGCAAGATCTTCCTGGTGGAGGGGACGGTGGCACCGGTCTGCTTCTTCGACCGCTGGGGATCCTGGCACTGCGGCCACGATCACCAGGACGAGACCTACGTGCCCCTACAGGACGCTTACCGGTACTTCGAGGGCTGGACTGCCCAAGACGCTATCTAGAGCGATACAGGGCAATCTAGGGGCCGGTGTCCCCGTAGCCCTCCTCGACACTGCGGCGTAGCTCTTCGTGCTCCAGCTTGACTGCCATCTGGCGCGCCAGCGTGGTCTGGAGAGCGACCACCGCCTCAGCCTGCTTCATGGCCTCGAAGTCAGCCAGGATATTGGAGAGAGCCGGGAAGATGTCCTTGGCCGTGGCGGCGCGCTGCGGATGGAACAACTCCTGCGGGTTGATGACCACCCGACTGCCACCGTCGAGGTCGATCACCACCAGGAACAGGGTCTGCACCTCTTGGGCCGGGTGCTGGCCGTTGTCCTCGCTCACACTGGCCCCTTGTACAGGCCAGCCTTGGCGTTCTTGGCGAACTCCACCGCCGAGTTCACCGGGCAGAAGTCACAGAGGTATACGTTGCGGCCCTTCCAGTCATGGGGAGTAACCCGGCGACTGTCGTCCTGATAATCGATACAGTCGGCACCCTTGGGTCTGCGGTGCAGGTTGAAGCATCGCATGGCATCGTGGGAGAAGGTGTCCCGAGTCGCATAGAACTCCGGGTGAAAGCCAGTCCATCTCTCCTGTAACCCGCCCAGGATCTCGTCGCGGTGAGCCTCCCACATGGTGGGTCCGCTGCTCTTGCACTGAGGGCAGTTGCACTTGTCCTCGCTGACCGTCAGCAGCGCCGCCGCTTCGTTGTTGACGTCACCGTGCAGCATGACGTGGGTGCGGACCACCCGGTCAAGGACAGGGTCTTTGGCTTCCAGTTCTTTCGGGCCGTCATAGAGCGGGAGCGTCTCGATGGTCTTGCACTCCCGGCACACCAGCAAGCGTGGCACTACCTGATGAACCGCCCATCGGGCGTGCGCTTCTCCGGTGCCTCAGTCACTCCGTACCCACCGCCAGGGCCATTCCACAGCGCCAGCTTGTCGGCCTTGTTCTGACGCCGGTCAGCGTCGGGGTAGTCCGAGACGTCGCGGATGATGCGCTTGTAGCTGCCATCCACCATGCCTTCGAGAAGCTCCGCATTCATGCTGCGGTCACGATACACAGCCATCTCTGACCTCCTACGGCTCTGGTACTTCTTCGACCGACCGCCCCTGATCAGCCCCGACGTTTCGTTTAGCCGGTTCATCGTTGTAGTCCTTGCCACCCCGCCGCCGCTTCAGGGCAGCCGCCGCCAGGGGGACAGCGACATCGCTGGCGAGATGGCTGATGGGCTTGAGACCGAGCAGCCTGCCGGGGTACTTGCCGCCTGGGCCGATGTTCGACCACGTTCCGATGTTGATGTCACCCGCAGTGGGATCGCTAAACAGGCTCATGTGATCAACTCCTACCAGACTTCTGCTACGCCCACATTACGCGCCGACGCCTGGTAGCCAGCGACCCCACCCGACAGGTCGTAGCGGGCGTTGGGGTAGTATCGATCCACATCCAGCACCTCTCCGATGCTGGCCTGGCGCTCTTGGTAGTCGGCGTAGCCGTACCGGGGTGGGAAGGGCTGGACGAACAGTGGCGGGCGCACCGTGGCGACAAGCTCTTCGCCGGGAACCATGGCTGTCCGCAGAGCAGCCGTGACCAGTAGTTCCTGGCTCGAATAATTCGGGCCAAGCTCCTGGTAGATGTCCCCGCTATTTTGCAGGCGCACGGGGCGCGGGCCGGTGATCACGTCAGAATTCTAGGAGGGGATGGGTGCCCCGGTGGAGTCAAAGTAGAAGGAGGCCACCTGGGGCCAGACATAGTCGCAGCGGGACTGGATGTCCGCATCGCTGAGCTTGCTGGAGTCGATGGTGCCGTCTCCGTTGTCCACGATCTGGTCGAACTGCGCTCCCGCGGCGATAGCCAGCAGCATGGTGTTCGTCATAGCCGGGTCACCCTCGATCATCTTCCGGGCCAGGGCCACGAAGTCCGGTCGTTGGTCAGCCAGGAAGACGTTGGCCTGCTGTTGGATGCAGTTGCGACTCCTCCGACCGAAGTTCACGTCTTCGGTCAGCAATTGTCCGGTGAGATAGCTCATAATCCTCCTTGGAAGACGGGAACAGCGAACCACATCATTGTGAAAGTGATGTAACAGTTGCTCGCACCGACCGTGGCCTGGCCGGACAGAGGAAGCGGTGTGTTGGCTGGCAAGCTAACTGCCCCATATCGACAGTAGTTGTAGGAGGTAGCAGCGACAGTTTGCATCGCACCACTGCCGCACACATTGGCGCTGGTGTCAGTCCGTATGACCTGATGGTTGAGGCTGCTGGCGGCAGCACCAAAACCGTAGGTACCGGTCATCAGGAGATAGACCGTAGTTGGATATGGAAAGGGACCAATGGTACCCATGACATTCATGGCGTTCGTGGTGTTGGCGGCAACACTGCCACGGTTGTCGGTGAGTGCCCCCATGCTTATGGGTGGCTGGATCTGTGCGTAGTTTTGTATGCTCATCAGCCTGTCCCCAGGTAATCGATTCCAAAGTAGGTCATCTGAGTTCCTACTTGACCAGTGAACGGCAACCCCGCCGAAGTGCTGTAAGCCTCCATCCAGAACGTGTCACCAACAACAGCCGTCCAGGTGATGTAAGCGAAAATGTACGTACCCGTAGCAGTACCAGAAGATGTTGATTGCTCCTGTATGATCCTCTGCCCACCCGAACCTGCCGGTCCCCCGTAACGAATCATCAGGTTGGTGAAGTTGCCAACAGCAGTGGCAGCGATGGCGTACCCGGCATAGACCGAGTAAAGACCGGCAGCCGGTGTAACGAAGGCAGTGCTGGCCGGAACCCAAAGTCCATACTTGTCGAAGTTAGAAGTGTCGAGAGTAACTGCCTGGACAGATGCTGTGACCGTCCAGTTCGCGCTCCTCCACCAGCGAGCGTGCAGTACATCCCTGGCCTTGAGCCAGTTCCCTCCGTTCACGCCATTCTTCGCCACCCAGACCTCTCCGGTTGGATCCGTGTAGGTCTGGACAGTCGAGCCACTGGTCAGAGGCGCAGGAGTGGGTACCGGGTCGGTGTAGTTGAGAAGTGTCATCCCGTCCCCAAGTAATCAATAAGCAGAGTTGTCTCCCCGCCAGCGGCAGTAGTACGCACGTTCAAGGTAACGCTAGGGCCAGCCAAGGCCGTCACCGTACCAGTATCATTCAGGGCCATCGCCCACACAGTCTCGGCTACGCACCCATCCCAGGTAGTCGAACTGGCGTGAGTGATGCCATTCGCCCTACAGACACCCAAGGTGTTGACCAGGACGTTAATATATTGACCGGATGCTGTAGGTGTAGCACCTAATGCCGCTCGTATCCGCCACTTGCCAGCAATGAGCGCAGTAAAGATGCCGTTGGAGGTGTTGTAGATCCCATAGGGATCACTGGTCATTCCGTCGTAGGTGAACAGAGCTTGACCAGCAATCGTTGCAGCGGCACTACGGAAGTAGTTGCAATGCAGCACATCCCTAGCTCTACGCCACTGACCCGAGTTCACGCCACCCTTGGCAACCCAGACCTCACCGGTCGGGTCTGTGTAACTGGCAATCGGTGCTGCTGCTCCCAGCGGAGCAGGAGTGGGGACGAAGTCGGTGTAGTTGAGAAATGCCATCAGCCTGTCCCCAAATAAGCAGCCGAAAAAGCGCCACCGGTTCCGGTGCCACCAGTATTACCAACCGCCGCCCTCAAGACATCACCCGCAGCACAGATAAGGAGATCACTGAGAGGGAAGCCATAGCTCTGTGCCGTACCGCCTTGCTGATAATAGTTTCCAGTCACTACATCGGTACCATTTCTCTGAATACGGTAGAAGGGGTTGTTGCTGGACGGCACAGCGTTCACAGTCAGAATCATGTTGACCTGATACCGCCCAGGAATCGGGCAGGTATAGCCAGCCGTGGAGGCAAATCCTCCATACACATCGAAAGTGGCGGGCAGGGTCACCGGTATGGCTGTAACACCGGACGGTGTCACTGTCCCCAATGTAGCGCGGGCGTTGATCACATCTCTGGCCTTGAACCAGTTCCCACTGTTCACACCGTTCTTGGCGACCCACACCTCACCATCAGGGGCGATGAAGGACTGCACGGTGGTACCTGTAGTGACAGGAGCAGGCAGCGGCACCCAGTTGGCGTAGTCAAGGTAGGTCATCAGCCTGTCCCGTCATAAGCAACAGTGGCGTAAGTGAGATAGTTCGTGGCTAACCCGTAGTAAGACAACGTGGCAATAGAGCAGAAGACCCGCAGTTCTAGGTAGTCACCAGCAGCGCAAGGGATAGTGTCATTGACAACTCCACCGCTGATGCTGGCTGTCGTAACATTGCTAATGTCAGTACCCCGAGCGTACTCAGCACCATTTTTGAAGCAGGTAACGATCCAACGAGCGATACCACTTCCCATCGCGGAAGAGCCATGGAATCTCCACCAGCCCGCTATCGGGAGATTGAACCGGTTGCTGCTCACCAATCCATAGGTGTCAGAACTGATGGTGCTGAGCAGAACAACTTGGAATGCGTTTGCCGGTGTAACCGCAGTGTTTGCACTCGGCCCTGCTCTGGCCTTGAGCACCTCCCGTGCCCGCCTCCAGTTGCCGCTGTTCACACCGTTGGCTGCCACCCACACATCTCCGAGAGGGTCTGTGTAGCTCTGGATACCAGACCCCGACGTAACCGGAGCGGGGAGCGGAATGGGATCAACGTAAGTAGGGATACTCATCAGCAGCCGCTCTCCTATCCTGTACCCGTGTAAGTGACGGCGATGTAGTTGTCTTGAAGACCTAACCAGACGGGCCATACCGTGCCAATGAGGTACTGGATCTGGATGGCAGTACCAGCAGCACAGTAGACATCGGTTGACCCCGTCGCATTTATGTACTGGCTAGCAGGGTTGTACTGGTCAAAAAGAGGACGAGTACCTATACCAGCAGGGCCAACCACAGCCAAGACACAACGAGCCGCCGTTGTACTGCCCTGAAAGTGGATCTGAGCTTGAACGTGATACCACCCAGCGATAGGACAGTTGAAAGCCGCCGCCGCCCCCAGTGTGCAGAAACCGTAGGGGTCACCGGGGCCAGGTGCAGTGAAGGCAATAGAGTCAGCAGGCCATATCGTGTAGGCAGAAGCCACAGTGGTGTAAGCGGCGTTCCTGAACATCGACGCACGCACGACATCCCTAGCCTTCTTCCAGGCACCACTGCTCACCCCATTGGCAGCCACCCACACCTCGCCAGTGACATCGGTGAAGGTCTGAAGGCCAGAACCGGAGGTAACCGGAGGCGGTAGGTTAGGTGTCCTGGCATCCACATAGGACTTGCTGGCGAGGTCTCCTGGGTTCACCGGAACCGGGGTCTGGGACACACCCATCACAATCACGTTGATGTTGTTGGGCATGTTCTGGGCCACGCTCAGGGCGACCTGATTGGCGCTCACTACCCGAACCTGAACCTCCACCCGCTGAAGCGTTATGGCGTCCCAGGTCTGCACCACCGGCACCGTGGTGTTCAGGTTGTGGGTGATGGTGTAGGTAGAACCAGCGACCGGTGTAGCGACGGTCTGCGTGTAGGAGAAGGTGTACGTCTGGAGTGTGGTGGTCCCGCCCGTCACCACCACGGTCACGCTGTTGGGCATGGTCGTACTGGCCGTGATGGTGATGTTGTTGGCGTCCACCACCCTGACCTGAGCAGCCACCAACTGATTGGTCACGGTGTCCCACATCTGCACTAGAGGGGCAGTGGTGTTCAGGTTATGGGTGACCGTGACGGGCGTGTTCGCCTGAGGGGCTGCGATGGTTGTCCTCGACGCGCTGCCGACACCAGCAGGACCGGTGGGACCAAGCAGGCCACCACCGGTACTCACCACCACCACGACGTTGTTGGGAGGAGCCTGAGAGAACAGGACGGTGATCTGGTTGTTGTTGAGGGCGATCACCTGAGCCTGGATCAGCATGTGGGTGATGGCGTCCCACAGTTGCACGATGGGCGCAGCGGTATTCAGGTTGTGGTTCAGGGTGTAGGTGGTGTTGGCCGTTATGGGCGCGAGGATGGTGCCCGTCCAGGGTCCGGTCGGTAGACCACTGGCGGGGGGCGATCCCCCCGTGCTGATGACCACCGTAACGTTGTCCGGTACCGCCTGGGCGAAGCTGACCACAATGGCATTGGCGCTCGACACCGTGATCTGGCCCATGATCTGGGTCTGGGTCACGGCGTCGTACATCTGCACGATGGGCGTGGTGGTGCCTAGGTTGTGGGTCAGGGTGTAGTTGGTGTTGGCGGCTGGGGTGGTAATGGTGCCAGTCCAGGGTCCCACCGATGACTGGGGGGCAGACACCAACGCTCCACCCATTACCGCCACCGTGACGTTGTGGGCGGGCTGACCCGAGAAGCCAACCTGGATCTGATTGGCGTTCACCACCACGATCTGGGCCAGGATCTGCGCCAGGGTGACGACATCCCATAGCTGCACGAAAGGAGTGGTGGTATTGAGGTTGTGCGTCAGCGTGTATGGAGAGCCAGCCACCGTAGGCGAGGTGATGGTACCCACCCAAGTGGCTGCGCCATTCTGTCCAGCGGGACCGGTTGGCCCAGGAGGCCCAGGCAGTTGCTGGTACTGGCTGCCGTCGTAGTACCTCAGTACTGGCATCAACACCCCTGATCGTAGAGTTGCATAAAGGCGGCATTAGCCGGTACAGAAATAGCAGTACCAGGGTTGGAGAAGTAGAGAGTGATCGGACCAGTAGCTGTAGCCGTAAACCCCCCAGCCCCAGCCATGTTGCGGGCTGTGTTTGCTGGAGTGGGAGTAGCGGCATTGTCATACCACAACTGAATCCCCTGGCCCAATCCAACATTAGTACTTTGACCAAAAGTCACATACCAACGAATGGCGGCTGTTGTACCAGCAGTGGTACCTGCAACCATCCCTGCGGCGACTAGGTAGTTCCTGGTATTCACCACATTAAAGTTCTGTTGAATGAGAGGGGTAGCACTACTAGTGGCTGCTGGGCCTTGGACCTGCCCAACCAATCCGGCAGCCGGTGAGCGCCAGGCACCCCAAGCACCACTGCTGTATACCCGTGTGGCAAGGTACTGCGGTTGAGCGATGTGAGTGGCTTGCTGCTGTATGAATGCGCCTGCGGACACCCTGCTCACCGTGAGGACATACTGACCCGCGGGGATCGGCGGGGAATTGGCATTGGTGTCGGCGGCGACATACGTACCAGCCGCGGTCAGTGTGTTCAGGTCAGAGGCCGAGACTCCGTAGTCAACGACTCCCGGCCCTGTCGGTCCTAGTGGCCCGGTCGGTCCTGCGGGGCCGGTCGGTCCAGCAACGGGTGCCCAGGAAGGCGTGGTACTGGTGTCCACCCAGAGCAGACCGGTGGGAGGAGAGATGACAGGACTGCTGGCATTGGGTGGCGTACCAGTAACTGGGGCATAGGGCGCACCGCCTCCTCCACCACCAGCCGCGTTCCAGTTCGTGCCGTCCGAGATATAGAGGGTCTTGGTGGTGGTATTCCAATACTCGTCACCCGATGGCCCCACAGGGGGCGCACTGGCGTAGGGCATGACATTGGTGGTGCCATAGGTGCGGGGCATTAGCCGAACACCGCCACGCGATAGCCAGCCCCGAGTATGGGGTTGTAGATGATGGAGACGGTGTTGACGGTGGCGGCTTGCCAATCCACCTGGATTGACGAGTAGGGCGAGTTGCCGTTGTAGACCGACACCATGACGTCTCTGGTGTTGAGGTTATGGGTGATGGTCTCAGGCGAAGCTGTACCAGCCAGAGCGGTGGCGTACTTCTTCGTCATGCCGGTGATGGCCGTGTTGACGAACGCCTGGGTGGCAATCACCGTGGTGTCCACTGCCACCTGACCCGGCGTGGACAGAATGCCGGTGCCCGCCCCCACCGCGAAGACGTTGCCGGTGAGAGTGAGACCGTTACCAGCGGTGTAAGTGCCAGCCCCGGTGAACTGGACGTAGACCAACGGGGTGGTGCCTATCGTGATGGGAGCGTTGGCGGTTTGGGTCCAGCCCGTGTCAGCCTGAGAGGTGCCCTCCTCGATGTAGATCGCCATGTTCAGCACCTGGGCACCCGTGGTGCAGTCCGTAGACCTCGTCCAAGCTCCTGCTGCTACCACATAGACACCGTTGGCTGACGTTGTGGTCTGGTTCTTGACCAAGCAGCGGTCGTTGGCGATCAGAGCCACACCATCAACGGTCTGCGTGCCGGACAGGGTGATGTTGGCCGTGGTGGCGGCTCGCGCCGGGGCTTTCCAAGACAGGCCAGCGATGGCATTATCGACGTAGTTCTTGGTAGCCGCGTCCTGAGGGTTGGTGGGATCCGCCACGTTGTTGATGGGGAACCCAGCCATGCTCAACGCGCCCGTGGTGGCAGCCAAAGTGTTCACCGATGGCAAGGCCGGGGTGCCGTGACCGTGATCAGCATGGGCCAGAGTGGTAGCGGAACCGACTGCGCTCGCTAAGCCGAAGCTGGTACCCGCCGTGACCGTACCGGCAAAGGCGGGCATGCCGTGCTTGTGGTCGCCCTGGCTGTACTGACCCATGGTGCCCACCACCGGGGCGTCACCGATGGCTGCGGTGGTGACTGAGCCTGAGGGGGTAGCTCCTGCCGCGCTGATCCAGGTGGTGCCGTTGTACCAGTACAGGAGCTTGGCGGTGGAGTCGAAATAAACCTGACCTTGTACCGGCGACGACGGCGCAGCACCCAGGTTCTGGATGATGGCGTTGCGAAGCTCGTTCTTGGTTAGGTCTACGGCACCATAAAATGCGGGCATGCGTTGCTCCTAACTCAGATAGGCCAAGCCGCCCACGGCAGCCGAGAAAGTTAACTGGATGGTGGCGACATCGACGTACTTGAGATCACCAGGGAAGATCTGGTCGCCAGTCGAGTCCACCACCGTCACGTTCGGGTTATAACCAAGGGTGTGCGAGACCGTCCAGGTAGTAGCTGCGCTGGCCTGAGTCCAGGTAAAGGCTGACGCTGCGCCCGCACCAGCAGGACCCTGCGGACCAGTAGGACCGGTGGGACCGGTGGCTCCAGTAGGTCCGGGCGGGCCACCCGAGGGACCAGTCGCTCCGGTGGGTCCGGTTGCTCCCGTCGCTCCGGTAGGACCCGTCATGCCGGTGGCCCCACCCGTGACGACGACATTCACATCGTTGGGCGGGTCACTGAGAAAAATGACGTTGATGTGGTTGGCGTCAACCACCGTGACATTGGCCGTCAGCATGGCCCCCGTACTGGCATTCCACAGTTCGACCAAGGGATAGCTGGTGTTGAGATTGTGGGTGATGCTGTACGGCGAGCCAGCAGCAGTGGGTGCGGTGAGGTGCTGGATATACGTCAGCCCAGGTGGGCCTGCCGGTCCAGTGGGACCGGTGGGACCACCCAGAGGACCGGTGGGACCTGTGGGTCCGGTAGCTCCTGTGTTCCCCGGCAACCCAGAGGGACCCTGCGCCCCTGCCTGTCCTGTAGCTCCGGTGGGGCCGATCTGACCAGTGGCACCGGTTGGCCCAGTGGTACCTGGGGGTCCTCCCGATGGACCCGTGGGGCCGGTCGGTCCAGTAGCTCCCGTTACTCCGGTTCCTGGCACTCCCTGCGGGCCTTGCGGGCCTGCCGGACCAGAGGGTCCAGTGGGTCCAGTCGGGCCAGCCGTTCCTCCCCCACCTGATTGCTGCGGCAGGTAGGTGGGGTAAGCCGGGTCGCCGCCCTGGAACAGACACCACACCACCGTGCCCACCGCTGGCGTGGTGGCACTCTGCGACAGAGGCGGTGCCCAGATCGACACCGGCAGAGTGCCGTAGATCTGGGGGATGATCATCTGGATCCGGCCCGCGTTCAACGGATCGTTGGTGGCGTACACCTTCGCCGGATAGACACCGGCCAGCACCTGGCTCTGGCTAACTGACATAGGCCACGAAGTTCGAGGCGGCTCGCCAGCGGTTATTGACGAGGATGGTGGGAGGGGCGTTATGGGCGGCGTAGACGAAGGGATTGTTGGCTGAGTAGGCCACGCCCGTGGTCTGGATGGGGCGCGTACCACTGTCACCGAGACTGTCGCGACCCAGGCATACCTCCATGGAGTAGCTGGGCATCTTGATCTTGTGCGTGACCTCCTGCACCCACCAGACCCCGTCGTTGTTCGAGTCAATGCCTCTGATAAGCAGAGGCGTGCCCTGTCGCACGGTGACCAGCCCGCTCAAGGTGGCGGTGGCCTGGTAGACGAAACGATTGCACTGAGCCATGCCCGCCAACGTGGCGCGGGCGCTGCCCTGGCTGCTCACCACCGTGTCGGAGATCTGCTGACCGAAGAACGGGTACGGTGCCATGACCCCGAGCTTCTGGATGCTGGTACCGTCATTGATAGCCCCGACGACATTTCCAGACGTTAGGTCGATGCCATTGATCTGGCGGATGGTTTTGGTGTGGCCGTTGAGGTTGAGCGCCTCACCTTGCAGGGACTGGAACTCGGTGAGGGTCTGCGCCGCTGGAGAGGGCTGTGTATTGCGGCTGTTGAACACTGGCATACCCGGCCAGAAGTTACGCATGGCCGTGTCAACGGAGACGAACCGAAGCAGGCTCTTGTTGCAGGAGAGGCTATAGCCCAGCTTGTTGGCCAACTGGTTAAGGTATGTCCAGGCCGAGGATCCTGGGCTGCCCAGTTGTGGCCAGGTGTAGTCGCTGTCGTCCACGATCATGGACAAAAAATACTTCTGGCCGATGACCCTGGCCACGGTGGACGCCTTGATGTCACTCCAGGTACCCACGAACGGATCCTTCAAGGCGTAGCTGACACCCATGCAGACCACGTCCTCATAGGTGGACCCGACAGGGATGTCCCGCTGATAGTGGGCCTCGACGTGATCCACGTAGCCGTAGAAGGTGTCCATGTTCACCGTAGACCAGCCGTACGGCATCATCACCGGAGTGCCAGGCTGTAGCTCAGGCGCATCAGTGGCTTCACCGCGCAAGGTGATGATGGCGGTGTCGTGCATGCCTTCGGTCTGGATGAGCTTAACGCAACTGATCGTCTTCAGCGCCCTCCGACCCGCAGGGTCGAAGACCGGGTTGGCGAAGGGCGCGACCGTCATTGCGTCGGGATCCTGATGATGGCCCCTGGCACCAGGCCATCGGGGTAGAAGATCTCCGGGTTAGCGTCTGCGATTTTCCACCAGTAGTCGGGGATGCCATAGAGCCTGGACGCCAGGTTGTCAAAGCGGTCTCCGACCGACACGGTGTAGAAGACGAAGGTGGGCAGCCCCTGGTTCGGTGGGCCGAAGACAGCCACCGACTGACCGTCCGGTGTGGGGACGCTGAGCACAGGCTGTCCCATATAGCGTGAGCCAGAGAGAATCATCCGGTGTAGATCCTTGACTGGGCCACCTGTTGGGTCTGGTCATTGAAGGCTGCCTTGGGACCGTAGGGTTGGTACGCCTTGACGCCACCGCCCAGTGTGAAGCCACCGGACCCACTGAGTTGGCCCGAGGCACCCGTCCAGTTGTTGACGAGGTCAGCGTTAGACAACGACGGCTGGTACTGGCGCAGCACGGAGACCGACGCCGTGGCCTCCACCGGGATCATGTTGACGTCGAACAACGTGAAGGTATAGGTGAGGCTCATGATCATGCCCTGGAACTGGAAGGACTTGGGTCCCCCGAACACCACCTGGATGGGGATGGGCACAGGCGCGAACCCACCGGGACCATTGACACCCTCGCCCACCGAGGCAGCCAAGCCATAGGCGGTGGAGTCGTTGGTAGCGTCGTACATCCCGACGAGTCTCTCCAGGGCACGGATGTCCCATCGCACTCCGATGTCGGACGGCCCCGGTATGCCACCGGACCACACCTCGTACTGGCGGTTGAAGACGAGGTCGAAGCTGACGGTCTGGGCCTGCATGTAGTAGGGCTGCGCCGCCTGGACGGCAGGACTGTTCAACATCGGAGCCGTCACCCCGCTGTTGAAGTCGGAGTCCACGGTAATGGTGTTGGGGTTCATCATGAAGAAGCAGGCAAGCTGCCCGTTGCTGCGGGGCTGGGGACTCTCGGAGGCTCCGTTGTATGTGCCGAGCGAGTCGATAGCAAGCTCGAACATGCCACCGCGGACCAGCTTGGGCTGGCCCACGATGCTGAAGAAGGCATGGAAGGGACGATTATCTTTCGGGTCCTTCAGTTCCGCAGTGGCGAAGTTCCCAGCTACAGCCGGTGAACCGGGAGGACCGAACTGACTCGGTGGATCATTACCTTGGCCGGTCCCTTGAGTTGAACCAGTACTGGGCTGACCAGGCTGGTACGGGGCCACGCCGCTGCTGGGCGAACCAGAAATAGGAGCATTGATCAAGACGTCATGCATGGCCTGGCCCGCCGCAGTAGCTACACCCTCGCCACCACCGCCCTTGCCCATGGGTCCCGACGACCCCCACCAACCGATCTCCAACCAGCCTGCCTCTGTGGCGTTACCCTGCAGACCCTTGCTGCCATCAGCAACGGTGTCACCCTGGTTGACGTGCGTGCCGTTGGCCACAGCAGGGAGATTGTGCCCGTAGTAGATGCCAGTGGAACCTGGCCCACCATTCGGATCGGGTGTGTCGAGGATCACCACCACGTAAGGACTGCCGAACCCACCGGGGTCGTAGTGGTACTCGACTTTCCCTCCTGTGCTATTGATGTGGTAGATGGGACCGGGCGTGGTGTTCTTCAGGTCCCAGCCCTGATCTACTCGCTCGAACTGATCCGGCGACTTGGTGGCGAAGGGCCAGATGTAGGCGGCAGGGCCGACATAAGGGGAGCCGCCCCCATTTGACGGGAGCATCTGCTGCACGGGTTCTTCAGGCATCACTGGCTCCTCGCTGCGGCCAAGATCTGTGGCTTGGAGATCGCCTGGACAAATTGCTTGGCGACGTTGTCCATCTCCGACTGAGTAGGATTATTCGAGACCTGTAAGACGATGGAGCCTGGCCGGCAGTTCAGGTGGACGACACCACCGCCCCCACCCATGGCACCGTTGCGGTTGTAAGGGTGGGTGGAGTAATTATCCTGGGCCGGGATCACCGCCTCGCCCTTGTGCAGAACAGCTAGCTGGGTGCGGTCAATCAACTGGGAGCCACGGGCGTACCAATGCGACGACTGCTCATGTGCCCACGCTGCACTCGGCTTGCCGTAACGCTGCTTGATGTAGTTGAGGAAGCCGGTGATCTGACCCTTGGCCGTGTTGGGGTCGCCACCGTACTGGTAATACCAGGAGGGTCCAGTGATGCCCTGCGCGATGCCATAGGCATCAGAGGTGGGGTTCTTGGCGGTCATCGACCAGCCCGACTCAGCCATCGCCACCTTGTTCAGAGCTACCCATTCATCACCGGTCCAGTTCCAGGGCGCGCCTGCCGCCATCGACTGACCCAGCGCCTGGTTGGCAGCATTCGACCCCGCAGAAGCACTGCCGCCACTGCCACCGCTACCGGTGCCTCCGCTGCCTCCGCTGCCGGTACCACTGGTCTGCCCGGTACCGGTACCACCACCACCCTTGGCGTACAACTGAGCCATGCTGGCCAGATCTACGGCGTAGGGCGTGCCGCCAGGCGTAGCTCCCCATTGATAAGGAGCGGCCAGGGTCTGAGCAGAAGCAGCACCACCTCCGAAGAAAGCACCGAGCGAACTGCCCAGTCCACCCACCCCACTCATGACCTGGCTCAGTCCGGCGAAGGGGTTGATCATGCTGTTGACTGCGGCCCCGAGCGCACCGGAGATACCACCACCAGTCATCAGTGACTGCATGGCCGCGAAGCCACTGCCAATAACCGGCAGCCCCTTCATCATCCCACTGGCGATGTCACCGATGCTGCCGAAGAGACCCTTGTGCTTCTTGTGCTGCGCTGGCCCGCCGACACCCATCATGCCGCCCCCTGATGGAGCCGGTGAAGTTAGAAGCTCGATGAGGCTGCCCTTGGGTGGCTTGGCCGACAGCAGCGTCAGCATGTCATCGGTGGCAGGATCACCAGTGGCTCCAGCAGCACCAGTATCGGATGACTTCTTCTTATGGCCGAACAGCCCACCGATGAAGTGGCCGATCTGCTTGTGGAACCCAAGCCCCAGGCCGAGCGCGCCCACTGCCAGTCCAAGAGGCAGGCCCACACCAGTTGCGTCCAGGCCCAGACCGGCTGCCTCCATACCACCGACAACACCAGCGGTTTCAGCAGCACCAGCCACGCCAGCTTCAGCAGCACCAGCTTCAGCAGCACCAGCAGCAGCCTCGCCACCGCCACCGAACAGCCCACCCAACCTACCGGGGAGCTTGCTACCCAGACCCTTCAATCCTCTACCGGCAGCCCTGGAGAACCCACCCTTCTGACCGATCATCTGTCCCAGGCGACC
>Ga0126369_10000364_pt1 | contig 29476 bp, 27 predicted proteins | sample PanSoiMetaPlot_1_FD_109646 | JGI IMG/M metagenome (GOLD analysis project Ga0126369, IMG submission 109646) | Tropical forest soil microbial communities from Panama - MetaG Plot_1 | ecosystem: Environmental > Terrestrial > Soil > Tropical forest > Bulk soil | place: Panama | collected 2016-02-17
AAGGTGCCCAGGTTGCGCCGAGCGAGCAACACGCCAGCGATGGTGGTGGTGGATACAGCGCCTAGCCCGGGCAACAGAACCGCGAGCCTACCTTCGGCGGGACGAACTGCTTTTGGCTTTCTCAATCGCGCCTCCCAAAATCCATAGTTAGCCCTCAAAACCCCGTGCTTCAACCCCTCCTGAGCACCGCACCAAAGAAGCCGTCGGTTCCATGCACATGGGGGAACAGCTGCAGGTACCCGCCGCGGCTCACTTGGCGTGCCAAGGTTTCTCTTAGGATCGCTTCGGGTTCGAGAAGTGAAAAATTTGCGTTTTCGCGCAGAAACCACTCCACCACCGACCCGTTTTCGTCTCGCAACAAGCTGCAAGTCCCGTAGATCAGCCGGCCGTTTGGTTTCACCAGCGGTGCGAATTGCTCCAGGAGCCGCATTTGTCGCATCCGGTGCATTTCAATTTCATCGATCGTCAAGCGGTAGCGCGCGTCTGGTTTTCGCCGATAAGTTCCGGTGCCGCTGCAAGGTGCGTCGATCAACACTCGATCCGCCCGAGCGACCAGATCCGAAGGCGGGTCGGTGCCATCCGGCGAAAGCAGGCGGGTTCGGATGTTGTGCGCGCCGGCGCGGCGAGCGCGCTTCTTGAGCTGGTCCAGTCGATCGGCGTGAATATCCAAAGCATGAATCTCGCCTCGATTGTTCATCTGAGCTGCCAGCTGCAGCGCCTTGCCGCCCGTTCCGGCGCACGCGTCGACGATCAGTTTGGGCGGGGCGTCCACCAACATTCCCAGAAGCTGGCTTCCTTCATCCTGAATCTCGAAAAGACCCTCGCGGAACGCTTGCAATCCGAACGCGTTTGGGCGGTCTTCCAGAATCAAGGCCAGCTCAGACAAACGCGCGTGGCGGGTTGCGACTCCCTCCCGCTTGAGAACGGAGCTGAGCCGGTCGCGGCCGGTTTTGAGGGTATTGGCGCGAATTGTCAGGGGGGCGCGCTGGTTGAGCGAGTCCACCAGAGGCTGGGCCTCGTCGCCAAACTCGCGGATGAATCGCTCCACCAGAAGGTCCGGCATCGAGCCGCCGATCGAGAGTCGGAGGGCGAGGTCCCACCCGTCCATGGCTTGAGTCGCTCGCGGTAAGCCTTCGATTACCGCCGCGTCCGATGCCGGCAGCCGCGCGGAACGCGCTACCGCGTCCAGCGGGGCGCCTTCGAGCACTCTCGCAGCGCAAAGCCGGAGCAAGTCCTGATCGGAGCTGGAACGGGTCTCGAATCCTGAGACGGTGCCGGCGAGCGCGAAGTCGACGGTGATCTGGTGCCGCAGCAACGCATAGATCCGGTTCGCCACCTCGCGACGTTCATGAGAGAAGAGCGCGCGCTTCTCTCGAAGCGTCACGTCGAGAGCGCGGTCCGCCAACCATCGGTCGCGCCGAATCCGCGCGTAAGCTTGAAGGCAGGCCTGCAAAACCGCATCTTCTCGCAACGGTCTTGTTCGCCGGCCCGGCATTCGCCGGCCCGGCACCCTGGCTGCCTTGACAATCAACGTTGGTACCCTTTATCAGGCTCTTTCCCATGGTAAGCCTCGGGCAGAAAGCGCCAGATTTTTCCCTTAAGGCATTGGTCGGCAAGGGGGATTTCGCCGACGTTTCGCTGAGCGATTACCGCGGCAAGTGGGTGGTGCTCTTCTTCTATCCCCTGGATTTTACATCCGTCTGTCCTACCGAAATTCACGAGTTTTCAAAGCGCGAACCGGAGTTCCGCAAGATGAACACCGCGGTGTTGGGCTGCTCGGTCGACTCCGAGCACTCGCACAAGGCCTGGCTGAGCACGACCCTGGGGGCGATCAACTTCCCGCTGCTCTCGGACCTCACCAAAGAGACCTCGCGCCAGTTCGGGGCGCTCTTGGAGGACCAGGGGTTCGCCACGCGCGCGACGTTCATCATCGATCCTGAGGGGAATCTTCAGTACGCGCTCTACCAGAATGCCCTGGTGGGCCGCTCGGTCAATGAGACCCTTCGGATTTTGGAAGCGCTCCAGACCGGACAGCCATGCCCCGCTGAGTGGAAGCGGGGCGACGCGACGCTCGGAGCGTAGCCTCAAGCCGCGGTAGCGCAGAACTGCTCGTAGTCGATGAACTCGACCTTGGCGCCGTCCGAGCAGACCGGGCACTGTGGATCGCGTCGCAGCTTGAGCTCCGAAAACCGGGTGCCGAGCGCATCGAAGGTGAGCAGTCTTCCGATCAGCGGCTCTCCTGCACCCAGCAACAGCTTCAGCGCTTCGTTGGCCTGGAACAGACCGATGATTCCCGGCAGCACGCCCAAGACCCCTGCTTCCGCGCAGGACGGTGCGAACTCCGCTGGCGGAGGGGCGGGGTAGAGGCAGCGGTAGCAGGGCCCCTTTCGAGGAACGAAGGTCGTCACCTGGCCTTCGAATCGGTAGATGGAACCGTGGATGTTCGGCTTTCCCAGCACCACGCAGGCGTCGTTGAGCAGGTAACGGGTTGGGAAATTGTCGCCCCCGTCCACGACCAGATCGAAGTCCGCGAGGATCTCTCGAACGTTGTGCGAGGTCAGGCGCTCTTGAAATGGAATCACCTTTACGTCCGGATTGAGGGCGTTGATCGCCACCTTGGCGCTCTCGGTCTTCGGGACTCCTGCCCGGTCCTGCGTGTGAAGCACCTGCCGCTGAAGGTTGCTGAGGTCGACCACGTCCATATCGACGATGCCCAACGTCCCCACACCCGCGGCAGCCAGATAGAGCGCTGCAGGTGAACCCAGGCCGCCCGCCCCCATCAGCAGCACCTTGGACTTGAGCAACTTCGCTTGACCGTCCTCGCCGACCTCGGGAATGATCAGATGACGGCGGTAGCGCTCCTTCTGTTCGGCCGTGAGCACGAAGGGTTTGTCGATCGGATACGCAGAGTCGCTCCAGCGGCTGAACCCGCCGGCCATCGAGGACACGTTCTGGTAACCCATGTCTTGGAGGGTCTTCGCCGCCAGGGCGGAGCGGGTACCACCGGCACAGTAGAGAACCACCGGCTCGTCGCGCTTGGCTTTCTCTTCGATTCGCAGTTCCAGATATCCGCGGGGCACCCAGATCGCGCGGGGAATTCGGCCGGCGGCGTACTCATCCGCCTCGCGGACGTCGATCACTTTGACTGGCGAGAGTTGGTCCACCAGTCGTTTCACCTCATCGACGGAAATCTCGCGAATTTGCTTTTTTGTGCTGGACAGAAGTTCTCGAAAAGTCGGGGCTGGCATTTCTTGTCACCTGTAAGCTCTCACGTATAACTCACCGCCGGAGGAATTTCAGTTCGCACCATGGAGCAGGCACTTCGAGGGGCGAGGGTACTGATCACCGGCGGCGGAACTCGCCTCGGGAGCGCAATTGCGCGGGGGCTGGGACAACGGGGGGCCGAAGTCGCGATTCACTTCTTACACTCGGAGGCGGGTGCGCACTCTCTGGTATCCGAGTTGACCCAGGCGGGCCAGCGGGTGGCTAAGTTCCAGTCGGATCTCACCGACCCCGGTGCCATTTCCGAGTTGGTGGGGCGCGTCGAGGGCCAGTTCGGTCCACTGACTGCACTGGTCAACAGCGCCGCAATTTTCGAGCGAGCGCCTTTCGCCGAAACTTCACTCGACTCCCTGGAACGTCATTGGACGCTCAATGCGCGAGCGCCCTATCTCTTGACACAAGCCGTGGTGGCCCGAATGCAAGCGCGAACCGGCGGCGATGTAGTCAACATTCTTGACATCGGGGGAGCTCTGGCGCCGTGGCGGAACTACTCGGCGTACTGCATGACCAAGGCCGCACTGGCGATGCTCACCCGCTGCCTGGCCCTTGAACTTGCTCCTACGATTCGAGTCAACGCGGTTGCGCCTGGAACGGTACTTCCACCCGCGGGCGTCAGCGCCTCGCAGCTTGAGCAATTGCGGAGGCAGATTCCTTTTCAGCGGTACGTCTCCATCGAGGAAGTGGTCGAGGCGGTGGCTTTTCTTCTGGCCGGGCCCAGGTCGATGACCGGCCAGATCGTCGCGGTCGACGGGGGCCGTTCACTCGGCGCTTCGGGCGTTTAGCCCACCGGCATGAGCCGGCGCCAAAGCGCGCCCTGCTGCTTGCGCTTGAGCCTGTTTGCGCGCCGCAGCTGTGCCTCCTGAAAAGCGTTCCGATCTTCCTCAGTTTCCAGCAACAGCGGTGGAACCTGGACCTTCTCGCCGGTGGCCGAGAGCGCCACAAAGGTGAGCAACGCGCTGGTGGTGAGGCGGCAGGTCCCGTCGAGCGGGTTCTCGCCCGAGACGGTCACGCCTACTTCCATGGAGGTACGAAACGCCGCCAAGACTCGCGCCCTCAAGTTGACGATCCAGCCAACGCGAATGGGGGCGTGGAAGTGCAAGTCATCCATCGACGCCGTCACAACCACTTGGCGGCAGTGCCGCTGAGCTGCGATGCCTCCGCAGATGTCAATCCATTCCATCACCTTCCCCCCGAAGGCCGCGTTCAAGGGATTGGCATCGGAAGGAAGAATCATCTGAGTCATTGTGACTTCCGACTCGCGCGGGGACTTGGGTTCCATGGGAACAAGGTATCATCGGCCCCATGAGCTATCGAGGTCCGTTCTGGCGGGGCGGGGTGGCGCTGATCCTGCTCTCGACTCTCGTGGGGACGCTTGGCTGTCACCGGCAGAAGCCGCCGTCTCAGGAATTTGCGTCGGCCAACCGACTCTTTGTTCGGATCTACGGCGAAAAGCTCGAGGACGCCTACATGGATCCCCGGATGGCCCAGGTCGAGCAGCTGTTGAGCGAGGTGGCCGCTGCGAGCGCGGACTACGCGGCTGCGCAGCAACTGCTGATGCGGATCCGAACCGGGCGAGAGAAGGCTTTGGCCGAGCTCAACGCGCGCCAAGCCGCGGTGGGCAAGGCGAACACTCCGGTCCAAATGACTTCTGGATGGACATCCAGTCCTCGGCCAGAAGCGAGCGATCAGGCCGCAGATGCGGGCCACGAGCCGGCCAGCGGCATGGCGCTGAGCGACTTCACCCATGAGTTTTCGGACTGTTTTTCTCCCTGGAAGCCGGTCCAGCTCACCGAGCAAGGCGTGGAAAAGGGTACCGTCGACAGCTGGGAGCTGAAGGACATTGCCAACTGCCGCGACCGCCACCCGGGCTTTCAGGATCGGGTGGTGCTGACCAATCCGAAAAAAGTCCTCTACGTGGTTAACCGCACGCTGCTCGAAACGCGCGCGCCGGACGCGGGAAGCCCGTAGAGGATTTCAAGCCTCGGCTCGGACGTAAGTGAATTCGATCGGCCTGTTGTTGATGCCTCGCGGCGGTGGGGCGATCCAGTTCGCCATCTCACCGGGCTTGTCGACCGGTTTGGCCTGAAGGCTCTTGACGTAGCTCTTGTCCGCGGCGGAAGGGAGCCACTCATCTCGGCGGCGCTCCCATTCCTCCTTGGAGAGGAGTCTGCCGTCGGGATCAAAGTTCATATTGGCGAAGATCCCTTGGTGACGGTGAAAACGGCGGGACGGCAGCCTGAGGCGCTCGGAAGCTCCCGCCTCGGCGAGAATTTTGTTCCAGCGATCCACCCCGCGCTGACAGTCCTCGACATACCCGTCCCTCAACACCTCGTTCATCGCGGACCGAAGGGGCACCTCCTCGGCCGCCAGGACCCCGTCCTGTCGAGGCAACTCCATGGTGTAGGTCCCCTGAAGCGCGAGATGATCTTCGAACTTCTCCTCCTTGACCCGGCCCTTGAGCCCAGCTGCGAAGAAGGATGCAGCGTTGGTCGACACCTCAGATCCGAAGAGATCCAGCGACAGCGAGTACCAGAGGTTCATGTACTTCTGCAGCGTCGGCAGGTCGATGCCGCCGAGTTCCCGTGGGTTGCCATTCTTGGCTTGTCGGCCCAGTTCCGCGGAGCGCTGAACCACCCTCCCGATTCCCGTTTCGCCGACGAACATGTGATGCGCTTCTTCGGTGAGCATGAAGCGGGTAGTTCGCGAAAGCGGGTCAAATCCCGATTCCGCGAGTGCCAGGAGCTGATATTTGCCGTCGCGGTCGGTGAACATGGTGAACATGTAGAAAGACAGCCAGTTATCGATCGGCTCGTTGAACGCCCCTAAAATTCGGGGCCGATCTTGATTGCCGCTTCGGCGCATCAGGAGCTCCTCCGCTTCCTCGCGACCCTCGCGCCCGAAAAATCTGTGCAGCAGGTAGACCATCGCCCACAGATGTCGCCCCTCCTCGACGTTGACCTGAAAGAGGTTGCGCAAGTCGTAGAGGGAGGGACAGGAATGCCCGAGCATTCGTTGTTGCTCCACCGATGCCGGCTCGGTGTCTCCCTGGGTGACGATCAGCCGTTGCAGGGTGTTGCGGTGCTCGCCGGGGATGTCCTGCCAGACAGGTCGACCCAGTGGATCGCCGAAACCGATTTTCCGATCCACCACCGGATCCGCCAGGAAAATCCCCCACCGGTAATCCGGCATCTTCACGAAGTCGAAATGGGCCCACCCGTCGGCGTTGACGCTCACCGCGGTGCGCAAGTAGACCTGGTGCGCCTGAAATCCCGAGGGCCCCATTTCCATCCACCACTGCAGAAAATTCGGCTGCCACTGCTCGAGGGCACGCTGAAGCCGTTTGTCTTCCGCGAGGTTGACGTTGTTTGGAATTCGTTCATCGCTGATGTGCGCCATCCAAAGCTCCTGTTCAAGTCCTTCGCATGTCGAAGCGGGGCCGCTGTCCGGCTTGGCCATAGACCGTGAGCGCTCCGCGCTCGCCCACCGCGTTGGGCCGCTGGAAAATCCAGTTTTGCCAGGCGGTGAGCCGTCCAAAAATTTTGGTCTCCAGGGTTTCCGGTCCGGCGAATCGCAGGTTGGCCTCCATTCCGGTCAGCGCATCGGGCGAGAGCGAGGCCCGCTCCTCGATGGCCACTCGGATTTCGTCCTCCCAGTCGAGATCATCCGGGGCGAGCGTTACCAGCCCGGCCGCCAACGCTTCCTCGGGGGAGAACGGATCCTGGTGCGCCAGGACCTCCTGGACCCGGCCCGGCTCAGCGAGCATTCGGGTTTGTAGCCGGGAGAGCCCATTGGACATCGGCAGAAGTCCCGAGTTCAGCGGACCCAGCTGGACGTTCACCGGGCGCTGAGGATCGTTGAGCATGTAGGCTCGATCCGCTGCCAGAGCGAGCTCCGCAAAAACCCCCGTGAAACACGAGCCAGGTTCAATCAGCGCGAAGAACGTTTTGGCGGTCAAATCCACGCGTTTGAGAACGCGTTTTTGGAGGTGGAGAACCTCGCGGATCAGAGCGTCTTGTACGCCTCGCGCCAGCCACTCATCCCATTCCAGCAGCCTTTTCGGGTCGCCTTCGGTCTTGAGCAAGACGGTGCCGATCTCCAGATGGTTGATGCGCAGCCGAAGCAAGGCGTCGTCGAGCTCCCGAAACGCGCGAATGGCCCAGGCATCCGCCCCCTCGGCCGCCAACGCCTCGGGCGTTGCAGGCGGCGGCTTGGATGGGCCACGCACGGTGAGCTCTGCCAGGCGCTGAGCTGGCCGCAGCTTCAGACTGACGAAGCGGTATTCGGTGCCGGATTCGCTGACGCGCTCATCGAGCGGCGTCAGAAGAATGCCTTTGCCCGAGGCCGGCCGATCGCTCTTTGCCGCGAGGGCCTTGGCGCGGTCCGCGACTACTTGTTGAAACTTGCTCTTCGGCACCAGCTGGTCCACCAGCCGCCATTCCAGCGCGCGTCTACCCTTCACGCCCTCGGCGTGCGTCGAGAAGAAGTCGGCCAGATCTCTGCGGACCTTTCGCTTGTCGACCACCCGCGTCAGCCCCCCGGTTCCGGGCAGCACACCTAACAGTGGCACCTCGGGCAAGGAAACGGCTGAATTGCCGTCGTCGATGAGAAGAATCTCATCGCACGCGAGGGCCAGCTCATATCCACCGCCGGATGCGGTTCCATTCAGCGCCGCAATCGACTTGATGCCGCTGCACTGGGATGCGTCCTCGAGGGCCAAACGGGTTTCATTGGTGAACTTGCAGAAATTGACCTTGAACGGGTGCGACGCGCTCCCAAGCATGAAGATGTTGGCGCCAGCGCAGAAGATCTTGTCCTTCAGCGAGCTGAGCACGATCACCCGCACCTCGGGGTGCTCGAATCGGATTCGCTGGACCGCGTCCGCCAGCTCGATGTCCACTCCCAGGTCGTAGCTGTTGAGCTTGAGCGCGTAGTCGGGCCGCAGACCCTCGGTTTCCTGGACATCCATCGACAGCGTGGCAACCGGCCCTTCGAAGGAGAGCTTCCAGTGTCGATACCGGTCGGGAGCGGTCTGAAACGACGGAACTTGCTCTGCGATTTGGTCCTTGCCCATGGCGCCCCGGCGAAAGCTAAGTGCGAGTGGTGGTTGCTGCAAGCATTATATTGCCTATGATTACAAAGCAACCGGAACTATACTGCGGATGATGCGCAAACCGTTGAGCAGGGTGGCGGCTCGAAATCGTGGGTCTTCCGGTCAGGATGCCTCTCGGGTGCTCCAGGACCTCGGTCGGACGGTCCGCGAACTGCGTCGCAAGCGGGAGATGACTCTTAGGCGACTGGCGGATGCAAGTGGACTCTCGGAGCGTTTTCTCTCCGCCCTCGAAGCGGGACGGGGCAACATTTCCGTGGCCAGGCTGGTGAGCGTGGCGCAAGCGCTTGGGGCCCGCCCGGGCGATCTACTTGGGGATGCGTTGCAGCAAGCGAACGGAGCGCAGGTGGTCGCCCTGTTGGGTCTGCGCGGCGCGGGCAAGACCTCTGTGGGCGAAGCCTTGGCGCGGCGGCTTGAATTGCCGTTCTTCGAACTGGACCGGCTGATCGAGGCGGAGGCCGGGATGCAGCTCGCCGAAATCTTCGCCTTTCATGGCGAGGCATACTTTCGACGCATCGAGCTCGAAGTGCTCGAACGGTTCTTGGCCCAACACCAGCGCGCTGTTTTGGCCACCGGTGGAGGGGTCGTCACCTCACCGGAGGCTTTCCAGCTGCTCTCGGAGCGAACCCGGACAGTTTGGCTCCAGGCGACTCCGGAGGAGCATTGGAAGCGGGTGGTGGGTCAAGGAGATTTTCGGCCGATGCAGAATCGACCACACGCGATGGCGGAGCTTCGACGACGGCTGAGAGAACGCGAGCCGCTGTACTCCCGCGCCGAAATCGTCTGCCGCACGTCGGATCGCCCGGTATCGGCCGTGGCGTCCGATCTCGCCCGCCGGCTCGCCAGCTAAGGGTTGAACTTCATCGGGTGCCTCTCCTCACCTCTAGAGTCTTCGCCGTTGCGTATCGTCGGCTGCGCCACTCCCAGCAGAACGATCATTCTGCCCTTTGGTGGCAGAGCCAGAATCATCATTCTGGTGCTTGCGCGTCTTCATCGGCAAGGTGTCTCCGATCTGCGAGGCAGTGTTCTGCATCTCGCTTCCAAATCCGCGGTTCCGTTCAGGTCATCGCGGTCGCGCCGATGTACGCGACCCTTTGGGAGTTCCGCACGCGTTGAGGCGATCAGCGGCCGATCCCCAGGGCCGCTGTGCAACTTCAGCGACTGAAGTGGCGCTGAGGTAGAAGCTGGCGAAGCAGATCCGGACGATCGGTCATGATCCCTCCCACGCCCTCGTCGATCAGCCGCGCCATTTCGGGGGGCGCGTCCACCGTCCAGACGTTGACCCAACGTCCGATCTGCTGCGCCGTCTCGAGTAAATGGGCGTCGATCAGGCGAATCCCCTGGTATTCCAGGGGAATGTCGAGCACGTGGTACCGGTCATCCACGGGTGGCTCTTGCTGGGAGCGAATTGCCCACACCAACTCGGTCAAGGCCTGCTTGGGGTAGAAATGACAGCAGTCAGGCAGTGCCCGGACCAAACGCGTGGCCAGCTCGTCGGAGTCGCTGCCGCAGCAAACCCTGGCGATGATGTTTTCGCGCTTCACGACCGCCGCGAAGTTTTCCACCACCCCGGGAGCGTCCGCTTTGACATCGATGTTGTACCGAACGCGCGGAAATGCGCGAAACACCTCCTCGAGCGATGGGATTCGAACGCCTTGGCCGCGAAAGGGAAAGCTGGCTCCAAGATCGGGAGAGAATCGGTACCCGGCGTCCCATCTTGCAACTTCCGAGAAGGCGAGCTCGCGGATTGGGCCCGATCCGTCGGTGCACCGGTCGACGGTGGGATCGTGGGACACGACCAACATACCATCTCGGGTTTGGTGGACGTCCAACTCGAGCATGTCGGCCGCGCAATCGGCGATCGCGATTTGAAATGCGGCCAAGGTATTTTCGGGAGCGATCAATGCCCCGCCGCGGTGAGCGATGTTGAGCGTCGGCTTCAGCCGGTCGAAAAAGGGATGCAGCGGAGCGCGATCAGAAACCGACACTGGCTGTCAGCTTCCGGAGAAGTTGGGAGGGCGCTTCTCATTGTAGGCGCGGATTCCTTCCCCCGCGTCTCGGCTCGTGAAGAGCCGCTGTTGCAGCTCGCGCTCCAGGGCCAAACCCTCCGCGAAGCCAGTCTCCATTCCCGACAACACTGCGCGTTTGATGTGACCGGCGGCCATGGATGCGCGCCGGGGAGGAACGAACTCTTCCGCGTAGGCCAAGACTTCGTCGAGAAAGTTCTCCCCGTTGCAGAGCTTATTGACCAGCCCGAGCGCATGGGCCTGCTCGAGGCTCAGGTTTTTGCCCTCCAGCATCAGCTCGAGCGCCTTGGCTCGGCCAAGTACGCGCGCGAGGCGCTGCGTTCCACCGGTTCCAGGGAGCACCCCGAGGTTGATCTCGGGAAGACCGATCTTGGCCTCGCCCCGCCGCGCGTGGCGAATGTCGGCGGCCAGAGCGATTTCCAGTCCTCCGCCCACGCAGTGCCCGTTGACTGCGGCAATCACCACTTTGGGCGTTTGTTCGAGTCGATTCAGGGTCTCGTTGGCATGGAGGCAGAAGTAGTATTTGAAGGTGGGGTCTACCTCCTGCAGCATCTGAATGTTGGCTCCCGCACAAAAGAATTTGGATCCTTCGCCCGTCAACACCAGCACGTGAACCGAAGCATCGAAGCGAGCGCGCAAAATGGCGTCATCCAGCTGGCGCATCATCGCGTAGGTATAGGTGTTGGCGGGAGGATCGCTGAGCGTGATCAGTGCCACGCCCTTTCGCACTTCGTACTTCACCAGCGTTGACGGTGACGGCTGCGTCCAATCGCGGGTCGGCGGCATCCTGGTCTCCTCACGCTAATGGTTGAGGGGGCTTGATACACGTAACGGGTGGATTTGCCACGGGTGAATCCTAGATTTGACAACCACCCTGACCGGCGAGTACCTTTTTTCTCGCAATGGCTGTCTCTTTGAACGTGTGCGTCTGTTGTTGTTGTACCGAGGCCCGGGGCATCCCCGGCGCCCGCGGACGCGACGCGTTTAAGGCAGCCTGAGCCAAGCCAAAACGCGCCGTCGGCTTCGAGGCCCGGGAGACGCTGTCCCCGGGCCTTTTCGCATCCGCAAAGCGGCCGCTTTCGCGGCCATTCCTCCAATTCACACCGCGGTGCCCGATGACGAAGCCAAGTTCGACAACTCCTGCGAAAGCCTCCGGCCCGACCGGCGCCGGGCCTGATGAGCTCCTGCCGATTTTTCTCAAGCTCACCGGGCGGAAAGTGGTGCTGGTCGGAGCGGGGAAGGTTGCGGCTGCCAAGTTGCCGGCACTGCTTGCCGCCGGCGCGCAGGTCTGCGTGATTGCGCCGGATATTCACTCCGACGTGGAGCGAGCGTCGGTGGCGATCGAGCGCCGAGGTTTCGCTCCTTCCGATCTCGATGGCGCTTGGCTGGTGATCGCTGCGGCAACGACTGGCGTGAACAAGCAGGTGGCCAAAGCGGCCGAGGAGCGCCAGATCTTCGTCAACGCGGTCGACGACCCCAAATCCGCAAGCGCCTACGCGGGGGGAGTGCTGCGCCGGGGCGGGGTTACGGTCGCGATTTCCACCTCGGGGCAAGCACCGGCCCTTGCCGGTCTGTTGCGAGAATCCTTGGAACGCGTGTTGCCACGAGAGTTGGAACGTTGGGTTGAAATGGCTCGCCGCCTTCGCGCCGACTGGAAGCGCCGCGGTATTCCGATGGCGGAGCGCCGCCCTCTGCTGCTCGATGCGCTCAACCGCGCCTATGCTCACGAGGAGCTGGCGCCATGACCGGGTTTGTCTCCCTCGTCGGAGCTGGACCAGGAGATCCCGATCTTCTGACGCTCAAGGCCGCCCGACGATTGGCCGAGGCGGATCTCGTTCTCTACGATGGGCTGGTCTCCACCGAGGCTTTGAAGCTGGCGGCCAAGGCACACTGCTTTTTTGTAGGCAAGCGCGCAGGTCGGCACGGAATTCAACAGGAGGAGATCCATGCGCTGATGATCAAAGAGGCTCGGCGCGGTCGGAGGGTGGTGCGCCTCAAATGTGGAGATCCCTTCGTTCTCGGGCGCGGCGGCGAGGAAGCCTTGGCACTGGCGGAGGCCAGGATTCCCTTCGAGGTCGTTCCCGGCGTGAGCGCGGCGGTTGCGGCTCCGGCGCTGGCGGGCATTCCAGTGACTCACCGGGGCGCCACGTCCGGCTTTCTGGTGGTGTCCGGCCACGCCGAGAGTGCCTATCGTCCCGCCCTCGCGTCCCTGGCCCCGAATGCAGCAACGGTGGTGATCCTGATGGGCCTCTCCGCGCGTGCGCCGATCAGCGGTTTGCTGCTGGAGCGGGGATGGGCACGAGAGACGCCGGCGGCGATTCTCCTCGGCGCCTCAACGTCTTCCGCCTGGACCTGGACGGGCTTTTTGGTCGACCTGGGTGCAGCTGAGATTCCAAATGAGGTTCGCGATTTGCCCGGCTGTCTGTGCGTCGGCGAGGTGGTCTCGCTGGCAGGGCGACTCGCAAGCTTGATTTCCCAAGAAAGTGCGTGGCGGCGAAGCGGCACTCGGTAGCCGCAGAAAGAAGGCATCCGTATGGCAGCCGTTGACGATCCAAAGACTCTAGGGCGGACGCGGCTCTCCTTTGCGAACGAGGCGGAGATCGACGAATTCGTTGCGACCCTCGAGAAATTCGAGCGCGGAGAGCTTTCCCCGGATGAATGGCGCGCCTATCGGCTGGTGCGAGGAACTTACGGACAGCGCCAGAGCGAGGTGCAGATGTTGCGGGTGAAGATTCCGCAAGGCGTGCTGAGTGCCCGACAGCTGGAGGCGCTCGCCGACGTCGGGGACTCCTATTCCCGAGGATTCGGCCACATCACCACGCGACAAAATATCCAATTCCACTTCCTCAAGCCCCACGACGTCGAGCTGGCAATGCGTCGTTTGGCCTTGGCGGGACTTACCACCCGCGAGGCGTGCGGCAACTCCGTCCGAAACATCACCGCTTGTCCGTATGCGGGGGTTGCCTCGAGCGAGCCGTTCGATGTCACTCCGTACGCGGAGGCGCTTACCCGCTATTTGCTTCGCCACCCCCTGAGCTCTTCGCTGCCGCGCAAGTTCAAGACTGCTTTTGAAGGATGTGAGGAAGACCACGCCTTAACCGCAATCAATGATCTCGGCTTTCGCGCGAGGATCGGCCTCTCGGGGGAGCGCGGCTTTCGAGTGACCGCGGGAGGAGGCACCTCGATCCTCTGCAGCTCCGGAAGTCTGCTCCGCGAATTCTTACCGGCGAGCCAACTCTTCAACTTGGCCGAGGCCATTCTGCGAGTGTTTCACCGACTCGGGGACCGGCAGCACAAGCAACGGAATCGGATGAAGTTTCTGATCCGACAGCTTGGCTGGGAACGATGGCGCGAGGAGGTGGATCGAGCCGAAGAGGAGTTTCTCGCAGAGGGTGGAGCGACATTGCCCTTCGATCCTGAAAATCCACCCGTTGAAGAAGCGCCGATCAACTCAGGCGAGCGCTCGATTTCGGTGACGGGCATCGTGAAGCAAATCCGCTCCGCCAAGGTCAGCGGTCCGGGGATTGTTCCGCGCGCAGAGCCCTTGCTGGGGGCGGCCGCCGCAGATTTCGAGCGCTGGCGAGAGACGAACGCCCGTCGTCAGAAGCAGCAGGGGTATTGGATCGCGACCGCGACCGTACCGCTGGGAGATTTGACCGCTCAGCAGATGCGGGTGCTCGCCAAGCTTGCGGTCGCTCGAGGCGATGGAACGGTCCGAGTGACGTCGGAACAGAATCTCCTGTTCCGGTGGGTGCCAGAGAAACAGATCCGCGCGCTGTACCAGGGCCTGGCCGCCGCCGGATTGTGGCTTCCCGGCGCCGCTACCATTGCCGACGTCACCAGCTGTCCTGGCGCGGAGTCGTGTCGACTCGCAGTGACTCAATCGAGGGGGTTGGCGCGGTTGATAGCCGATGAGTTGCGGCGCCAGCCGGAGTTGATTGAGGCCGCGCGCGAAGTCAGGATCAAGATCAGCGGCTGCCCCAATGGCTGCGGGCAGCACCACGTGGCGGACATCGGATTCCAGGGCAGTGTCCGCAGGCTGGGGGAGAAGGCCGTTCCGCAGTACTTCGTGATGATTGGCGGGGGCGTCGATTCGAAGGGCGCTCACTTCGGCCGCCTGATAGCGAAGATCCCGGCCCGAAGAATCCCCGAGGCCGTGCAACGGCTGGTCTCGCTGTATCGCGCGGAGCGGAGCGTGCAGGAAACCGCCAGCCAATTTCTCAGGCGAGTGGAGTTGGAACGGGCCAGAGCGTGCCTTGCGGACCTCGAACGACTTTCTGTCGAAGAAGCGAGCCCTGAAGACTTCATCGACTTGGGTGAGCGCGCCGAGTTTGCCCCGGAAATCCTGGAAGGGGAGTGCGCCGCCTGAGTTGGCATTGTGGGCCGCTCGCCGGCATGGCAGATCGAGGTTGATGCTGAAGGTCGCAACCCGAGCTGAGTGGCTGCAGCGGGTCACTGAGGAGTTCGACAGCTTTCTGTTGGATCACGCCGCCTGCGAGCGGAAGGCATCGGCCACCGCGCTCACGTTCGTGGCCCATTATCCGGATCGCCCTGAGTTGGTCGCGGCGATGATTCAGTTGGCCCGAGAAGAGCTGGACCATTTCCAGCAGGTGTACCAACAGATTGCCTCACGAGGCCTGCAACTCGGCGCCGACACCAAGGATGAGTACCTGCACAGAATGCGCGATCAAGTCCGCCGCGGGCGAGACTTCTACTTGCTGGACAGGCTTCTGGTCGCTGGAATCGTCGAAGCCCGAGGATGCGAGCGCTTCGGAATGCTGGCCGAAGCGTTGGCGCGTGGTCGCGTCAAGGACCTCTACTGCTCGCTGAGTCGCTCCGAGGCGAATCACCATCGACTCTTTGTGGAATTGGCCGGGCGATACTTCGCGCTCGAGCAGGTCGAAACTCGTATGGACGGGCTGCTCCAAGCGGAAGCGAACATCATTGAAGACCTGCCGATTCGCGCCGCTCTTCACTAGCTGACGCTCACTGCGGCATTTTGAGCTGGATCCTGAAGGTGTAGTCCACCTCAACCGGCACTCCATTGATTCGGTACGGCTCGTATCGTCGGCGCTCGAGCGCATCAATCACTGCTCGATCCATGAAAGGGAGACTGCTGATGATTCGGCAGCGCTGGACCAATCCATGGCTTGTCACCGCGCATTGGGCGACGAGGGTGCCCTCGACTTCGTGATCAAGTGCCTTCTGCGTGTACTCTGGATCCGGACCAGAAATTTTCTTTAAGCGGACCACACCTTCGTCCAACTCGATCCTTGCCAGGGGGAGCAGAGGAGCGGTGGTCGACTGCGGGCCGGGCAGGATGGCTCCCGGAATCCCATCGGGGCTGCCCTGTGGAAGCCCTGGCTCCAAACTGTCTGAGTCGCCGACGTCGGTCGATGCGGGCGTTTGGGTGGGGAGAAGGGTTGGCATTATCCGCGGCGTGCGAAATGAATCTCGAGGTCGAATGCGGTGAGATTCGGCCGGCGCTTTCTCCGTCCTCGCCGCCTGTCCCAATGGAGCTGGCACCGGAATAACAACCGGACCCCTCCAGACTGGCGGCGGTATGACAATCTTGGGGTTCGGCCTTAAAAGCGTCACCGCCAGTAACGCAACGAGCGCATGTGCAGTGAGGGCGATCACAGCACCTGCGCCGAATCGGTTTTGGGAAAAATCGGGTCTCAGCACGGAATCGAACATGGTGAAGCCCTCAGGTTACGCCTCTCGCAAAAGCGGCGACAACGCGCAACGGTGCGGTCATTTGTCGCAATACCAACGCGGCCGAGCCGGATTGGATCTAATCTAGACGCCCGATGATCGCGGCCGTCGAGAAATACCTCGCCCGTTACGCCGAACCGGAGATCCAGTTCATCCGTGGGCTTAGAAGATCCTTTGGTCACGTCATCGTGATTCCTGCCTTCGATGAAACCGAGACGCTTTACAGGACGCTCGAGACCATTCCCAAGGGGCTTTTGGGAGACGTCTTGACGGTGTTGGTGGTCAACGCGCGCTCAGACTCTCCTCCCACGGTGCATTCTCGGAGCGCGCAACTCATTCAAGAGCTCGCCGACCGATACGGGGGTGAATCGCGTCGCGACGTCGCCTCGGTGTGCCGCTGGTTTCAACACCCACGCGGTGCGCTGCTCTGCGTGGATCGGACCGGCCCTCGGTCGCTTCCGGATCGCCAAGGCGTGGGACTCGCCAGAAAGATTGGCTGTGACATCGCGTTGCGGATTCAGGTCGAAGGGGCAATCCGGTCGCCCTGGATTCACACCACCGACGCCGATGTCGAGCTGCCCAGCGATTACTTTGAACGGATTGAATCTCTGTCTGGTGGTCCGCCGGCGGCCGCCTGTCTCTATCCGTTTTGGCACCGATGCAAGTCGCCGCCGGTCTTCGCGGATGCCATGCACCGCTACGAGATCTTCCTCCGCTATTACGTACTTGGCCTGGCCGATGCGGGTTCTCCCTACGCGTTTCACACGCTGGGAAGCACCATTGCGGTTCACCCCGCGGCCTATGCGATGGTTCGCGGCTTTCCGCGTCGCGTGGCGGGCGAGGATTTCTACTTTCTGAACAAAGTCGCCAAGGTTGGGAGCATCATCCAACTCGGCGGGGCCCCGATCATCATCGAGGGTCGTCGTTCGCACCGCGCGCCGTTCGGAACCGGTGCCGCGTTGAACCAAATGCTGGCTGCCACCGAACGAGGGGAGCGCTATGAGACTTATGCTCCCGAGGTCTTCTTGTACCTCAAAGCGTGCTTGGAGGCGGTTGAATTGCTTTCGCACGACTTGGCCCGCTCAGATGCCCATGCGCAGCTGATCGCCGCCGCCAACCACCATGACGGAGTCGATCCGGACTTACTCCACCGTGAACTCGTGCACCTCGGCTTGCTGTCCGTGCTTCTGCACCTTCGAGCGATTTCGCGCGATGCGGCTGGCATGGCCCGTCATCTCCACACCTGGTTCGATGCTTTTCGCACGCTCAAGCTGATCCATCGTCTCACTCTTGCTTTTCCAAAGAAGGAGCTGCTCGAGGCCGTTCGCATCGCACCCTTCGTGCCTGACGGGGCGAGGCAAGTGGATGACCTGGAAGCTTTGCGGCGTTCACTCATGCGGCTTGAGAATCGGCTTTGTCGAAGCGGGCCACTCCAGCCCAGAACCAGTTTCCTGGCCTTCTCGGGTCCGGTTCGGGAACCAGGACGAATGGGCGCAAGTAGATGGGCAGCCGATTGAGTCGAGCCGCCTCGTAGTAGATTGAACGCACTTCCACGGCGCTCCATCCGAGGCCTTCGAAAAAGGCGACCCCGTCCTTCGGCGCGAACTTCAGCGGGGCCTTCGCGAGGACGCTCCCCATAAAGGTCTGCACGAACCAACGGACGCTCGGGGAGAAGAGGTCGAGCACCCACCAGCGAATGCCCGCCCGCCGAAGGAGATCGATTGCCAGCCGGCGTGCCAGCTCATCGTCGAGGTACATGAGCAGACCCTCCGTGATCACCAGAGCGGCTCTCCCGTCTCTCGCGACGCGGTCCAAGAACGCAGCGCGCTCAGACGAGTCGGCCAGGTTCACTCTTTCGCGCCTCAGCTCGCAGCGCGGCTTTTCGTTTTGGAGAAGTCGCTCCTTCTCGTCGATGATCGGTGGGAGATCTGCCTCCACCCATAACAGCGAGGCGGGCACGGGGAGCCGGTAAGGGCGCGTGTCCAGGCCAGCGGCCAGGTTTATCACCAACCCGCAGCCCCGTTCGATGCGGGCGACGACCAGATCGTCGATCAACTTGGTCCGGACAATCATCGGCCAGCCATTTCGGGCAGGCAGAGGTACTTTAGCGGCGATCGCAGAGCCGAGCGGTCCCGCGAGCCGGTGCGCAAAGGGATCCGAGAACAACGCGTCGGGACGTGCGGACTCCCACGCCCGGTACACCGCTACCCAGCGCGCGGTGTCCGATACGCCCGAAACCAGAGGCATGAGATAGCTTACGGCATTTCCAGATTCAGGTAATCGTACATCACGTGCCCGCTCGAGCCTTGAACGAGCGTGATGGTATTGGCGCCGAGGTTTAGCAGGGAAGTAGGGACGTTGACGTAGGCGACGCTGTACTTGGCGTGGCTGCCCTCTCGAATCAGAGCATTCCCACCACCGTTGTTCGGAGAGAAGCTCGTCAAAGGCCGCGATTCGTCGTTCACGTACACGAGGATGCGCGCATGGTCGCTGCCGGCGAGCGCCAACGTCAGCGTGGCGTCGCCGTCGTTGATGCTCTCGAGGTCGAAATTGATCCGCCACCTCCAGTTGGTCCCCGGCTCAAGCGAGGATACCTGTGCGTAGTTCCAGTCGGTACTCCAGTCGCTGGTGCCGACCGTATATTCGAGCGGATCGGAGAACTCGCTCGCAAATTGCTGAAAGAGAAATGGCTGGAAGTAATCAGACCCGTGTCGAAACTCCGTCGAGTCCCGATCCGGTATTCCTATCTCCCAGGCGATGCTGTTGCCGGGGTGAACGATGTTCCACACCACCTCGCCTAGGTCATTGGCCTGGCCCGAGCTAACCACCACCTCATCTTGTTGATACTCACCCACGGCGCCAGTGGCGAAGGCATAAAGCGTATAGGACCCAGGCCGCACATTACCGATGGTAAAGCAGCCGTCCGCCCCGACTTTGGCCCAGTACTGATAGCGTTTTGACTCAAATTGCCAGTTGCCGCCCGGATCGGGCTGCACCAGGCCGATCCAGGCGTTGGCTCCGGTGAGGTCCGGTTTAAGAGCATCCGAAACCACGAATTGACCAGTGACTGTCCCTCGCTGCTCCGCCGAGGGATACAGCAGATTGTTGACGAGCCACGCGTACGGCCAAGCATTGACCTCGGCGCTGACCTGAGCCTGCGCGTCGGCCCACATCGCGTCGCCCCCTTGAGGATCGCTGTTCATGTACAGCAAATAGGGGCCAAAGATTTTGCTCCAGGATTCGCCCGCGGCGACGCTCGTCCCCGAACCATCGTAGTGATTTCGTCCGAAGTGGAGGTGGATGATTCCGGACGCCGGGGCCAGGTCCTGCTTGGTAGGACCGTCGTTGAAGAATTCCTGGCTGCCCAGCACCAGCCACGCTCCAACATTGTTCACGTTGCTCGCGTGGCCGTAGGTCCCCAGGTCCGAATAACGCACGCTGTACTCGTATTTGCCGTCGTACAAACCCGCTCGAACTCCGGTGGTTAGCAGAATGATTTCGGCGATCGAGGTTGGCAGGGCATGGTCCAGGTCGTACACCGAGGGCATCTCCCAATTCCTCAGCGCGTCCACATAAATTCTCTCCATCAGGAACGTGGTGGCATCAGAAGGCATCCACCAAACCATTCGCCATTCCCCCACGCTGGTGGCCGGATAACTCGGTGGGTGGTCCAGAATCGCGTAGACATACAGTCCGGTGTTGCCGCGGCGGAGAACGTAGTGAATCTCGATGTCAAATGCGTGCGGCTGATCCGTGTAAAAATGTTTCAGCGAGATGTCGGCCTGGTCCGGTGTGGCGGTCGTGACGGTGTACATGCAGTTGTTCGGTTGCTGATAGCTGGTGCCGCCATCCATGCTGAAATAAATCTGCCGATTGCTGGCGGTCGCGACCATTTGACGTCCCTGGTACATCAGCGACGAGACCTTCGCGTTGGTCTTCACTACCGTGGCGGCAATTATCCCGTTGTCCAACACGACGGTGCTCCCGTGGTCCGTCAGCATCACGTCGGGGCCGGTGTCCCCACCGCCGGGAATATTGCCCAACGCCCGACTTGAGATCACCGCTACGGACAACATTGCCCAATGCAGTCTCCCCCGTCGCATCTCGGAGCGTATCGTTGGCACACTTTCCCTCCCTGCCCGTTGAACGGGTTCAACCAAGTACCCCGGGAGACCAGGGTGGTTAACCGAGATAAAGCGAGCGGCAGAGCTTTACCACTGCGACAGCCGACGCCAGCGGCTCAGATTAGGGTGACGGACCGAATTCCGATTGGAATCCGTTTTGCGGCGGCGCGAGGACGCTTCCGTCCGTGTTCGGCGAGTAATCAGTTCCGCTGGTCGTGGCGACGATGCGGACCGTCTGGGTGCTGGAGTCGTACGCGAGGCCGCCAGGAACATCGATTCCATCGGAGCTGCCGAGAACAATAGGAGTGTCGGACGCAATGCAATCGGCGGCGTGGAGACGTAGCAGCACACCTGGGCGGGGTGAGCTCGCCGGATCGACCGCTGCGAACAAGTAGGCGCCAAGCGAATCACCGCCGTCCAGGTCCATGCCAAATGATCCGAGCGTACCCTGGATGGCGACGCGGCAGGCTGGTGACGTGAGGTCAGGTGAATAGCCAGCCTCGAACAGAGCAAAGGGGCGAGGACCTACGGGCAAGCGACTGTCGACTATCGTGCCAGCCGCGTAGATCAGTCCGTCAGATCCAAGCTGCGCGCTCGTGTATTGCGATGGACCCGAGTCCGAATTGAAGAAAAAAGTAGTGTTCCTCACGCTTCCGTCCGGGTTCAAGCCGTGCAGCTCGAGCCTCTGATCCACGGGAGCGGGCGTGAAGTGAACGAAGCCAAACGTCCACGCATTACCGAGGTCGTCGAAGGCTACCGCATTGGTGTGATTGCCCCCCGTGGTGCCCTCGATTCCGTAATAGAGCTGGTAAATGGGCGAGCTCAGATCGGCGGTCCAGCGCTCCGCGAGAAAGACTTCTCCCTCGTTTGTCGCGGTGTACCCCACCGCGATCACACCCGCGGCGCTGTACGCCACCGCATTGAACGCATCGTGATGGACATCTCCGTCGATGACGGCCGGCCCGAGTTTGTCACAGCTGCACGGATCAAAAGCTTGAATGAAGGCATCGAAGTCATCGTCTGAGGAGCCGGTGTGGTGGGCTTCGCCCGCGACATACACCACCCCATCTCCGAAGGTGACCGCCAAGGCATGTCCCTGGTCATAGAAACGGAGCGGATCCAATGCATCCACCGGCTCGAACGCTGATTCGCACATCCGTTTATGGCCGAAGCTATCGAACACCGCCAAGTACGCGTCGGCATCCGTGGCGCCCACAACCGCGTATCGGCCCTGACCATCGGTAGCGACGGCCATCAGCAAGGAACTTGTGTTGACGTACCCGCCAAAGATTGCGCCGTACCCCTGGGGTGCCTTTGTGAGGGCTGTGGTGAATTGCTTGGTCGCAAACGGCGCGGCGCGCAGAGCACCTGGGACCTCGACCGCGCGGCGTTGGGTGAATGAAAGTGCTGACCCTGGTGTGCCGCAGAGCAGCAACACCGCGAGACCGACTCGATGCATATCCATATCCGTTGCGAGAACCCTGAGCCAGTCGGCTGCACTTAGCTCACGACGAGCGGTGAGCCAACCATCGGCTGCCGGCAACAGATGGAACGAGCATCGGCGCTGATCCCGTACAAGAGCCTCGGGATTTGTTGTCGCGCGACAACTTTCTGCAAAACAAACAGAATTTTACAAAGCTTTCAATGGGTTAGGCGTTTTGACAAATTGGCGAAATGGGGTTCCCAAGGTCCGCAGCTCTTGGCAGAGGCGAAATTCAGAGTGCTCGTTCGGCGGCAGCGCGACCCGCTTGAACGTACTCGTCGCGAAGTTTGCGCGAGAAGAATCCGGAAAAGGGGTTGCCGGGGAGCTCCTTGCGCGGACGCACTTGAACGATCTCAATGCGCCGAGCTGCTTCTTGACCAATCGCGCGCTTAACCTTCTTCAGTTGCACCTGCGTCAGGGTACGGCGTCGGTGCAGCGCCTCGAGCGCGCGCAGCGTCTCATTAACGGATTCCGCTTCCCGCAGATCTCGGTACAGACGCTCGTTGATCAGAATGTCGGCGAGCCGCCCCACCAACCCCAGCCCGTTGAATCGAGCCCGCGGCATCGCGCTGATCAACGGGTAGGGTGTCACGATCAGAACTCGGTCGATCTTCCCGCCGGCGATGGCTTCTTTGATCGGGGTGTTATTGACCGTCCCTCCATCCACGCACGCATTGCTTCCCGGCAGATCCACCGGCACGAACACGCCAGGAAAAGCGGCCGAGGCCTCCGCGGCTCGAAACACCGCCGCGCGTCTCTCTCGAGTATCGAAGGCCTGATCGTCGAAGCTCAGCACGCGTTTAAAAGTCGTGGCGGGCGCGCCGCCGATGTCCCCTTCGGCACCCCCGAGCGGTGTCACGATCAGGCGCAGGCCCGCCGGATGTCGCAAGCCCGGAAGCCATGACTCGACCTCTTCTTCCAAGAGCGCGGCGATGTTCTTTCCCGTCGAGAGTCCCTGCTCGCCCAAGAGTCCGCTTAAGGAAATGTGAAAGATGCGGAGGTCGGCGCGACTGAGCCAAATTGCCGGCAGCTTCCTCGCCGCTTCATCCTCGCGACCGGCTCGAACCGCTGCCGCCCAATACGCGCCATTGATCGCTCCTGAGCTGGCGGCTACCACGCGAGCGAAGCGCCAACCTTTTCGATGCGCGACCTCGAGCGCGCCGGCTTCAAAAGCGCCCTTGGCGACGGCCCCGGCGAGTACGAGAGCCGTCTGCGATACGCCGCCCACAGTCACACCTCCTCCGCGCATCGTACCAGGGCCACTTCGTGCGGGCGGTTCGAAATTTTGAAGGTGTAATGATGCTCCGGCGAGATTCGCTCTTATCGAACGGAGTGAAACCACTTCATCGCGCTGGTCGACCGACCCTGCTGCGGCGCAACAACCCGATCAACAGATTGTCATGATCCGCGAGGTGAAAAATCGTGAGTGAAGTCAGAAATGGGTCGGACGTTTGCGGCCATTCGAGAATCGAGTCACTCGGTTCGAATCGCAATGCGAGGTTCTTGCGCTGCCGGAGTTGTGGCTACGTTTTGGTCCGTCAGGGCGATCGAATTTGGGCCTTTCCGCCGGTGGAAAAAGCGGCGTGAGCCCGTTAACCAGCGAGTCGCGGCTTAATCGGCCGGCGCCGAAGGAGGCGCCTTGGTGGGCTACTCTAATGGGCGGATTGCGATTCCATGCGGGCTATCGAGAGTACCGAAAGCTCCGAAGCGGAGTTTCAGTGCTGTTACGACTCATCCGCGCCAGCGATGCTCCACTTTTGCTGCATGGGTTCCATCGCCTGTCACCGGAATCCCGCTATCGCCGATTCTTGGCCTATCGGAGAAGCCTTTCGCCTACTGAGGTCGAACACTTCACACGCTGCGATGGGGTGAATCACTTTGCCCTCGCCGCGGTGACCCAGCGCGACGGGGAAATCGAAGAAGGAATCGGGACCGCCAGATTCGTGCGACTTGCCAAGGAGCCGGTCGCGGCGGATTTCGCCCTCACGGTGATCGATGAATACCAAGGCCAGGGTCTGGGCCGGTTGCTGCTCGCGCGACTGCTCCGGGCGGCCGCTGAGCGAGGAGTGCGGGAGTTCCGCTCGACCGTTCTGGCGGAGAACACACCGATGCTCGCCTTGGCGCGCAGCTTCGGTGCCGCGGACGAAGCGACCAACGAAAGGGGAATCCTGGAAATGGTACTCCCAATCACCCGGGCGCAGCCGGCAGCTTGCCCGTAGCCGAGGATTGCCACCAGTCAAAAAAGCAGGATACGAAGAGTCGCATGAGTTTTCGGCCGCGACTGGAGTGCTGGTTTGAGTTTGCCTCCACATATTCCTATGTCGGCGTGATGCGCGCGATGAATGGCGCCACGAGGGCCGCTGTCGATCTGGTGTGGAAGCCGTTTTTGCTTGGTCCCTTGTTTCGCTCGCAGTTGGGAATTCAGGATTCGCCTTTCAACGTGCATCCGATCCGCGGTCGCTACATGTGGCGAGACTTGGAGCGGCTCTGTGAGAAGTATGGTTTCCCTTTCAAGCGACCGACGGTATTTCCACGACATTCAGTTCTCGTAAGCAGGGTAGCCATTGTTGGGGCTGAGGAACCCTGGGGCCCGGACTTCATCCAGTCGGTCTTTGGCGCCAATTTCGCCGAGGACCGTGAAATCAGCGATCCCAGCGTGGTGGCTGCGCTCCTGGATCTGTGTGGCGTTGTCCCCGAGCCTGTTTTGGAAAAAGCTCGCTCCAAGGACTTGAAAGCAAAACTTAGTGCCCAGACCGAGCAGGCCGCCAATCTGGGCATTTTTGGGGCCCCGAATTTCATTGCTAAGGATGAACTGTTCTTTGGCCAGGATCGGCTGGACGATGCCATCGCCTGGGCGCTTCGCTGAGTTCGGCTGCCGCCTCTGCGGGCAGTAGCCAGCCTCCGCTCTAGCGAATGCCGCGGAGGTATTCGAGCAGGTTGTTGATATCGACTTGGGTTAGCTGTGGATATGCGGGCATCCGGCCTTCCCCTTTCCCGATGAGGGTCGAAAAGCGCCCTGGTTGATACAAAACCGGCGCTTCTATCAACACCGGTCCTCCCCCAGTTCCTTCGGCCCCGGCGCCGTGGCAGGAGGCACAGTCTTTGGTGTACTCGATGGCTCCAGCCTGCCCGTCGCCATGGATCGTTCCGCTGCCACGCTCTGGGGCTACCGCGGCGGCCGCTTCCGTTGCGGAGATTTGCTTGGCGGCGGCTGGAGGTTCGGTCGCCGGATAATGCCCGGCGAACCAGGAAGCGAAAGGTGCGACTTTGTTCTCGTCCACCAACGCGCCCCAATTGCGCATTTTGATCATTTCCGCCTTCCAGCCGGCTTCGCCGATCCGGCTGGATTCGATCAGCTGAATCGAATGGCACGATAGGCAGGCTTCGCCTTGGGCGATGACGCCCTCTTGTGTAGTCAGCGACTGAACGCCAGCAGCAGAAGGCTGAGCGGCGAGTGCTGTTGGGACGGGCGGTGGCGTTGGTGCTTGAGCGACTGAGGGAGACGATGCAGCGGGCGGGGCCGCCGACGTTGCCGGAGTCGCACCAGAAGGCGAGGGTTGCGGCGCCGCGCAGCTGGCGACGACGATGATCGAAAGCCAGTGAAGACGGCGGTTGATCACGATGTCACCTCGCATCGGACCAAATCCCAGGCATTGTGGAGATAGCCTCCCGGATTCCAGCTCGGATCGTGTGGCTGCACCTCCCCTGAGCTATCAGTAGCTTTGGCGCGAAGTAGATATTGGCCAGGTTGCGCATGCCATTGGAACCGCCAGCGCTGCCAGGCGCCCCGTGCCTTCATCCGATCCAGCTTCGCCAGTTGCCAGCTCGCGCCGCCATCGAGCGAGATTTCAAGCTTGGCGATCGGGCCTTTGCCGCCAAAGGCGACCCCTTGAATGGTTTGAAGCCCCTTCTGCAGCTGTGCCCCTTCCTGCGGTTTCACGATTAACGACTTCACGGGGATCGCGGTTATCGTTTTGACCTCGCCCGGCTTTCCTCCGGGCGGGATCGGCTGAGTGGGGAACTTGTACCCAGTCTGCATGTAAAATCCCGGATCCTCCTGGTCCGAGATCCGTAGGCCGCGCAGCCACTTCACCCAGTGATTGCCACTCCATCCGGGAACTACGGCTCGCAGCGGAGCGCCGTGAAGGAGTGGCAGGGCAGCGCCGTTCATCTCCCAAGCAAGCAGTACGTCTTCGCGCGCTTTCTCGATTGGGATCGATCGAAGGAATTTGGGAACGCTGGGCGCCATCGGATGATCGCCGGGCAAAAAAGTGACAAAGCGAGCTTGGGAACTTGCCCCAACTTGAGCGAGCAGATCCGAAAGCCGAATGCCGCGCCACAGTGCCTGACCTACTGCGCCGCGTTCCCACTGCGCACCCGCCACCTTGGGCCGGAAAAGAGCGCGGCCATTGCCGGAACACTGCAGCACCGCAGGCGTCTTCGCGTTGCCCATCTTGCGAAGCTGCTCCATCGAAAGATCGACGGTCCGCTCGACCATTCCCTCGATGCGCAGTTTCCAGGTGCCCAGATCGATGACCGGTGGACCGAAGTGACTCCTCACAAAGAAAATGTCGTTCGGGGTGTACTCATCCAGCAATGCCGCGATCGGTGCTTCAAGGTCCTGCGGCCGAGCGCTGCGGACGATGAGAGATTTTGCCGCGGCCTGGGTGCGGTTCGGCCAACCGAGGAAGGCTACGGAGCTCACCAAACCGATCCGGATAAATTCACGCCTGGTATTCTCAGTCATCCCCGCCAAGCAAGCACCGCACCGTTGGGGGGTCAAGGTGTTTTGATATCGCCTCCGCGCGCTTTCCTGCTCCGGGATGCTCGAAAAGCGCCCTCCATTCGGTGTACAAACCCCTCCGAATCCGCAAGGAGCAGCCGCATGCAGAGCACGATGATGGATTTTCCTTTAACGATAGGTGGTATTTTTCGTCACGGTCGAGCCCTCTACGCCGACAGCGAAATCATCACCTGCGAGCCAGGGGGAAGCCGAAAAGCCAATTATGCCACCGTCGCGGATCGCGCCGAACGCCTAGCGGCTGCGCTCCACCGGCTGGGGATCAGGGCTGGAGAGCGCGTCGGCACCTTCGCCTGGAACACCCAAGAGCACCTCGAGGCCTATCTGGCAATCCCGTCGATGGGAGCGGTGCTCCACATGCTCAACATCCGGTTGTTTCCGGAACAATTGGAGTACGTCATCAATCACGGCGAGGACAAACTCATCATCGTCGAGGACAACTTGGTGCCGTTGCTGGCCAAGGTGGCTCCGCGTCTCAAAACGGTGCGCAACTACATCGTCATCGGCAGCGGCGATGCGTCGACGCTTGGTGATGTCTTGCGGTACGAGGAATTCATCGCAGCGGAAAAGCCGGGCTTCCAATGGCCCGAGCTCGACGAACGCTCCGCGGCGGCCATGTGTTACACCAGCGGCACCACCGGCAATCCCAAGGGCGTGGTCTACAGTCATCGTTCGAATTATTTGCATTCCATCGCCGCCTGTTTGCCGGGAAACTTTGGGTTGAAGGAAACCGATCGGTTCTTGCCGATTGTGCCGCTCTTTCACGCAAATGCGTGGGGAATTCCATACGCCGGGTGGATGGTGGGCTGTGATTTCTTGATGCCGGGGCGCTTTCTTCAACCCGAGCCGCTGTGTGCCTTCATGCAAGCGGAAAAACCGACGATTTCCGCGGGCGTCCCGACGGTGTGGATTGGAGCGCTCAATTACCTCGCCGGCAAGTCGATCGACCTTTCGTATCTGCGAAGCGTGATCTGCGGGGGCTCGGCAGTTCCCGCCAGTCTGATCGAGCAGTTCAAAGCGCGCCACGGGGTCCAGATCATTCAGGCATGGGGCATGACCGAAACCAGTCCTTTGGCTGCGATGGGGCGTCCACCTAAAGGCATCGCTGCCGATCAGGAGATGGACTACCGTTCTTTGGCTGGACGGGTGGCTTTCGGCGTGGAGCTTCGGCTGGTGGATGGCGAAGGTCGCATTCAGCCTTGGGACGGTAAGTCCGTGGGCGAGATTGAGGTCCGCGGTCCGTGGGTAACGGCGTCCTACTATCGAGACGACGCACCCGAAAAGTTTCACGACGGATGGTTGCGAACGGGAGACGTGGGTACCGTGGACCCGAAAGGCTTCATCCAGATCACCGATCGCTCCAAGGATGTGATCAAGACCGGTGGGGAATGGATTTCTTCAGTCGCCCTCGAGTGCGCCCTGATGGCCCATCCGGAGGTGTTGGAAGCGGCGGTAATTGCGATTCCAGATCCCAAGTGGATGGAACGGCCGCTGGCGTGCGTGGTCCTAAAGCCGGGGTCAGCCGCGACGGCCGAGGCGCTGCGGGAATTCATCGCCGAGCGGATCGACATGAAATGGTGGGCACCGGAGTACTGGGCATTCATTCTCGAGGTGCCGAAGACCAGCGTGGGCAAGTTCGATAAGAAGGTGCTTCGGGCCAGGCACAGCCAAGGAGAGCTCAAGGTGGTGCGGCTCTGAGGGGCCGCCGCGCGCATCGACGGCTCCCCACGCGTGCGCCGCTGGCTGATGCGCGAACCTGCGGAATGCCAGGCAGTCACCTCGCATCATGAAAGATGATGCCCAGCGTGTATCGGGATCCGTTGCGCACTCGGCTCACGCCGTGCTTGAGCTGAACTCGACGATACCCGAGTTTCCCCAGCTGCGGTCGGATCCGAGTGGCAAAAATCACCAAGGCTCCTTGCGCCGGAATCAGCGCGTCGCACATCGATTGCGCTCGGGGACGTTGCTCGAGAAGCAAGAAAGCACCGCTGCTGTAATCCTCGCCCGGTCGACTCAGAAAGGCGGTCACTTGCAGCGGGAATGCAAGGGCTCCGTAGAGGTCCTGGTGCAGGCAATTGTACCCACCTGCCTCGTAGTGGAGCAGCAACGGCGTCGGTCGGGTTTGGCCACTGCGGTGGCAGCGAGCGAGGAACTCAGGAAGGGTTTTGGGATAGCGCTCCTCCGCGTGGAACGCTTCCATCCACCGATTGGCGATCGGCGCGAGCCGTGGGTAGAGGCGGATTCGAAGCGATTGGACGATCTCCGGAAGCGGGTACTGGAAGTACTTGTAGTCGCCCTCGCCGAACCGCTGCGGTCCCATCTCAATCTTTTTCCGAAAGCGTCGCTCATCGCCATAGAGCGCGATGAGGTCCTCACATTCGGGGGGAGTCAGAACCGGCTCAGTGACGGCATGGCCGAGCTTCCAGAGATTTTCCTCCGCCTCCTTCCAGTCGAGTTGGTTCAATCGTTGCGCGATTGAAAAACCCGGCATCAGTCCGCCCTTGGCGCGGCCTTGCTTTGCTCCACCTTCAGCAACCGGCGTTTGCGGTCCTCTCCCCAGCGGTAGCCGCCCAACTCCCCATCCGAGCGAATCACTCGGTGACATGGGATCAGCACTGCCACTCGGTTTTGCGCGCAGGCGCGTGCGACGGCCCGAGTTGCTGTCGGCGCGCCTATCCCGGCGGCGATCTGCCCGTAGGTGCGCGTTGTTCCTCTCGGGATCTGCAGCAAGGCCTTCCACACTCTCCATTGGAAGCGCGAGCCCGGCGCATCGAACGGGACCGCTGCTTTCTCGGAACCGTTGATTTGACGAACCACAGCATTGACGAATGCGTCCAAATCCTTACTGCCTCGCGCGATCTCGGCCTGTGGGTACTCCTTGCGGAGCTTTTGCTCGAGCTCGGCTTCATCATCGCCGAGCGTCACTGCGCAGACGCC
>Ga0126369_10000365_pt1 | contig 29471 bp, 26 predicted proteins | sample PanSoiMetaPlot_1_FD_109646 | JGI IMG/M metagenome (GOLD analysis project Ga0126369, IMG submission 109646) | Tropical forest soil microbial communities from Panama - MetaG Plot_1 | ecosystem: Environmental > Terrestrial > Soil > Tropical forest > Bulk soil | place: Panama | collected 2016-02-17
CCGCGGTTTCGACGTCATAGGGCACTCGGAAGTAGGTGATTTCGCCCTTGTCGGTATCGAGCATCGCATAGCTGGCGGCCGGGTTGCCATCTCGCGGCTGCCCGACAGAGCCGAGTACGGAGATCCAGCGGCGCTGCCGCAACAGTGGAACCGGGGTTCCGGTCACCGGGCGAAACCCGGTCAGCTGGCCGGTCCACGAAATGTTGTAGGTGGCTGGCCGGTGAACGTGACCGCAGAACGTCAACCGGTGGTGGGTGGCTTTCAGGCTCCGCGCCGCATCGACCGAATCGAGGACGTAGTTCCACCTGCGCGGGGCGCTGGCGTCCGCATGTACAAACAGGCTTTCCCCGTCCTCATAGGTGAGGGGCAGCCCCGCCAAAAAGCTCCGGTGCCCGGCGCCGAGCTGCACCCGGGTCCATTCCATCGCCGCCTGCGCGGGGACGTCCATCGAGGAGCGCTGCTCCCGCACCGCGGCGTCGTGGTTGCCCAACAGCGCGACCGAGCCGGCGGAAACATACGCGATGATCCGGTCGATCACCCACTCGGGGTCCGCGCCGTAGTTGACGAGATCGCCGAGGAAGATGCACCGCTCGGCATTGTGCGCTTGGGCATGCGCCAGGCACTCCTCCAACGCTTCGCGATTGGCGTGGATGTCCGCCAGCAGAGCAATCAACATCGAGCGACCTGTCCCGGCAAACTTACCGGACTCCAAGGCGGCTCGGTAGCCATCCTGGAGGAACGTCGTCGGACTTCGTTCGAGCAGACCCGCCTGGTCGCTGGTTAGAAAAGAGCATGTCTCAAGGGATGGAACCCACTTTCCAGCCGAGCTTGTTCGACGCAGGGCAGGCGTCGTTTGATGCCGACTTTTCGTGTCTCGAGCGGCTTGCGCTCGATGACAACGCGTGGGTCGACTACGCACCGGAGTGGGTACAGGGCTCAAATGCTCTGTTCGCGGAGTTGGTCCGAGGGCGAAACTGGGGCCAACGCACGCGGTGGATGTACGAAAAGCGCGTCATTGAGCCGCGGCTGACGGATGTTTGGCTAGCGCATTCCGGTGCTCCGCTCGAGCCAGCGATCCTAGAGCAGATGCGCCGCGCGCTTTCCGAGCGATACGGCGTGCTCTTTGATAGCGCGGGCTTCAATTTCTATCGCGATGGCCAAGACAGCGTCGCTTGGCATTCCGACAAAATCCACAAAGAGATAGTGGATCCCATCGTCGCCCTGGTCTCCTTGGGGGAGCGGCGGAGGTTTCTACTGCGGCCGAAGAGTGGAGGCAGATCGCGCGCCTTCTACTTGGGTCGCGGCGATCTGCTGGTCACCGGAGGAAACGCGCAGAGAGAGTGGCAGCACAGCGTTCCCAAGGTCGCGCGAGGCGGGCCTCGAATCAGCATCGCGTTTCGTCACGGGATGATGGCTCGGGCGTACGGTCGAGGTGAATAGAGCCGAACGAATGCAGAGCTAGCGGTGCCGCGCTCCGTGAAATCCACCGCTGCCGCCTCGGTAGCCGCCTCCAACGCCTGCGCCGGTGTGGTAGCCACCTCCAATGCCTACGCCGGTGTGGTAGCCTCCGCGATATCCCCCGCCGAAGCTGCCCTGGAAACCTACAGTGATGCCCGGCCGGTACCCGCCGCCAGACCATCTATAGTATGGGGCGTGTCCGTAGGGCGGTACCCACCCCCCGCGAAAATAGGTGTAGCCCCACCCCGGTCGGTGCCATCCTGGACCGTGGTACCAGACGAAGTACCTAGGACCCCAATAGCCGAAGTACGGCGCGGGACCCCATCCCCATACCCAAGGCGAAACCACCCACGTCCAGCCGTAGGCCGGATAGTAGATGTACGAGTAAGGATAGGCACCTTCGAACGTTGGCTCATACGTGTACTGCTGGCCGTAGGGAAGCCAAACCCAACCATATTGGCTGGTGTACACCCACTGTCCTTGATCCGTCGCCTGCGCCACCACCTGTGAGTTTGCGTCCGTCTGTTCCGGCGGAGGGGGCGGTTGCTCAGGAGGAGGAGGCGGTGCGTCGGTCGGCGCCGGGGTGTTGGGTTGCAAAATCTGCTGATCCTGCGCGCCTGCGTAAGTACCTAAAAGAAGAAGGGAAATCAGGGAAAGCCACGCTGTTTTCATAGGTACCACCTTGCCTTCACCCTACTTAGACGCATCCGAGGCAGCTCAATTCTAACCATTCGCGATGGAACGGGCGAGCACTCCGATGGGGTCAGCGAACGGGTAGGACGTCCCAAGCCCACGGACCCAGTCCGCCGGCTGGGTCGGGCCCCAGATTCGCTCTTAGCGTGAAGCTGGAGCGTGCCATAGAAAGCACCCTGCCGGATATGGAGACCTGGGGCCATTCCCTGGAAATGATGTCTCGGTGGCGCCGGCGCAGCTCGAGGAGCTGCATGTACACTTTGAGCATTTCGGCGTGCACGCCGTCTCGCCGGTGGGTCAGCTTGGAAGCGATGAACGTTGCTACGTCCTGGGGATCTGGGACATCTCCCGCGCCCGTGGCGCTGAACTCGCGGCGGCGGCCTTCGGAGACAGCCTTGACCAAGTCAGGGTCCGAGTGGCTGGTGAAATAGAGGAATGGGCGAGTCTCTCCGTACTCCTCGCCCATGAACAGCAGCGGCAAAGCGGGTCCCAGCAAAAGAATGGCAGCCAATGGAGGCCAGCTCTCGCGCGGCAAGAGGGTGTAGAGGCGTTCTCCATGAGATCGGTTGCCGATCTGGTCGTGGTTCTGCAGCGCGAATACGAACTCCGAAGGTCCGAGGCCCGTAGTTGGCGTGCCGTGAGGGCGCTTTCGAAACTGTGAGTATTGTCCTTGATACGTCCAGCCGTCGCTCAAGGCCTTCACCAGATGCTCGGGGCTGCCAAAATCGACGTAATAATCAGATGTCCGTTCACCGGTGAGCCAGGCGTGCACGGCGTGGTGAAAGTCGTCCGCCCACACCGCCGACGCCCCCCAACCCCCCGGTGGGGGTTCGATCACTTTTCGGTCATTCAGAGCGCTTTCCGCGACCACGTGAATCTGCCGCCCGGTCTTTGTCGCGAGCGCCCGGACCGCGTCGCATATTTCGCCGACGATGTGCCGCGGACTGTCGTCGGCAATGGCGTGAACCGCATCGAGCCGCAAGGCATCCGCATGAAAGTCGCGCACCCATTGAAGCGCGGCGCCCAAGATGAATTGGCGGACAGGCCCACTTTCCTCCCCGTCGTAGTTGATGCTGTCCCCCCAAGGGGAATGGTGCCGGGGGCTGAAGTAAGGGCCAAATTCACCGACGTAATTCCCCTCGGGCCCGAGGTGGTTGTAGACGACATCCAAGCAAACGGCGACGCCCAACCGGTGCGCCTCGGCAATGAAACGCTGAAGCGCCTCGGGGCCACCGTACGATTCGTGTATTGCGTAGGAAAAGACGCCATCGTAGCCCCAGTTCCGATCCCCTGGAAAAGGCTGCAGCGGCATCAACTCAACACAGGTGATTCCAAGGGCTGCCAGGTCCGGTAGGTAGCGCGCGGCTGCGGCGAGAGTCCCCTCTTGGGTGAAAGTGCCGACGTGAAGCTCGTAAAAGACAAGCGACTCCAAAGGCGGACCAGGCCAGCGTTCATCGCTCCATCGAAAGGCCTGGGGATCGAAGACGGCAGAGGGCGCGTGGACGCCCTGCGGCTGGCGTCGCGACGCCGGGTCCGGCCGGAGCCGCCCATCCTCAAAGCGATAGCCGTACGTCGCTCCGGCCGTCACACCTGGTCGGAACAGCGAGAATCCTCCTTTGGAGTCAGGCTCCATAGGGAACTCCTGCCCGTTCAGGTGTAGGCGCAGGCTGCGGTGTTTCGGGGCCCAAACGCGAAAAGTCGCCCCTGCTTGGCTGAGCTCGACCCCGTGCCTCATGGCAAACGAATGCTAGAGCTTTGTAAGAAACGGTGCACTTTCCGCACCCTTTCTTACGATTGTTCCATGGAATTCCAGACCGGCGAACGGATGAGCAGCAACGGTGCGGACGCTCTAGCCAGCGTACTGCCGCACATTTTGGGTGAGGTTTCGCCCGCCGATTTCTTCGCGAGCTACCACGGAACGACCCCGCTGCTACGCCAGGCTTGTGCCAAGTGGGTGGCGTCGCTCGCAACGGATGAGAGCTGCGAGCGGCTCGCGGCATCGGATCAAGTGGACTTTCTGGTGGTGCGTGACGGCCAGCCCTCCAGCGGTGGTCGACCAAGCCTCGAGCAAGCGCGCGAGCTGTTGCAGGCGGGCTACACCTGGGTGATGCGCGACGCCGATCGCGGAGACGCTCGCCTTGCGGAATTTGGGCGGGTACTGGCATCCGAGGTTCACGGAGCACTTCACTTACACGTCTACCGCACGCCTCGTGCGCGCGTAGGGTTCGGCTGGCATTTTGATCCCGAGGAAGTGTTCTTTTTCCAAACCTCGGGGCGAAAGATGTTGAGGCTTCGAGAGAACACCACGCATCCGAAGCCCCTGCTGGAGCGAATGCCAACCCATCTTAGAGCCACCAGCGAGGACGCACCGATCGTCGAATACCTGCTTGAGCCCGGCGATTGGCTGTACATACCGTCGGGCTTTTGGCACAGCGCGGAGGCAGTAGAGGAATCGATCTCCATCTCCGCTGGAATCCTCGCTCCGTCATACCTGGATGCATTGGCCGCCGTTGCTTACGAGCTCGCCCAGGATGTGCAGTGGCGTCAGCGACTCTTTCCGATCGGCAGAGGCAATCCGCTGCCCGAGGCCGAGCGACATCGCGCCTGGGAAGAGCAACTCGGGCGGCTCGCCGCTGAAGTCTCAAGACGCCTGACTTCGCCCGCGTCGGTGGCCAAGATCTTCGCCGTCACGGGGTGGTGGAAGAGACGGTAGCGCCGCGACGTACATTCTGGCCAAGCAATTTTTGCCGCCGGCAAGCCGGTGGTAGAGAGCGGCCTCGATGGGCGCCAACAACCGCAAAGTATTTGTGACTACCCTCCTGCTGGGTTTTGGAACCATGGCTCAAACCTCGCCCCAGAAGCCCGAGACCGATCAGGAACGCACTGGGCACGAAATGGAGCTGGGAGCGGCGGCGTTTCGGGCGCGGAAGTACAGCGAAGCTCAGCGGCACTACCAAGCGGCGCTCAAGTTGGATCCGGGGCAGAAAACCGCGTGGGTATTGCTGGGTCGATCGATCCGCGCTCAGTACAAAGCAGGCACCAAAGACTCCCGCAACCTCGCCAAGGCCCAGGAAGCAATCGCGGCGTACCAAAAGGCACTCGAGATGGAATCGAACCAAGATGAGGCCTTTCTCAGCCTCATCGAGCTTTGCCGCGCCACCGGTGACACCGCAAGGGAACGCGATTGGCTACTCAAACGAGCAAACTCTGAATTGGCGAAATCAAAGCGCGCTTCGGCGTATCGGCGCCTGGCGGAAATGGACGCAAGCTGCGCCAAGGATCAAGCGCGCACCTCGGTTGAGGAAGCAGACCGCTGCGCTGTCGAAGGGCTGGACTCCGCCGACCAAGCCATCGCCTTGGGCGCCGACGAGGAATCGCTGCTGACGATCCGGGCGCAATTGCTTCGCGAACGCGCGAAACTTGCACGCGCCTCGACGAGCGCGGGTAATGCCGCGCTTTTCGATGATCAGGCGGCGTCGGTGGATAAGCGAATTGCCGAGCTGCGCGAGCAAGCTCGAAAAAAATCGGAATCCCTGCCCACCTACTGAAAGTCCCACACGCTGTGAGCAGTCCGATTCGCCTAAATCGGAACCGGACGCCCTTGCTTGGTGGGCGCGACGACTTGAACTGGCGCGACCGGCCATCGGGGAAAGACGACGGTGAACGTCGCGCCGCGTCCAGGGACGCTCTCCACGCCGATGGTGCCTTCCATTGCATCCACCACGGTCTTGGTGATGTAAAGCCCGAGCCCTAGCCCACCGTAGTTGCGCTCGGAAACGGCTCGTTCGAAGCGCTCGAATATCTTTTCTTGCATGGCAACCTCGATGCCGATTCCCTGGTCGCGCACTCTCAGAACCGCTTTAAGCTCACGCTCTTCGAGCTCCACTTCCACCGGTTGTCCCGCTCCGTACTTGATGGCGTTGTCCAGCAGATTGGTGACGATCTGCTCGAGCCGCAGTCGGTCCGCCCGGCAGGGCAAAGCCGCGGGCGTGCGAAGCATCAAGCTCGAACCCGTCTGCGCCGCTTGACTCTCGTACCTTGCCGCCACCTCGCGAACCAGCGCCACCAGTTCGAGCTCCTCGGGCTGCAGGGTGAGCCGACCGGCGATGATCCTGGAGACATCGAGCAGCTCGTTGACCAAGGAATCCAACCTGGCGAGCTGCCTGCGCGCAACCTCGGTATAGGCACTCACTCGCTGTACGAACGGGCTGTTCGGCTCCCTCGCGGCCTCCCTGGCCAGAGTATCAACCCTGAGGGCGAGCGGAGTCAGCGGCGTCTTCAGCTCGTGGCTTGCCACCGAGAGGAAAGAGTCGCGCGTCTCTATGGCGCGACGCAGCTCCACGGCCTGGTGGCGCTGGTCCTGAACGTTGGTGTTGCTGCCGAACCAGCGAACGATCTGGCCTTGCCCGTTCCTGAGCGGTCGGACGCGAGTCAAGAACCATCGGTAGACGCCGTCGGCTCCACACAACGGGAACTCCATTTCGAACGGCTCGCCGCTGCCGAGCGAATGCCTCCAACGCTCGAGCACCTTGGGCAAGGTGTCAGGGTGGTGGACCTTTTCCCAGCCCCAGCCCTGCATCTGTTCGAAGGTAGTCCCCGTGTACTCGTACCAGCGCTGGTTGAAAAAATCGATGTGGCCGTCTGGGCGAGCCGTCCAGGCCAGCAGCGGCAAGTTTTCGACCAGCGCCTGAAACTGGGCCTCGCTCTGGATGAGCTTCTGAGTCGAGGTGTTCTGCAACTGATTGTACAGCGAGGTGAGCTCCGCGTTCTTTCGCTCCAGTTCCAAGCGGCGCGCCTCGGCCAGCGCGGCGTCCTCCGCCAGCTTCACGACTCGTGGACGGGACGGTAGCAGCGCCACCGCAGTGGCGATCGAAGCGAAGGCGGTAATCGCCTTGATGACGCCCGCAAACCAATAGTCGGGGACCCAAAGGGTCCAGATCTCCATCAGGTGGGTGAAGCCGCAGGCGAGAATGAAAACCCCGAACGACAAAATGATCGGCGAAAACGGCAGACGGATGCGCCGGATCAAGGCCCAGAGCAGCAGGGAGATGGTGACGTAGGCGAGACCAATAAGCGCGTCGGAAACGCCGTGAAGCCACAGCAGACTCGCTTTCCAAAGATAGCAATGCCCATGGGGCATGAACTCGTAGGCACCGAAAATGGGGTTCATCTTCTCGTCACCTCTTCGTGGGTCGGCTGGGCTCCGTCGCCAAACACCGGGCAATCTATATCGAATGTGTCAAAGCCGTGTGCGCAACACTGCCACAGAACCGGCAACGCAAGGATTTGATCACGGCACCTCTATGGAGGCGCAGGCTCAACGATGAACCGGACGACAACGATGCGACGAGGATCGAGGCGTTGGCCCGGACAAAGAAACCGCGATGGTGAGAGCCTGACGGTTGCCTGCTTGAAAAGAACACCCGTTTGGATCAACCCTGGCATCTCTTGGCCAAGATCCAAGCTCAACGCGGAGTGATCGGTATCCTCACCGGAGGTGGGGATGTTCCCGGGCTTAATCCCGCGATCCGCGCGGTGACCTTCCGAGCGATCCGAGAGGGTTACCGAGTGATTGGAATTCGGCGCGGCTGGGCTGGGCTGGTGGACGTGGTGAGGGACGACAACCATGACAACAGCGACAACTTCCAGCTTCTGAGCGAAGTCATCGTCAACCGCGCCGGACGAACCGGTGGCACCTTCCTGCACACCTCGCGCACCAACCCCAGCCGGGTCAGTCGATCTGCGGTTCCGGCTCACCTCAAGGAGTCGTACGCGGCCCAGACCAATGATCTCACCGCGGAGGTGCTCAAGAACCTGGCTTGGTTGAAGATCGATCACCTGATTCCGATCGGCGGAGACGACACGCTGAGCTATGCGGTCCGACTGCATCAGGAAGGCGTAAACGTCGTCGGCATCCCGAAGACGATGGACAATGATGTTCCCGGAACCGACTACTGCATTGGCTTTAGCACCTGCGTGACGCGGACGATCCACTTGACCAACAGCCTGCGGACTTCGGCCGGATCGCACGAGCGCTTCATGGTTCTGGAGGTGTTCGGGCGCTATGCCGGTTTCACCGCGATGCTGCCGGCGATGGCAGGGGCGGCGGACCGCTGCGTCATCCCCGAGCATCAGTTCGGCATCGAGCGACTCGCCGAGTTGCTGTCCGCGGATCGGAACAAGAATCCCAGCCGCTATTCGATTGTGCTGGTATCCGAAGGCGCGATGTTCCAGGGCGGCGAGATGGTCTTCGAGGGAGAGAGCAAGGACGCCTTCGGCCACAAGAAGCTGGGTGGGATTGGCGACCTCGTCTCAGAAAAGCTCAAGGAACTCTCACCCGAGTTCAACCAGGGCAAGAAAGTAGACGTGATTAACCAAAAACTGGGTTACCTGGTTCGCTGCGGCGATCCGGATTCGATCGATTCGGTTGTCCCCATGGCCTTCGGCAATTTGGCCTTGGATCTGATCCTCGACAAAGCGCATGGCAGGCTGGTGGTGCTGAAAAACGGTCGCTACGACGCCGTGCCCATCGACGTGGTGACCGCGAGCAAGAAAGTGGTGGATGTGCAGGAGTACTACGACACCGAGCGACTGCGGCCTCGCTACACCAGCCTTGAAAAGAAGCCTCTGTTCATCATGACCAGCGACCTCGGCTAGGCGAAGGCGGTCTGCTGCTAACTTTTTACCGCGCCGAGGGTTCCGAGCACGCGCCGTCCAATTCGCCGTCAAGGGGGGACGCTCATGCACGTATTGGCGAGTTCGATTCTCGAGCTTTCTGTGTTGTTGGCGCTGATTGGTCCCGCGGCAACCGCGCGGGGGCAGCAGTGTGAGTGGTCCGCGCTCGGTGTCGGGATGAACAACAGTGTCCGTGCCCTGGCCATCTTCGACGATGGGACCGGGAACGCCCTGCACGCCGGTGGCACTTTCAGCACCGCGGGGGGCGTGGAAGCCCGCTTTATCGCGAAGTGGGATGGCAACCAGTGGTCCTCCGTCGGTGCGGGGCTAAACGGCTCCTCACGAGCGCTGACCGTCTTCGATGACGGGGGCGGACCCGCACTGTTTGCCGGAGGGACCTTCGCGGTGGCGGGGAGCGTGCGCGCGAGTCGAATCGCCAAATGGGATGGGACCCAGTGGTCAGCCCTTGGCAGCGAAGTGGACGGCACGATGCGGCAATGACGGTATTCGACGATGGAAATGGGGCTGCTCTGTACGCTGGCGGCGACTTCATCACCGCCGGCGGTGTGCAGACCAACTATATCGCCAAGTGGGATGGTGCCCAGTGGTCAGCAATCGGAGGGGGAATGAACGATGTTGTCCATCAGCTCATTGTCTTTGACGATGGGAGCGGCACGGCCCTCTACGCCGGAGGCCGCTTCACGAGAGCGGGGGATGTCGAGGCGAGTTTCATTGCGAGGTGGGACGGCACACAGTGGTCAGCCTTGGATAGCGGGACCAATGGCCCGGTGCTTGCGATGGCGGTCTTTGACGACGGAAGCGGACCCGCTTTGCATGCTGGGGGATTCTTCAATACCGCGGGAGGCGAGCCAGTGGTGCGAACAGCACAGTATGGGCCTTGAGGGCGTTCGACGATGGAGGCGGCTTGGCTCTGTATGCCGGCGGTGCCTTCGTCACGGCCGGCGGCGCGGTTGTTAACAGGATTGTTGCGTGGCGCTGCCGATAAACCGTTTCGTAATCGGGGAAACGAAGGCCGCAGCGCTGCGTTTGAATTCATTGACCGGTTTAGGGAAGTGTGCTTTGTCGAGCCGCCCCGCTGAACTTGGCAACCGGTGAATTTTGGGTCGAGGGGGACTCATGGCAAATCCAATCTGGAGTCCGGGTTGCAAGAACCTGACGGGCTTCTTGCTGGCGCTGGCGGTGTTTGTCACCGCGCAGGGCTGTTCCAATTCGCAGCCTCAAAGCTCGGGGTCTGCAGTCTTACCCACCATCAGCAGTTTTTCTGCGAGCTCCGCGATGGTTCCGGCGGGCGGCACCACCACGCTCGCCTGGGCGACGCAAAACACGGACCGACTGATGCTCTATCCCAGCAACCAAGACGTCACCTCGCTCAGTTCGCTTCGGGTGTCGGTATCGGTCACCACCACCTTCACCCTGAAAGCGTCGAACGCCAACGGGGAGGCGACCGCGAGCACCATGGTCGCCATCGCGCCGGGTATGCAGCTTGTGTACACCGACCCGCCGGCGGGCGGGAAAATCCGGCTGGTCAAAGATGCCGAGAGATCCACTGCCAACGCGCTGGCCCTCAAGCTGGTGGCGAATGCCAATCTCACCGGCTACTTCGTCGGTTTCAACGTTCCCGTGGCATCTGGCAAGGTGCAATTCGCTTCCTCGTCGATCTCCGCCGCCACCGACGCACTCAATCCAGGGACAGCACCGCAGGCGCTGGGGGCAAAAATTCCCACCTCGGGACCTCTGGCAAACGTTTTGATCACCGGCTTGAGCCAGAAGGCCGCTGGAGCAGGAGCCGCGGCGAACAACTCGCACATCTCCAGCGGGCAGGTTTTCTACACCATCTATCTTCGCCCGGCGGATGGCGCCACGCCCGGCGTCGTTTTCAACGGCACTGCGCTGGGGAGGCAATTCCGAGCCGCCCTCCGCGACCGGCTCGGCAATGAAACCGCATCGCAGAGCGACTTCGCCATCGGCACGCTCGCGGTCCAACTTCAGTAAGAGGGGAGGCCCACCTTGTTTGCTCAACGTCGAGTGAAGATCTTTGTGTTCGGCGCGGCCGGGGCATTGCTTCTGGGCGCTTTCCCCGCCGCTCAAATCTGGAAAGAACTTGAGCAGCGGCGCGAAAACGCGATTCAACAATTCAAGCAAGACGTTCTGCGGGAAGCCATGGAGGGAGCAAGGGGCAAGGCTCCGCGGTGGAACGATGCGCCGCTGTCGTTGTCGCCGGATCTCTACTGGCGCACCGAGGACGGCGTCGACCGCGAACCGGATCCGCTGATGCGACAAGCGGCGCTCGCCCGATACCGCGGAGCTGGAGATCCGAGGACCGTCGGGATTGCCCTCCAGGAGGCGCGCAAAGAAGTGGCGCGCCGTGGCGGGAATGGACCTCAGGCTCCTCTAGGGCCCCTCGACGACACCGCCGTGTGGAGCGGCATCGGCCCCACCGACGCCCGGTTTGAAGTCAACGGCGGCATCTATTTCCAAAACGACTCCGGTCGAGCGAGTCACATCAGCGTCGACCCGCGGGATCCGAATGTCGTGTACCACGGGACAGCAACCGGCGGCATTTGGAAGACCTACAACGCGCTCGACGACAGCCCCACCTGGGTTCCGATCACCGAGGATATCGGCGGGATGTCGATCGGCGGCATGGACATCGATCCTTCAGATCCGGACACCCTCTACATCGCGATCGGCGATGACTACGACGTTGCTGAAGGCGGGCACGTGCTCAAGAGCACCAACGGCGGCGGAGACTGGACGCTGCTCGCCCAGCAGTTGATGGGTACCTATCCCGACTCGGCCGGTGGGCGAACCGAAGGCGCCACCCAGATGCGCGACTTGAGAGTAGACCCCCAGAACCCCAACCACATCCTGGTCGCCACTGATGTCGGCCTGTTCCGCTCCACGGACGCGGGGCAGACCTTCAATTTGGTGCTCCTGGCGACCTGGCCCAATGGAATTGTGGATCGCGAGATGAGCGCTTCGTCGATCGTCTACTTGGGCAGCGCCGACGGTCAGTCGCAGTGGCTCGTCGCGGGGCAACCAGCTTGCGGCACACCGGCGTTTCCGTTTCCTCCCAGGCGCAGCTACTACGGCCTTCCACCGGATCCGAGCAATCCTGACTGTCCCGACGGCAACATGGGCGACATGTGGAAGAGCACAGATGGAGGCGCCACCTGGAGCTCTCGCCGCGTTGCCGGCGGCCTGGGAGATTACGGACCCGACGATCCGTACATGATCGGTCAATGGAAAGATGTCGGCCGGATGAACATAGGCGCCAGCAATCCCGATCCCACGGATCCGGATCACACGGTCGTGTACGCTTGGGCGGAAGCCTCTCGAGAGATTCAAATCTCCGGACAGCCTGGCTTGTTAGCGATTTTGAAATCCATCGATGGCGGCGAGAGTTTTCTCGTGGCCGCCAAGGGCATTGATCCCGTTCTCAATCCAACCCTCGGATCGTCGTGCCGCTTCGTTGACGTGGGCAACGGTCAATCTTGGTACAACCAAGGTTTGGTGGTGGACCCGATCGACCCGAACAACCTGTTGATCGGCGGGAATCTATGCGGCGCGCGCAGTCGGGACGGCGGGCAGACCTGGCAGAATGTTTCGCATTGGTTGCCGCACGCTGGAGGGGACACCGCCGATGGACGACTCATGTATGTGCACGCCGATTGGCATGCAGGGCAGATCGTCCACTCTGGCGACCAGATTTTTGCATTCGTCGGAACGGACGGCGGCAGTTTCCGAGCGACCAACCTGTTCTCGGTGGATCGTCCGGTCCTGGTCGACTGGAAATCTTTGAACAAGGGCATCACCAGCCATCAGCTCTACTCGATCGGCTCGGGTGATCCGGTGGATGGAGACGAATTCCTGGCCTTCTCCGGGTTACAGGACAACGGAACTCGAATCCGCGACGACCAGAGCGATACTGACACCGTGTACAATCAAGTCATCGGTGGCGACGGAGTCGCGAGCCTTCGAGCGCGAGTCACCGACACGCTGCCGCCGACTGCACGTAGGGTGCTCTTCGCCTCGCTGCCCGGTGGTCGGCAGGCGTGCCGAACCCAGCTCACCGGGAACGACTGCAACGTGCCATCTGGAGCCTGGTTCGGCTTCTCGGTTCCGAATATCGGTGGCGACAGCGATCCTTTTCTCGTCAAGTACGCTTCGTTTCCCCGCACCGGCCCCGACGACTCCGAGCAGGTGCTTACCGTCAGCACATACAACGTGTACCGGCTCTATTACATACAGGGGCAAACCGGCGGCCCGACCATGTACCTCGGCAATCGGCGCTTGAGCGCCTGGACCAATCCGTCGGATCCGAACAATTCGTTCTACATCGATGGCGCGAGCCAGCCGATTCGCAACGTTCACACCTCGCCGAAAATCTATACCGATGCGCAAGGCAGTTTCCGGCTTATCGGTGTGAGCCTGGGCATCAATGAAAGAGTCGTGGCTCCCGGCGGTGGATTCTTCTCGGTCGGCATCGATCGCAGCCCGACCGTAACCGACGTGAACGTGCAATGGATAAACAGCGCCCAGCTCGGGGTCGGACCCGCCATGAGTCAGAAGATCGTGGGTACCAGTTCGGTTGCCTTCCCGTCCTCGGCGGAAAATTTCCTGCCCGGGGCTGCGGACGGACAGGTTTATTTGGTCACCAGTTTCGCCGCTCGGATGGCAGACAACACCACCTTGGTTCCCGACGAGATTGGACACCTTTTCCTGACCACCGATTATGGCCAAAGCTGGACGCCGTTCCACGGCACGGGGTGCGGCTCTGATCTGCCGAACATCCCCGCGAGCCAAGTGGTGTTCGATCCCCAAGACTTGACGGACCAGACCATCTACGTCCTCGACGACATCGGCGTGTACCGGACCGTCGACCGAGGTGAATCCTGGCAGCGCTTTGGCGTCGGCCTGCCGATGGCTCGCGCCGAGCAGATGTTCATCTCCGGCAACGGTGAGCTGATACGAGTAGGCATGTACAGCCGAGGAGTCTGGGAAATTCATCCCAACGCCTCAGCGGGCAATGGCCGGCCCGCAACCGGCGACTGGGACCGAAACCAGCAGATCGATTTCCTCGACCTGGGTGCCCTCGCAACCCGGCTTGGTACCTCGCCGTTTTCGACTCAACAACCATTGTTCGATTGGAACTTGGCGCTGGGCAGCGCGGATTCGATCACCGAGTCGGATCTGGTCGCGCTGCTTAACAAATTCGGCAATCGGCCGTAGCTGACTCACGAGCTGCGCTGGACTCGCGGGAGCAGGCGCGTGGAGTTCAAGATGAACACCAGCTCCGATGACACGTGGATGAATGCTGCAAACAGCGGGCTCAACAGACCGAACGCTCCGAGCAAAACGCCCACTCCGTCGACCGCCAGCGTTCCGGCGAAGTTCTGATAGATGACCATTCGGCACCAGCGCGCGAGCTCCAGCGTCTGGACGAATTTTAGAAGGTCATTGCCGAGCAGAACGACGTCGGAGGACTCCCGCGTGGCGTCCGTCCCGGATCCCATGGCCACTCCGACTTCAGCTTGAGCTAAAGCGGGAGCGTCGTTGATGCCGTCGCCCACCATCACCACCCGGCTGCCTAGAGCCTGAAGCCGCTTCACATACTCGAGCTTCCGGTTGGGAAGGAGCTCGGAATGGACCTCGGCGATTCCGAGACTGGTGGCGACCGACTCGGCGATAGCGCGGGCATCGCCCGTCAGCAGAACCAAACGGAAGCCCATCGATTTGAGTCGAGCAATCGCAGCCGCGGCTTCGGGGCGCATCACGTCCGCGACCTCGAGCCAGCCAAGAAAGCGACCGGACTTCGCGACGAGGACGTTGGATCCACTCGGGACGGACTCGGGAACCTCGACTCCCTGCTTCTGGAGATGGACCTGGCTTCCGATGACGATGGACGTTCCTCGAGAAACGCAAACGATTCCGCGACCGGGCGTGTACTTGAACGAATCGGCACCGGACGGCGCAATCGACATTGTTTTCGCCTTTTTGAGTACCGCCTTTCCCAGAGGGTGCTCAGAGGGCGCTTCGGCGGTTGCCGCGGCGGCAATCAGCTCCGCTTCGTCTACCGACTCGGCTGGGTGGAGTGCGACCACCTCGGGGGCACCAAACGTCAGGGTTCCCGTCTTGTCGAGTACCACCGTATCCACTTGCCCCAGCGCCTCCAGGTAGCGCCCGCCCCGGATGATCGCCCCTTGTCTGGCCGCGCGTCCGATGGCGCCGAGAATTGCCAACGGGGTTCCCGCGGCGACGCCGCAAGCTCCTGCGACGATGACGACCGAAATCGTCGACCGGACGTCGCGCGTGACGAGGAATGTGAGCAGGGCTGCCCCGATGGCCAGGTAAACCAAGTACCCCGCGAGCCGATCCGCGGTCTTCTGGATCGGCGCCCTCGACTTTTCCGCCTGTTCCACGGCTTCAACAATCCGGGCAAACGCTGTGTCGCGACCGACACCTAAGGTTTTGATTTCAAGAACCCCCGATTGGTTGACGGTGCCCGCAAACACCGAGAGCCCAGCAAACTTTTCTATCGGCTGAGACTCACCGGTGATCGTCGATTGATCGACGAAGGAGTTGCCGGCCACCACCACGCCGTCTACTGGGATGCGCCCACCCGGGCGAACCAGCACGACATCACCCGGCTTGACGAGATTGACCTCGATTTCGGTGGTGCCATCGCTTCCTTGAACCGAAACCATGCGGGGCAGAAAATCCAGGAGGTCCTTGATTGCTCGCCGCCCTCTTCGGACGGTCATGCGCTCCAACAGCTCGGCGATCAGCACGAACAGCACGATGACCAGGGCAGTAAAGGCTTCGCCAATGGTCAGGGCGGCAACGATCGCGATGGTCATCGAAAGCTCCATCGTCATTCGCCGAGCAAAAAGATTAGACAGCGCTTCTTTGAAAACCGGATACCCGCCTAGCAGCGTGGCAACGAACGCGACCAGATCGAACCGCGCAATCGGACGCCAAAGCTGCAGCCAGGTGGCCAAGGCAGCCAACGCCACGAACCCAATTCTCAGGAGGTCAAGCTTGTCGATCCGCTGTTCGCTGGAATCGACTTTCTGAAAACCCTCGCCCGCATCGGAGATTGAGGAGGCCTGCGTGGCGGTGCGATCTGCGAGGGCTGTTTGCATCGCGAACCTCCACGGGTGTCGAGCGGCGGCAGCTTTATATACTGGGGAGGGGTATACGGCAACGACTGAAAAGGAGTCGTGCGTGTTCGGGAGTTTACGCACGGGACGTCGTGGCTGTTTTTGACTCACTCCCGGGCAGCGTGTCATACGGTGTTTATTTCGCGTCGGTTATCCGCGGAAGTCAGGGCAGGTGGTTTTCAGATGAACCCGGATCGGTGGAGCCGGATTCAGGAATTGTTTCATTCCGCGTCTGAACGCGAGCCAAGTGAGCGGGCCGCATTCTTGGCCTCAGCCTGTGCCGATGACGCCGCTTTGAGGAGCGAAGTCGAGGCGCTGCTCGCCGCGGACGAAGTCGCCGGCAGTTTCCTTGGGCACGGCATCGCGCGTGCGGCCGTCGATTTACTGCCTGACCAAAGCGTCGGGCCGTATCGAATCTTGGGGCTCATCGGCCGAGGCGGGATGGGCGAGGTTTACCACGCCCAAGACACTCGCCTTGCGCGCGAGGTGGCAATCAAGGTGCTGCCGCACTCGGAGCGCTGGGCGCGCCCCCCCGATCCTCTCAAGCGTGTTGCCCCCGAGCCCGTATCGGCGACCACGAAGTTACAGCGAGACGGCCTGGCCGGCGCTGTGGGCGAGCAGGACAACCTCGCTTTCAGGCGCTTCGAGCGCGAAGCGCTGCTGACCGCGAACGTGCAACACCCCGCGGTAGTCCCGATTTACGCTCGAGGCGAGCTTCCTGACGGAAGGCCGTTCTACGCGATGAAGCTCGTCACCGGCCGGTCCCTGCGCGAGATGATCGATGAGCGCAAAACCCTCGCCGAGAGAATGGCGCTGTTGCCGAACGTGATTGCAGTCGCCGAGGCCTTGGCTCATGCGCATTGGAAGCGCGTCATCCACCGCGATGTGAAACCCAGCAACATTGTAGTGGGTGAATTCGGTGAGACGCTGCTCATCGATTGGGGCTTGGCGAAAAACCTCTCGCAACCCACAGAGGAGTCACTGGCCGCGAGCACGCTGGGCTCTTCGGACCGGACCACCATCGGCGACATCATCGGCACGCCTTCGTACATGTCTCCCGAACAGGCCAATGGCTTGAGCCTCGACGAGCACGCCGACGTGTTCTCGCTGGGCGCGACCCTGTATCATGTGCTCACCGGGCGCGCTCCTTACGAGGGTGAAACGGCGTCGATCCTGCCCAGCGTCGCGAAGGGAGACTACGCGGCGGTGACCGAAGTTCAGTCCGGAGTGCCGCCAGAGTTGGCCGCGATCGTCAGCAAGGCGATGGCCCGAGAACCCGAGCAGCGCTATCCGACCGCTCGAGAGCTCGCCGAGGACCTTCGCAGGTTCCAGACGGGACAACTGGTCCTTTCACACCGCTACTCCTCGGGTGAGCTGCTGCGCCGCTGGGCGAAGCGAAACCGAACCCTTCTGCTGTCGAGCGCAGCCTTCCTCGCGGTTGCCTTGCTGGGCGGAGCGATCGGCCTGCGAAAAATTGTCGTCGAGCGCGACCGCGCCAACCGCGAAGCCGAAGCATCTCAGCGCGTGTCGCAGTTCATGATCGAGATGTTCAAGGTCTCCGACCCCGGAGAGGCACGCGGCAACAACGTCACCGCGCGGGAGCTCCTGGAGAAAGCCTCCGATCAGATTGCGAGCGGGCTTGCGAAGGATCCAGAAATCCAGGGAAGGCTAATGGACACCATGGCGCTGGCCTATCGGGGGCTCGGTCTGTACGCCAAGGCGCGCTCACTCGCCGAGAAATCGGTGGAAGTGCGGCAGAAGGTCCTCGGCCCGGAGCATCCGGACACACTGCGCTCGATGACAAACTTGGCAAACGTCGAGGTGCTCCTCGGGGACCAGCGCTTGGCCGAAAAGATGTACCAGCAGGTACTCGACATCCAACGCCGGGTTCTCGGTGCAGAGCATCCCGACTCCTTGCGCACAATGCACAACTTGGCGGTGGTGGCCCATCGGCTCGGCCGCTACACCGAAGCCGAGAAGCTGTACCGGAAGCTGGTCGAAATCGACCGTCGGGTAATCGGACCCGAGCATCGCCAGACGCTGACGACCATCACCAATCTGGCAATCGTCTTGGAGGACCAGGGGCAGTACGCCGCGGCTGAAAAGCTTTACCAGGAAGTCCTCGACAGCTGGCGTCGGCAAGAGGATGAACCCGACGCCACTTGGGCTCTCCTGGGACTCGCAGGAAACAAGGTCGCGCTTGGGCAGTACGCTGAAGCTGAAAAGCTCTACGGTGAAGGTTTGGCTTTCGATCGGAGGACCGCGGGCCCCGAGCACCCGACGACACTGAGGGCGATGCAAGGGCTGGGTGAAGTCTACCTCGCCCAGAAGCGAATCCCCGAGGCTCACGGTATCCTCCAGCAAGCGCTGGAAATCAGTCGGCGCGTGCTCGGACCCGAGCATCTCAACACATTGGACCGCATACAGTTGTTGGCACAGGCCAAAACCGCTCAGGGCGAATACGCGGAAGCTGAAAGAATGCTGTCCGAGACGCTGGCCATCGATCGCCGCGTATTGGGTCCCAACAATCCCAGGACGTTGGGTGTCGCGAGGAGCCTCGCCGACGTGGAGGCTCACCAAGGACGCAACCGCGAGTCGGAGGCGCTGCAACTGGAAACGCTGTCGACGGCGCGGCGAGTCCTCGGGCCGAGGCACCCGCTGGTCGGGCGGATTCTCTACAACCTCGGGAGCTTGGCTCTGCGGCAGGGGAACCGGAACCAAGCGCTCGATTTGTTGCGCCAGTCAGTGCAGCAGGGTCTCAGCCCATCCGACTTGATACAAATGCGCGAGGACGATGACCTCAAGGAGCTGCGCGGAGATCCGGCATTCGAATCACTCTTCGCCAAGCGCTGACTGGAGTAAGCCCTATTTCAGTGTGGCCACAGCGGCAGCTGCGCATTGCCCATCGTGCTCGCTCAGATCTCCCGACACGCCGATCGCACCCACCAGCTTCCCGCCGGACATCAGTGGAGTGCCACCCTCCAGCGGCACTGCGCCCTGGAGCCCAAGGATGCGCACGCCCAATCCCCCGCCGGCAACCGCATCTTGAAATGCTTTGGTCGGGCGCTTGAACAGAGCGGCGGAACGCGCCTTGTCGATCGCCACGTTCGCGCTGCCAATCTGCGTATCGTCCATCTTCTCGAAGTAAATCAACGACCCCGCTGGATCGACCACAGCGATTGCCATGTGCCAATTGTTCTTTTTCGCCTCCGCAGCCGCCGCCGTAGCAGCGTGTTTCGCCGCCTCCAGGCTGATGGTTGCGCCAATCGGGATGGCGTAAGAGCTGACCGGCGCGGCGGGCTTTTGGTCGGCCGGAGAAGCATTTGTTGACACGAAAAATGCGCCACTGAGCAGCGCGATACTCAACGTCGACTCGGAAATCCGCATAGTTCCTTCCTTTTTTATGCTGGTTGTTGCTTCTCACCTGAACCCAGATTCTGGCTTACTCCTGAAATCAGAGTTTTGCGACAAGTTTTCGAGTCGCGTAGCGCTCCAGATCGCTCAGTGTGTCGCCCATCATCGACTTGAAACATTTCGTGAATGGCGTAAGAAGCGCCCAACGGTGAATCAGTTTCAGTTTTAGTCTTCGGGGAACTAGTCAGCGTCTTGCGCTGACTGGTGGTAGCGGGAGAGATGGTGAGGGGCGCGGCTTCACTTCTGGGTCTGATCGCCGTGGGGTGCGGCTACAGCAACCCTCAGTTCGATCGCCTTCCCCCTCCTTCGATGACCGACGATCCGAAGCTGGTGATGACCTGTGACTTTCCAGGCTTGGGCCGGATTTCGTCCGAGGTTCACCTCGAATGTCGAACCGTCGAGAATAATTTTTGGGCGGGAGCCGAGATTTTGGCGCGCCACAACATCCTCGGTGTATCCGATTACGGAAAAGTGTTTACAAACTTGGAGTTCAAGGTCCTCGACGGGGGTTGTGTCGACGCCGCGTGCGCGATCATCGGAGAGTACCACTCGGACCCCGACCACCCGTGGGCGGAGGTAGCCTTTCACATGAGCCCGATGTTGCATGAAATGCTGCACCACCTGGATCATCTTCGAAACGAGCCCACCGATCAGCACCAGAATTGGGACGTGAAAGGCTACTGGGCCTCGGACGACGAGTTCCGCGCCACCATGGTCCCCGTCTCGCGCCCGCTGTAGGGACGCGCTTACTTCTTCTTTGACATCTGCGCGGCGAAAGCCTTGCGCCCCTTCTCCAAGTCCTGCGGCGTCACATCCTTGATGTGTTGAGCGAGCTCGTACTCGTTCCCCCACTTGTCGGTGACCTGCGACATCCGGTCACCCCAAAACATATCCGCCGGAGGCATCACCGCCTTACATCCCGCCTTCACGGCGCGCCCGAACGCGGCGTCGACACCGTTGAGGTAGAACCAGAGATGCACTGGATGAGCGGGGTGGGTCATCCCGGGAATCTCATCGTTCATAAATACGGTGGAATCCCCGATTCGAATTGCCGCATGCATGATCAGTTTTCCTGAGGAATCCAGAGCGCGCGAAACTTCCTCCGCACCAAATGCCTTTTTGTAGAAATCAATCGCCTCGGCACATCCCTTGATCGTGATTACTGGAATGACCGTGTGCATGCCCTGCGGAACCGCTGAAACCTGAGCCATGAAGATCTCCTTGCGTCGGGGACGAAATGTCCGCGGCTTCACTAGCAAGGGCGCGGCGCATTTTCAAAAGTTACTGGTCAAGCGGCTCGCCCAAGACTAGGGCTCGATGTCTCGGACCCATGGAAAACGATCCGGTAGCGCAACGAGCCGCGGCCCGGCGCGGCGTCCGCGGGATCGCCGCCGAGCCTGTTGACGAGCGCGGCCGAAGCAAACGTGTCGAGCCCCCGGTCGGACTCGACCACCTCCTTGAGCGGAACCGAACCACCGGCGCAAGGCGGTGGTACCGCTCAAAACTTCGACCCTCATGCCGAAATGGAGGCCATCGCGAAGAGCCCAAAATGAAAAAGCCGCCGCGCGGCGACTTTTCGGAATTCGCTAGTTAGCTCATGAGCTTCCGCGTCAACCTTACTCCCAAAAATAGGGTCAGCGAAAACGCTTCAACGGACCCCACTAAGCTCATTCTTGTAGTGCAAGCGCGCGACGTGTATCTGAGCTTGCCTAAAAAGGAGGCCACCGAACCCGCCTCCGATGGCCGCACCAATCAGGCCGAATACGAGGCACGGCACGCAGTCAGGCCAGGTGGTCGACGAATAGGGAAAGTAGCCCAACAAGTGCGCGAAGGAGCTGCCCAAGCCCGCGCCCAGGGCCCCGCAGACTCCACAAGCGCCAAGTCCCGCCCAAGCTTGCCAATGCCGCAGCGTTTTTCTGTGAACCCGTCCCCAGGCCAATCGTCGCTCCACAGGCGAGAGCTGTGACAACTCCGGAATACTTTTCAGGGACCAGTAAATGGGCACACAAACTCCGGACGCTGGCGCGGATCAAAATGTCGTGGATGATCACATTTTGCCCCCGAGCTGGAGCAAGCTCAAACTCCGTTGCCGGGTCGTGAAACCAGCGACGATGTATTCGTGCTTGCTAGACCTCTCGGTCCAGGGCGTGGTTTGAGTAAATGCCCAGGACGTGGCCATCAGGATCCTTGACTTCGAACCAGCGGTGACCCGAGCGATCATCTTGCTCGATCGGACCAGTCGGCAACCCCTTGGATTCGAGCTCTGCCCTGAACGAATCGACGTCATCGACGATGAAGTCGAAGGAACGGACCGGCCCCATCCTGGGCTTGCCACGCGCGCGAAATAGCAACAGGTGAGTTCCGCCGCGCAGCTCGAAAATGGCCATTCCTACGCGATTCATGACTTCGCGCATTCCGAGGGCCGCGTAAAACACTGCTGCTCGTGGCACGTCCGCAACTCGAAGCGTCACGTGGCCGATGGCGATCGGTGGACGACGATCGGGCTTCGCCTGGTTGCCAGGATTCATGCTTCTAACTTTGGAGAGCGGACGGTGAAAGTCAACGGCTCACCACAGCAATTGAGATACAATCGCGGTTGAGCCATCGGGGAACCGGCCGCGAGGAAAGGATGATACAGCTCAAGCGGGCTCGCAAAGTTCTTGCGTTCACCGTTTTAGGTGTCGCTGCTTTGTATGCGTTGGCTGGATACATGGGTAGTAGTCAAGCGATTGGCGAACACCCGGAGTGGCGCCGCGTTGTAGCCAAACCCCAGGACTTTGGCCTGAAGGCCGAACTCGCTTCGTTCAATTCGCGCGACGGAATCGCTCTAAAGGCTTGGTGGCTCCCCGCCCAATCGGCAGCGCATGGCAATTTGGTGCTGGCGCATGGACGGGATGCAAATCGCTCGAACATGCTGCCTCGCGCCAATTTCCTCGTCCGTCACGGGTACAACGTCCTCGCGGTTGATTTGCGAGATCACGGTGAAAGCGAAGGGCGATTCATTTCCCCGGGCTATCTCGAGGCTCAGGACATCCTCGGAGCGGTCGACTACTTGCGGACGCGAGGTGAAGGCACTCCGATTGCCGTATTGGGACATTCCTATGGCGCGGTGGCGGCGTTACATGCCGCCGCTCAGTCATCGGAAATCGCGGCGGTCATCAGTGACGGAGCCTTCGCATCCGCGACCGAGGTACTGGCAAACGTCACCGAGCATTACCTCAAGAGCCCCGAGACCCCACGATGGGCCAAGATGCTGCTTTGGCTCTCGAAGTGTCCGGGTATTTACGCTGCGACAAGCATCGCATTCTACCTGCGAACCGGAGAGTACGCGGGACCAGAGATGGTCACGGCCCTATCGGCCGTCTCGCGCGTTCATCAGCCCGTGCTGTTCATTTCCGGCGAGCGGGATTTCATCTCACCGCTCGAGAACGCTCAGAGGATGTTCGCGGCGTTGCCGGCGACTCGCAAATTCCTGGTGGTGGTGCCGAACGCCGGGCACAACACTACCTACAAAGCGGCTCCGCGCGAGTACGAACGCGCGGTGCTGCGTTTTCTTGCCGATTCAACTGGTGTGGCGAAGGCAACGGACAACCGGAGCGGTCATCCCCTCTGAAAGTCGCCGGCACCGAGTGCCTTCTGCGCGCCTGAAACGAGCCTCTTTTTACAAAGGCTTAAAGCTGTGAAATCGAGGGGAAACGGCGGACTAACGCGGAACGATGATTCGGCGCGGAAGTCGCCGAGTGAGCATCGTTGACCGGCTGAGTTGGTACAAGCTACGGTTCTCGTATCTCGGAGGGGGATGCCTGAGATGGGGCACCGACACTTGGTACGTTTGTGTCTTGTCCTGATACCGTTTTTGGCGTCTTTCGGTTCGTCAGCCGTAACCCAAGCGTCCTCACCTGCGCCGAGCCTCCGCGCATCGGAGTACCACGACAGCTCCGCGCCCCTGGCCTTGATGGTGGCCCCGCCGATGACCTCCGACGAGGGGCAAGCGCAGGTTAATGCCCCGTTGCCGATCCCTGCCGGAAGCCCACTCCTTCAGGGGCGGTCGTTCGAGGATCCGGTTCGAGATCTAGGGACCTCGAGCGGAATTCTTCCCGAGTTGGGGATTACTTTTCCGGGGCACGACGACAACACCGATCCGGCGCGACCCTCTGTTCCCGACACGAACGGGGATGTGGGCCCGATTCATTACGTTCAAGTTGTTAACTATGCATTGAGTGTTTACACGCGCGACGGAGAGTTGTTGATGGGCCCTATCCCACGAGCGTCATCTTCGCGGATTTTGACGGCGCCCAGGGCTACTGTAGACACAATTTTTCAGATCCCACCGTACGATACGATGCCTTCGCCGATCGGTGGCTGATTACCCAACTCACGATGCCGTACCCCGGTGGATTGATTCCACCGTTTTACGAATGCATCGCGGTCTCCAGCACGCCCGATCCCTTGGGCGGCTACTACCGCTATGCCTACGGTCCCTTCATGCAGGACGACGTCGCCGCATTCAATGACTATCCAAAATTCGCGATTTGGCCGGATGGCTACTACGCCTCCTACAACATGTTCCTTCGAAGGCCCGGCTGGCCGTTCGCCGGCTCTCGGTTGTGCGCCTACGACCGTGACAGAATGCTTTGGGGCAGCGATGCCGACGAAGTGTGTTTTCAGCTCTTTGGTCCTGGCGACACTTTGATCAATCGAGGATACGGGGGCGCGCTTCCCCAGCGACCTCGACGGACCCTTTCTTCCACCGTCTGGCTCGCCAAACTTTTTCGTCGCCGACAGTAATGTACCCGACGGTCCGGACGGGAAAGGCCCGAACATCGAGCTGTGGCGATTCCACGTCGACTGGGATGACCCCAGTCAGAGCACCCTCAGCAACAACCTCGAGAATTGTCCAACGGAGCTCGAGCCTCCCTGTCCAGAATTGATTACCGTGGAGGACTTCCAGCTCAGTTGCGGCGACTCTCACGTCGAGCAAGTGCACTGCATCCCGCAGTACGATCCGGGCGGACCCTATCGACCGTATCTGCTCTCCTCCGTCGGCGACCGTTTGATGTATCGGGCGGTCTACCGGTACTTCCCCGGAGACGACCAGCAACCTCCGCACGAATCACTGCTGCTCAGCCGAACCGTGCAAGTGCAGGCCGGCGAGGCTGGGGAATTCGTCCCCACCGGCGTGCGCTGGTACGAGCTGCGCAACCAGCCTGATTCAACCATGGCCGAGACACTGCCCATCGTGTACCAGCAAAGTACTTTTGCCCCAGGCGACGGCCTTTGGCGGTGGATGAGCAGCATCGCAATGGATGGCGAAGGAAACATTGCCATTGGCTACAGCGCCTCGAGCCAAGACGCGGTTCCGAGCATTCGATTTGCAGCCCGCCTCCAATCGAGCCCACTGGGGACGATGGACGGCGAGGGCATACTCTGGGAAGGAGCTGGCTCCGATTACACCAGCTACCGTTGGGGCGATTACAGCCGACTGGCAATCGATCCGACCGACGACTGCACGTTCTGGTATACAAATGAATATTATCGGGACTTCAACCCCGCTTCGGCCTGGCTGACTCGAGTCGCTACGTTCAAGTACCCGGGTTGTCAGTCCAAGTCGGCGGCTCATTATCGATAGGGCGGCGATCGGGACCGTGGCGGGGCCGGGAGCGCGCTTCGTCTCTCGAGGCTCAATAATACTGCCAGGAAAACCCCGCTTGGTACGTCAAGACGAAGAAGTTGCTCGTGGCGATCGGACTCACATCAGCGAAGAAACCCAAGCCATGGTGGCGCAGAGCCCAGGGGAAGTAGTTGATGCCGGCCATCCCGCCAAAGCCGTATTCCGTCAGAGTGGTTGCGCTCAGCTTGGGCTCCATGGTCAGAACCCCCAAACCAACGCCGCCAACCAGATTGAAGTGGTCGCTCAACCAGTATTCGACGGCGGGACCCACTACCGCCGCGATGCCGGTGGACAGCTCACTGTCAAACGCGCCGTAGTTCACTCCAGTGACCTTGAGCAAGAGAGCCAGATCCGGGTTGAGAAAACCACCGATGCTTAGGTTGATGCCCCCGAGCCCCCCATCATTCTTGCTGTTCGCTCCGTTCTTAGGGCTGAGGAATGTGGCGCCCGCTCCCACCGATAGGCCCAGAGTGAACCCGCGTCGAACGATCGGCTCCTCCGTCGCCTCTCGACTGACGGCTTTCTCCGCGCGAGCATGGCGCAACGAAAGGAACGCAAAGCAGGTAAGCAAAGCTACGGGCAGTATTTTCATCGTGCGCATCCAGGCCTCCGAAAGGGTTTGCCCGATTGACGATCGGAAGCGCGTTTTGCCTCACCCGATCAGTTCCTGAGGTGCTCCGACTACTCAGATGGCGGTGCGCTTTTTCGATCGCAACCTCAAGCGCGACGCGCCCGAACAGGCGCGCTCGGCGTCGGGCACTGGCGGGAGTCGCTGGGCATCTGTCTCAACTGCCGGAGAGCGGCGCGAGGCGCTTTCCTTGGACAGCCGCTCGTATCCCTCATAGAGTCCGCGCCTCGCATTAAAGGAGGTATCCATGCGATCTTTGCGCGGCACTTACGTTCTGGCGACCGTCCTCGCACTCGCGCCGGGGTGGGCACTGGCGCAGCATGAGCACGACCACGAGCACACGACATCAGAGAAGTTCGGCAAGGTCCATTTCCCTACCTCGTGCAAGCCAGGGGTTCAACCCGCGTTCGAGCAGGCGCTGGCGTTGTTGCACTCCTTCGCCTACGTCAGGGCGGCGAGCGTCTTCCAGGAGGTTTCGGCAAAGGATCCCCGCTGCGGCATGGCGCAGTGGGGGGTCGCGATGACCTATTTCCACATTATCTGGGGGCCGCCCACGGATGACGAATTCGCCGCGGGTCGAGCAGCGGCGCAGAAGGCCGCGGCCACGGGCGCACCGAGCGCCCGTGAGCGGGACTTCATCGACGCAATCGGCACCTACTATCAGGGCGAGGGGGTGGCGCATCCCGCGCGCGTCGTGGCCTATGAAAAAGCGATGGCTGGCGTCGCCGAGCGTAACCCCAAGGACCATGAGGCGGCGATCTTCCACGCCCTGGCAATCCTCGGGGTGGCCTACAACTCGCCGCCCGACAAGACCTACGCAAAGCAAAAGGAGGCGGCGAAAATACTCAATCGCATGCTTGCCCTCGAGCCCAAGCACCCCGGGATCGCCCATTACATGATCCACTCCTTCGACTACCCAGAGCTTGCAAACATGGCGCTGCCGGCGGCTGTGGCCTACGCAAAGATCGCGCCTTCGGCTCCGCACGCGCTGCACATGCCCTCGCACATCTTCACCCGCCTCGGGATGTGGAAGGAGTCGATTGAGTCGAACGTCGCCTCGGCACAGACGGCGCAGGCGTGGATCGCCAAAACCAACCCCGAAGCGACTGCGTTCGACGCTTTGCACGCCATGGACTATCTCGAGTACGCCTATCTACAGACCGGACGAGACGCCAAGGCGCGTGAGGTGGTCGACAGAGTCGCCAAGGTGACGAGCTTCGACACCCCAAATTTCGGCGCGGGCTATGCGCTGGCCGCAGTCCCGGCCCGCTACGCGCTCGAGCGCCGCGCCTGGAAAGAGGCAACCGCGCTCACGGCGCAACCGCCGTCGTATCCCTGGGGGAAATATCCGTATGCAGAGGCAATCGTTCATTTTGCGCGGGCCGTCGGCGCTGCCCGAGGGGGCGACTTGGACATGGCGCGCCGCGAGGTGGCGACCCTGACCGAAATCCAAGCCGCGCTCAAGGGCCAGAAGGGCTTCGATTGGGCGAGCCAAGTCGAAGTTCAGCGCCTCGCTGCGGCGGGCTGGCTGGCGCGCGCAGAGAAGAAGGACACCGAAGCGCTGTCGCTGATGCGATCGGCGGCAGTTCTTGAAGACTCGACCGATAAGCACCCGGTCACGCCGGGGTCGATCCTACCGGCGCGCGAGCAGCTCGCCGACCTTTTGGCCGAAACTGGGCAGCCGGCGGCGGCGTTCGACGAATACGAGGTATCGCTGCGCTCGGCGCCGGCGCGCTTCAACAGCTATGAGGGCGCCGCGCGGACCGCCGAGCGCGCCGGAAAGAAAGAAGAGGCGAAGATCTACCAGCAGCGTCTGCTGGCGCTGTGTGGCGGATCGGTGCCCGCCCGCGTGGTGTCCGCGATGGCTCCAGCGCAGTAGGTTCAATTGGGATGTACGGGTGCTCGCCGCCAGGCATGCTTACCCGGCTTGGACTTCTGCTTGCGTTGGGGTCCGCGTGTGCTCCGAAGCGGGTGGGCTCGCAAGCTCAGACGCCCGCACCCGCCACCCGAATCGAGCATCTCGTGCTCATCCTCCAGGAGAACCACACCTTCGACAACTACTTCGGAAGCTGGTGCGGCGGCGAAGCTCCACCTCCAACGCCAGAAAATCCCGGTCCCAGTCCTCACATGAGCTGCAATGAAGGTTGGGATTGTTGCGAAAGCGCCTTCACCTCGAAAGAGTCCTGGAAGGCGCGTTCTCAGCCCTCGTGCGTTCCCCGAAAGATGGACGACGCGCTCAACGCCAGCAGCAATCCGCCCCACTCGGCGGATGCCGAATGGGAGCGAATGCATCGAGCCGAGGGGAGCTTTTTGATGGATCGGTTCCCCTGCGATGTGGCCGGCGCAGTGTCGGTGCTTCCTCGAGACTCGCGTTTGAATTTCTACTTTCAGCTTGTTTCCAGAAACGCTCTGGCGGATCGCTATTTTCAGCCAATTCTCGGCGGATCTTGCGCCAACGATATGTTCTTCGCCCGGGCCGGATTCGTTTTCGAGGACAATCGAGCCGTGCCCAACAACGCGGTGGGCTCGGCCTGCGCGGGCTACTGTGTCAACGGAACCCGCTGCGTCACGAACCAGCCAAACGCTTCAGTCGATGCTTCAGGCGAGACTTTATTTCGCGAGTATCAGGATTTGAACTTGGGCGATTTGCTCGACCAGCACCGCGTCAGCTGGGGTGTTTACATGGAGGGTTACCGCTCGAAGTCTTGCTCGGGGACTTATCCATGGTCATGGGATCCTTCGGACAATCCCTTCAACTATTACCCTCCGCATCGGGATGGCCCGAGGATGCACACCCTCAGCGACCTCGTCACGGACCTGGCCAGCGGTAATTTGCCTGCGGTGGCAATGATTCGCTCGCTGGGCTTCCGCTCAGAGCACCCCACCACCGCAGGGACAAAGGGTGTCACCATCAGCGCCGGGCTCGACTTCGTAAACATCGTTCTCGTTGCAATCGAGCGGAGCGATTACGCGGCAAAGACTCTCATACTGATCACCTGGGACGAAGGCGGCGGATTCTACGACCACGTCGCGCCTCCGGAGGTCCTGGCGGACGGAACGCCACTTCCTCGAGCCTTTCTCGGAAGCCCGTCCTCTACCACCACCGACGCAATCAGACGCCCGGCTGCAATGGGTGAACCCGAGTGTTTTCGCTGCAGCAGCGACCCGCAGCGGCAGGGCCAGCAGTTTTACGGCACCCGGATTCCACTCATTGCGGTGGGACCTTTTGCCCGGAAATATTCTCCTGGCTTGGTAGGAGGAGGCTTCATTTCCCATGTGACCATGGAGCATTCCTCGATCGTCAAGTTCATCGAGTGGAATTGGCTCGGGAAAAAGACCGGGCAACTCGGCACCCGAGATACGCACGTCAACAACCTGGGAAGCTTGTTGACGACCGACCTGCAAATCATCGGCGCCAAAGTCCCCGAAGGCTTCTCGGACTAGCTGCGAAATCAGGGCTGGATGAAGGGCGTTCCCGCGTCGTAACGCGCCTTAGCAGGGAGCGTGTAAAGCTTGGTTGCGCCAACAGGGTCTACCCACGGCCAGACGTATCCCCTCCCCGCGTTGAAAAACGCCGGCCGCTGCCCCAGGTAGAGCGAATTCGGCAGCGTGTGCTGGGAAATGTTCGGATCCCAGGTTACCGAGTTGGTGACATAGTCGAAGTTGCCGTGCCGAAGTGCACTGCTTCTTACCGTGGCGTCCATCGGGTAGGGCGAGTAGTCGTCCCAGCCCAACAACCAGATGGTCG
>Ga0126369_10000366_pt1 | contig 29467 bp, 22 predicted proteins | sample PanSoiMetaPlot_1_FD_109646 | JGI IMG/M metagenome (GOLD analysis project Ga0126369, IMG submission 109646) | Tropical forest soil microbial communities from Panama - MetaG Plot_1 | ecosystem: Environmental > Terrestrial > Soil > Tropical forest > Bulk soil | place: Panama | collected 2016-02-17
ATGGCCTGGATCACGAGCATGATGGCGTGCATCTTGGCGCTGTTTTCTTGCGCGCGCTTTTGGCGCAGCTTCTCAGCGGGGTCCGGCGCTAGTATTCGAGGCTCTTCACGTTCGGGCCGCGGGGTCATGGCCGCGCGCTCCTGGGCGACCAATTCGGGCAGAGATACTTCCACATCAGGGATTTCACCTGTTGCCGCGAAGCGGTGAACCAGCGCGCGAGCGCTGGCGTGGGAAACCGTTTCACCATTTGAGGCGCGGCGGATCGCCTCTTCGCGGACGGGCTCCGGCGTCGATGGCGCCGCGATGAGGTAGAGCGCGGATACGTCGATTTCGATATTAGACAAATTGTCTAATGTGAACCGCTCCGAGACGTGCATAAACCGTTCTGCGCTCTTGTAAGTCCACGCGAACTCGCGCTCAATCCATTCAAGAAACTTTCCGTGGCCGAGCCGCGCCTTCACTTCGCTGAGATACTCCCCGATCTTCACAATGCTCGCCGCAGTCATCCGCGCAAGGTTGTGGATGCGCTCTGCTCGTTCGACAACGAACGCGCGGGTGTCTGCATCGAGGGCTGCGTAATCGAAACGAAGCTGCATGACCGTCACAGTTCCTCCTCGGGCTCTTTGACGAGCGGCGAATCCAGCAGAAAGCGGCGCCCGCCGGGCTTGGGTTTCGTGTGGAGCCCCATCAAAGTCTCGCGGGTGTCCTTCGGCTTTTCGTGGAGCAGCCCCAGAGCGATCGACTGCCAGTCGGTTTTCGAGCCGTCCTTGGTGCGGCGCCAGGTGATCTTTCCTTGCGGAAATTCGAGGCCCTCGCGCTCCCCGATCATGCGCTTGATTTCGGCTTCCATCTCCGAGCGCATGGTCATGAGCTTGGTCTGGTCCGCGCGGACGGTGATGTACGCCAGGATGTAATCGAGCTGAACCGGAGTCGGCTTCGCCATGTCCGGGCGCTTGTGGTGGGGGAACTTGCGGGCAAGATAGGCGTGCGTGGCTTTGGAGCCGGTGAGTGGCGGCTCGTCGTCGCCCACCAGATACCGCTCCCACCAGTCGCGCGCGTAGGAGAGCATCTGTTTTTCGGCCTGGACGTTGCGGTCGACGCGGTAGACGCGGAGCTCGTTGCCGGCAATCAGCACGGCCACGTCCCAGAAATCCCGGTCCGTCGCGCTCATGTACCACATGGCTTGCAGGTAGACTGAGGCCGGAATCTCGGAAACCGACTCGCCCCACTTGTAAGCCTGGTCGAGGGAGACGTTCTTGCAGTCGAGCCCGCCGCGCTCCGCGACATGCAGAGCATCCGGCGTGTAGACCTGGAACGCGCGCTCCGGGTGATGGATTGTCTGGTCGATCCATTCGACCTGGCAACCGGTCTGATGCGTGTAGATTTTTGCGATTCCCTGCTCGAGCGCCTTCCCGATGACCATGCGGATCGAGGGCTCGGGCTCATAATCGCGGCCGAACTTTTTTTCCACCCAGACGGAATGAGCGTCTTTAAAGGCGTCGCCCACGCCGAGGATGGGACCAATATCCGATCCGCCGAGCGCTAGGGAGGTTTTTTCACTATCGCGCATGGTCTGGGTCCTTTTAGGCCGCGGCGCTGCGGTGTTTTGCTTTCGAAGCGGGCTTGGGGGGCCGCAAGGTGCGGATAATCAGCCGGGTAATGTATTCGGCCGGCTTTATCCGGAAGCCGTCGATTTCCTCCTGGCGGGAGAGTTCCGCTTCGACTAAGCGAAGCGCCTCCGGTGGAATATATAACGTCTTTTTCACCTTCTTTACCTGAGCACGAGCGTTCATGGGCACACTTCTCCTGTAGGAACAAATGCGGATAATTGAGCCTTCGAGCTATCCCGGCGCTCGATGTTTCGGAGCATCGAACCCGGTCGTGAATAGATTTAACCCCAAACGTCATAAGCTGTCAAGTTCTTTTTTTTTCAGGCACTTGCGGCAATTTGTGGCGCTTTGGAGTCTATCAGCGGCGCTGTGACGGCAATGTGCGGCACTTTGCCGCAAACAGCCGCGCATTCGAGACACGGACATGTATACGAGACCCCCTGAAAATGGAATGAGCTATGCCCCCCGAGACGCTTCGGCATGAAGCGGCATCCAGGGCACAGGAGTGCGCGCACATGCTGGCGCGACCGCCGCAAGTGAGCCACCCCCCTCCGGAATCACCGTATGCGCCATTTGGCGCATACGGTAATTACCTTACGCGGATGCAAAACGTTACAGATACGTTCCGAAAAAGAAATTAAATCTTCAGTTCCTGGGGGGCGTCGATTCTCTGCGTAAAGTGTTTCACATGAGCTTGTTCACGGTGGCTTCGACCGACGATTGGAGCAGTTCATCGGTGATGTTTGCACCGGCCGTCTGGACATTCGCATCCATAACCACGTTGGGCTGAAGCGTCTGCGCCATCTGCTGCGGGTTCTGGGCGGCGTTGTTCGCCCATTTCAGGCGGGTGTTGTGGGCGACCGTAGTGGATGGCTCATCCAGAATCGAAGTCGAATACTTTAGGACGGCAACTTTGATGCGGCCCTGAAAGTCCATATCGGTCATCAAAGCGTTCTGTTCTTTGTAGGTCATTGTGTTTTTCTCCCTTTTGAAAACTCGTTAATACCATTCCGTCCACTTCGCAAGGTTGCCCAACTGCCCGCCGCTCAACTGCACCTGATAGTAGTTATTTGGCAGCACCCAGAAATAGACCGAGTAGGTGCCACCTTGAACTGAAGAATTTCCCTGCGTGGACACCACCGTTCCAGGCGTGGCGGCTCCGTCCGTATAGGCTGTGATGGAGCCGCCCTGCGGGAAGTTGTATGTGACCGCGACGAACATCGGCTTCCCGGTCGTGTTGTGGTACGGCGTGGCTAAGGCGCGAGAGGCGGTGACATCGTTCTGTGCTGAAACCCCGCCACTGACAACGCGCACTCCATTGACGTAGAAGCCGCCCGTGACATTCAGACCTCCGCTGGTATCCAGCGTCATGATCGGCGTGGAACTGGCCTGATCGGTGTAGAACTTGTAAACTCCGTTTGCCGTGGTGAACCGCATTTCGCCGCTTTGAATCCCGATGCCGTAGAGACTCGAGCCGGTGCCGTTGTCGTACAGTGCGAGCTTTATGTTCGCGAGATTCCCGCCAAAGGAGAGCGGCGCCTGTGGCGTCGCGGTGCCGATGCCCACATTGCCGGACATGAAATAAGTCCCTGCCGTGAAGAATGTCAGCGGCCATGTTGTCGACTGGTCGGAGCTGACGGGTTGCAGAATCGGGCCGTTCCCGGCCGCCAAGCCGAAGGACGCCTGATCGCCGCGAAAGTTGAGCAGCCCGTTCCCGCAATTCACGGTGAAGAGCCCGCCCATATTCGTAGTCCACACGCCCACGTATCCATTCGGGTTGATGAAGATGGATTGACTGACTGCAACCCCGGAGCCGCCAGTGGCGGTTGGAGCGGTGCCCAACCATAAGTTGCCGTTGCTGAACTGGATGAGTCCGCCCCCGCCAGTGTTGCGAACAACCCATTGACCGCCGTTGTAATACATGTTGTCCGTAATGCCGCTGCTCAAAAGCTGGTTGCACCACAGATTCAGCGAGCCGAACCTTGCGATGCTGTTCGATGCGATTGGATTCGGAAGATCGAGCAGCACTTGCGGAGACGGCGTTCCAATGCCAACGTACCCACTCGGTGAGAGAATTCGCATAGCTTCGCGCCGATTCGGGACGCTGTAGTCGTAGCAATAGAGTGCGAGATCCGCCGCGACGCTCCCGGCGCCAAAGACCGCGCTCACGCCGGGAGCGTATCTGTTATAGGGCGCGTTCGCAAATGGCGCATCGCCCAAATAGAGTGAAGCGCCGATGGGGTTACTGGAATTTGTCTGTCCCCCGCTGTAAGCGGCGATGTCGCCAGCGACGTGCAGCGCAGAAAGCGGATTCACATTCCGGACGCCCACATTGCGGGTGCCCTGCTGAATCGTGAGAGCCGGACCTGTAGCCAGATCATAACAATGGAAATCTTTCGAATTGTTTCCGGCGGCTACGTCTGTCCCGATGGCCCATAGATCCGCCGCCGAGTACGCGCCGTAAAAGTGGAGTTGGGTGTTGTTCCCCGCTCCGTTTCCGCGCAGCATTAAAGCGATGCTTGAGCCGGCGCCGGCTTTGACATCAAGCGCCGCTGACGGAGTTAAAGTTCCGATCCCCACGTTTCCGCCCAAAGGATTCAGGGAAAGGGACCAGGCCGTGGAATCGCTGTGCCGCGCTTGCAGGTAATACGGGAACGACCCCGCTGTAGGGGATTGACCAAAGGCAAGTTCCACATCCCCGCCCGTGCCGGAATTGAAAAGGACATCTGTCGGTGCGCCATAGGTGATCGACGCTTCCCGAGCGCCCGTCCCGAGCGCGAACAAACCGGACGGGCTTTGGGTGCTTTGCCCGATAGTGATGCTCTTCGCGTTTCGCAAGCTGAAGTTGCCGCCGTCGATGTTCGATGTCCAGGGTGTCTGATTCCCGCCCGTCGCGGGTGTTGCCCATTTGACGCCGAGCGCCTGAGTCGAGTCCGCCTGGAGCACCTGCCCGTCCGAGCCAACCCCGATGCGCGTGGTGCCGCCCGCTCCATGAACGATCAAATCGCCCTTGGTGGTGGTCGGGTCGGTCATTCCGCTGGTGCCGCCCGATGCGGCAATGGTGATGCTGTTGCCCGATGGCGTGAGCGTGATATTCGCGCCCGCCGCAAGAACCACAGCACCCACGAGAGAGTTGAGCGAGTTGACGATGGTGGGCGCTCCGGTGAGCTTGCCATAAGCAAGTGACGCCAGCCACGACGGGTTCGCATAGCTCTGCGTGACATCCACTGCGTTTGTGACCTGCGCCGCCGTGTAGTCGCCCCCCATTGCGACAACCGCGCCGGAGCGTCCGAATACGGTCGAGACGGGCGGCGCGGGAGCCCCGGTGATCTTCGCCCACGGGATAGAAGCGATCCAGGCTGGATTGGCATAGCTCTGCGTCTTGTCAACCGCGTTCGTGACCTCGGCCGCCGTGTAATCTCCCGGCGCTGCATTCACGTCGCCCGAACGTCCGAACACGCTCGATACGACGCCCGACCCAACCGTGTCCAGAATCACGTTTACAAGGCGATGGCCCCCGCCGTTGACATCGCCGCCCCAGTCGCGGACATCGTTTGCAAGGTTGTTCAGATCATCCGAGTGCAGCATCTCGGATGGCTGGAAGTCGTTACGCGAGAGCCATGCCATGTAGGTTTACTGTGCGATTGGCCCGTTCACTTTGGTTTCGGGTTCCTGAAGCGGTTCGGTCTGCGGCTCCTGGAGTACTTCCGGCCTTGCCTTGCGCTTGTTCGCTCCCGCTTGCGCCACGGGCTCATCGGGAACAGTGCAATAGATCGCGCCGTTTGAGGCCCGCACGTTTTCGCACCGCTCGATCCCGCGCCCCAAAACTGCCGAGCGCAAGAAGCTGTTTTGTTTTTCGACCACGGATTCGAGCGTTTTCCGCGCCGCTTCCATGTCGAGAGTGAGAGCGCCGAACGCCGCGAGTGCGTTGGTGCGCTCTTGAGTGATCGCCTGAAGCATCTGTTGTTCATGCTGTTGAAGTGGAAATGATTTTTCCATCGTTCGCTCCTTATTGGCAGTAGGTGATAATCCCACCGCGAATCAAAACCGTCTTGCCATCGGCGGTCGTGAACTGGGCGCTTGGAACTCCCGTTGAGCCGCCGTGAATGTTGAAATTCGTCGCCGCTACTCCACCGTTGCAATCGACGCCCGACCCAACAAAAGCGCCCGCATTGTTGACCACCGCGCCGCCCGCGAAACCGCTGACGGAAAGCGTCGTGCCTTTTACATCTCCGGTGGCCGCGACTTGGGAGCCCTGAAACACGCCCCCGGACGTGATGATGATGGACGAACTGAACGTAAGCGATCCGCCGCGGATGTCGCCCGATCCGACGTTGAGGCTTCCGCCATTGATAGGGCCAGTGCCGACGTTGAGACTTCCGCCGCCGATTCCATTGACGCCAACATTCACCCCCGCTCCGACAAATGCGCCATTCACATTGATAACCGGAGACAAATTCGTGACGGAGATGGTCGCGCCCTTCACGTCTCCAGGTGAAGCCACTTGGGAGCCTTGAAACACGCCCCCAGAAGAAATAATGTTCGACGAACTGAACCATAGCGAGCCACAGTAAACGGCTCCAGATCCGACGTTGAGACTTCCGCCCGCGATGGGTCCGGTGCGGACATTCAGACTGCCGCCGCCAAGTCCATAGTTAACCCCGACATCCACCCCAGCCCCTACGAACGCACCGCTTGCATTGACCACTGGAGCGAAAGAAGTCACCGACAGAGTAGCCCCCTTCACGTCGCCGGGGGATGCCACCTGCGAGCCTTGAAAAACGCCCGCCGAACTGATGATGACGGTTGAGCTAAATGTGAGCGATCCGCCGCGAATATCGCCCGCTCCAACGTTGAGGCTTCCACCCTGAATGGGACCGCTGCCGACGTTGAGACTTCCGCCGCCGATTCCATTAGAGCCAACCTGCACGCCCGCGCCCCCGAAAGAGCCGCCGCCATAGCTTCCCGCCGACATCGCACCGCTTGCCGTGATGGTGGTTGCGGAGATAGAGCCGACGCCGCTCAAATTATGGCCCGCACCCGCGATGTCCTGAGCCCACGGAGTTTGCGGTTGCCCGCCCGAGCCGCTCGCGGTCGATGCGATGGTGATGGTGTTCCCGGATGGCGAGAGTGTGATGTTCGTTCCAGCCGCAAGGATGACGGCTCCAGTGAGTCCGTTGAAGCTGGACACCCCAGCCGAAGCGATGATCGGTTGGCCCGTCCAGTGCCCCGTCGAGTCGATCACTTGCCCGAAGCCTGAAATCGTAAGACTGCCCCGCTGCGTCACGTTGCCAATGCTCGATACAACAAAATTCGGAACTGCGTTTTTGTCGGTGAGCGAGAATTGAGCGCCCGAATCAGTGGCTTGCCCCGATGCAAGGTAAACGGTGCGGGTCGCCGGAACTGTGGGCGAATACATGGCAAGCTCGCCCCAGAACGCAGTCGGGGAATCGTCGCCGCCCGAGTCGCCGTTGTACATCACGAGCGAAGCGAGAACGGGATTGTTAATCTGCGGGCCGCGCAGCACGAAGCCCCGGCTTATGAACAGAGCGCCGTATTTAGTGAGGTTGCCGATGTTCGCCGGGTCGACCTGGCTCACCCATTGCTGAATCGCGATGCCGGGGAACTGCCAAGTTCCACTGAGCCCCGATACGGTGGTAGTGCCCTGGAGCCCGGCCCACTGACTCGATCCCATCGTGAGGCGGTACGCCTTAGAGTAGGGAGCCGTTGTTTGCTGCCCAAGATAGTCAATCGTGAACGAATCGACGTTGCGTATCTTAATCGAACTCCCGAGCGAAGTGCCATCGGGCGAGATCATGAAATTCCATTTGGAAATGTCGGTTCCACCAGCTGCGAACTGCGTGAACCACGCTCCCGAAGAAATCGGCCCGTTGCCGCCGCCCGTTCCATCGTTGCCCGAATCCGGCGCTGCGAAGTTTATCTTCGCTCCGATGCGGCCTTTTTCCATGCCCGTCGCGTCGCGGATCGAGACGTAAGGGTAAGACGTGCCTTGATTCGCAGCGATGCCGCCCACTTCAATGACGCCGTTATTGTCGATCCAGATAGGCGCGTCGAGCGGCTTCGTGCCGCCCACCCAAAGCTGTTTGAACCACGCGCCGAACAGCCCTGCGCTTCCTCCCGAGCCGGCCGTTTGAGCGCCCGCCCATCCGATCAGGTTGCCGTCCTTGTCGTTAATCGCAAGCTGCCCGTTCTGTGAGCCGCCGAAAGTATTAGGGCCGCCGCCGATAACGATGTGGTTTGCCACCTGGACGATTTGCGCGGAGATCGTTTGCGCCTGAAGGCCCAGTGGATCGACCCATGCGAATTGAGCCGGGTCGAACCATCCGGAGCGCGCGGGAATGATGGCGCCCTGCGTCGGAGTGTAGCTGTACGGAATGTTCGGCGTCGAAGCGGGAACAATCGAATTGCGATTGCCCTGCGGATCACGGCTCACCAGATAGAACTTGAGCGGAATAGCGACGCCTGGCGCTCCGGGCAGCGTCATCCACGGTGTCGTGAACGATGTGGGAGCCGCGCCTCCCGCGGAAAGCGGCACATCCCAATAGACCGCCGATGTGAGGTCATCGTTCGTGACCATCCCAATCGTCAGCCCGCCGTAGCTCTTGAACTTGGGATCGGTCGGCGGAACCGTGGTGAGCCCGCTGATCTGGTACTGAACCACGCGCACGCCATCGGCTTGCGTTTTTTCGACGGCGGCCACGGCGCCCGCCGTTGGGTTCGGCACGAGCGGCGCCCATTCCCCGCCCGCCACACCCGAGCCCTTCGGCCCGATGGTGAACGTCACCGTTGGCGAATGAAAACCTGCTTGCCCGTAAGCTGCCGGATCGTCCGCGAGAACTCCGGTCGCAACGTCGACCGAGATAGCCGCGACGGTCCAGGTTTCGGCGACCGATGGGATTTTGTCTATGAAAACCGTGCCGCCCTTGTCGTTCTTGTTGAACTGCTGCGCGTTTCCAGGGAGCGGTTGCGGGAACGCAGTTTGATTTCCCGCCACGCCGCCTGTCACATGCACGAGATAAAGCCAGAGCCCGCTGTAGTTGTCGGTGGTCGCCGGCAGGTTCCACGCGAAAGGCACCTTGGCATCGTAGGAGCCATCAATGTTCTGGTCGATGGTGATGCCCGGAGGCGTCACGATCACGAGCCCGGTCACGTCAGGCGCTTGCGCACCGGCCGCGTCGATAGTGACATCCACGTAAGGCGTCACCCCGGCCACAATCGAGTTCTGCTTATAGGAATCGTCAGCCGAGACAAACCACACGCGCGTGACTACCGGCTCCGTTAAGGAGCGGTCGAGCGAAGTCCACTTGACGCTTGCCGCATTGTTCGCGATGTACTTTTGCAATCCAGCGTCGATGCGCGTTCCGTCCGACAGGTCGTACCAGATTTCGACGCCTCCGAAGTGGCCGATCCCCGGTGGCCGGTGGGCTTCTTCTTCGGCGGTCGGTGGCGTGTACTGAAACGTGAGCGAATACTTCGGCGGGTTCTGGCTGTACTTCTTGTTCACCGTGACGCTTGGATTGGTGATGAGCCATGCGCTCTCCATCCCGCTGACGTACATATCGGCGCCCGCGGGAATGAGCGCCAGGCACGACGGGCTTGGGTTCGTGTCCGTAGCCCGATGCAGCACCGGCGTTGTGTGCGGCCCGAACGCCACCAGATAAATCCGCACGGTGCGGGCTTCGGTCGAAACCGGAATCCAAACCGGGGTCGGAGATGCTTGCGCGTCGTTGTCGCGCAGGTACGCCCAGACGCCGCTCACCTGGTTTGTGCCGTCGAGCGTCGCCGTGCCGTCCATCGGCGACCTGCCGCCCGAACTCACGTCGGGATCTTCCACGTACACCGCCGCGCCCGCATAGTTCGCCTTGGTCGCTCCCGGCACGGTGTAAGGAATGTCGACTTCGGCGAGGTCGTTGTTTCGCAGCGCGACGGTCACGTTGGCCGTGTCGATAATGAGCGTCGGGACAGGCGGGATGTTCGCGCCGCCCCCACCGCCAGCCGCGGCGCCGCCCGTTTCCACAATCCAGTTGCCGGTAGGAGTGCTCATGCCGATGTAAACCTCAGACTTCCGCCTTGCACGTCGAGCGTTGCGCTGGTCGAGCCGTCCCACAGTGTTTCGCCGGGGAAAGCGTTGACCGTCACCACGCCCCCGCCGTCGTTCCAGATCACGAGCGTGCGCCCCTGGTAGACGTAGAGCGGTGGAAGCTGGAGCGTGATATCGTTCGCGCTGGTGTCGACGCGGATCGTATGGTCGGTCTCGAAGGCTTGCCAGGTGTTGCCGTCCGGATCGAGCGGCGCTGGACCAACGACGCGCACCGTCGGCGGCTGGCCGTAGATGTAGATTTCCCGCAGCGGCCCAAGGGATTCGTCGCTCACGCGCCCCTGTTCGTCGATCAGGAAGCCGGCCACGAGCGCAACCTGGTCGCGCAGGTTGGGAATGGTCATGCGGATCTGAACCAGGTCGCCGCCTCCGGAATTGTTCACGTTGCACGAGCTTTCGTCGATGTCGCTCGATTCGTTGGTATAAACCCAATCCGCAGCCTCAACCGTCATGATCGAGGTCGCGTCTGGAGCGATGGTCCAGGCCGGGTCGACCGTGATGCTGGTCTCATCGTTCTCGCTGATGTTGCGGTATTGCCCCGCTCCGGTCCCGCGCAGGATGCGCTGAATGCGGCCGATCTCCTGGTGCGGCGTGAGCCCGTTGGTTCCGGGGAACTGATTGCGTCCCACCGAGTTGTTCCACAGCGCGTCGGTGACGGTGCGCTTGTCGGTCGACACCTGGCGCGCCACGCTGCGAACGATCAGGACGTCACCCGGGTCAATCGGATCGGATGCGCTCATCGGCGGATCAATGGTGAACGTCCCGCTAGGCGCGTCGAACACTGTCACCTTGAAATTCCACAGCGGCGCGCTGCCGTCCGAAAAGTCCGCGATGCAGCTGAGGAAACAGCCTACCCAATTGTCGGTCGAGCCGATGAAGTCGTTGGCCTGGATCTGGTCGAGCGCAGGGCGCCCGGTGACGCTGACGCCGGCCACTCCCGAATGCCACATGTGCTTTGCAGCGACGCGGATCTTCCGCGCCGCGGCTTCGGGCATCATGACCGTGCGCTGGTGAATCGGCCCGGAGAGCACCACCGAGTTCGAGGCTTTGGGGAATTCCTGTTGCCAGGCGATCAGCCTCCGGTCGTTGCCAGCCCATAGGTCGTAGATCGTGCCGTAGTCGGACGGTGGCGCGATCAGCGAAATAGTAAGCTTCTGATTCGCGAGGCCCGGCGCCAGCCAGATTGCGGTGAGGTTCGAGGGCAGCGTGAATTGTCCGCTTGTCTGGTCGCGGCGCGTAACTCCCGCATAGATGGTCTGGCCGCCGGAGAACGTGCCGCCCGAGCTCAGGAGTGCTCCCGCGATGCGCGGCTGGTCCGACGTCGCGAAAGAGTTTACCGGACGCTCTCCCTCAACGTAAATGGCCGGCTCCCAGCCGCCCATGCGGTCGATGGTGTAATCCTGCCAGACCGCAAAGGTGCGCTCAAGCCCATCGGGATAGAGCGGATCGTTGGCGAACGGTCCCACGTCGTTCGGCATCCACTCGAGCCCTGCGATGGATGGAATCACCTCCGCGGGAATCGGATCGGCTGGAACGTCAGCGGGCTTCGGTCCCACGTCGAGGTTGTACATCTCGTCGGTCGTGGGGGAAATCTGAATGTCAATCGAGAAATCGGGATTGAGCGTCCAGGCCGTGACGCGCCCTTCAGCGTATCCGGTCGGCAAGCGCGTATCGGTGACGCTGATGACGTCGCCCACCATGGTCCCGAGCGCGAGCACGGTGGTCTTGAAAGCGATGGTCCGCGCGTTTAGCTGCTGCGTCGGCCCGAGCCCGCCCAACTCCTCGCGCAATCGCGTGGTGGCGATCCGGGAGGCTTGGCTCTTGTTCGAGACTCCCACGAGCGACATCGTCACCGGGGTGTAGGTCGGGTTGTTCGCGTCGCCAGCGAACGTCGCAGCGTCGATGTCGTAGATCGTGACGTTGTTCAGGTCGAAGAGAAATTCCTCATCCCCGAATTGCACCGTGAGCCAGTTGAACTGCGGAGTAATCGGCGTCGCCTGGAGCGTCTGGTACAGGATGTGCGCGCGCGTGAAGGCGCTCGTGGCGCTCGAATTGACGCGAATGCCGATCCACAGCCGGCCATTCACGAACGTGTAGTAACCCAGGCAGCAGTTGAGAATTTCCTGGAGCCAATCCTTAATCGGCTTGCGCTCTTTGAGGATTCCGCGAAACGGAAACTGCCGCTCCTGGCCGGTTCCCACCAGCTTGTCTACCTGGGTGTCGCAGATGGCGGCTGCAGCGATGGCCTGGTTGACGTCGAAATAGGATTCCATGGTCGCCGCTGGAATCTGGATGGGTCTGGACGGATCGGAGCGGAGGCCCACGGCGCGTAAGTAAGCGTTGACGGCCACCCATACGCAATTGGCAAGCCCTGGCTGCCATTGGCGCGCGCCAGGAGCGGTCCACACCCATCCGCCCACTCCCTGGGATACCGTGACGCTCATCGCGCGGTCTGAGACCGGCGCAAGCTGGAGCCCAAGGGCGTCGGTCCTGCGGATTTCCGCGAAGGCGAGGCCCGCCGCATAGGTCGAGCCGGCCGGGACCTGGTCCCATGGAGCCTGGTCGATCTCGAAGAAATCGGCTGTGTTGGCAGGATCGGTTCCCAAAATGCCGCGCCAGCCGCCCTTGTTATACGGATCGTGGGGAGGCTGACCGTCGAGCCGCTGCAGCCACAGGTCGGTATCGTATCCGCCGATAGGCCCCTCGCTCACGATGCCCAGAGCGGAGTAGTAATCGTTTTCGTCGCGCCCGGCCGCCACGTCCGCTGTGACCGGCATGGATTCATCGGTGTAGACTTCCTGCACCGCGCGCTGGTAAATGGTGTCGTTCTGAACCGTGACGCTCGTGAGGTTCGAGCGGCCCCATCCGAGCACGCCGGTTGTCGAGTCTTTGATGTGAACGGCCGTTGGAGCCGCCACGATGCCGCCGAACGAAAGCGGCACTCCTCGAGCCTGGCAGGATGCCCAATCCTTGGGGCAATCCGGGAATCCGTTCGACGCTGACGCTGGACAGTAAGGCCCGCGGTACACCTTCCAGCAGGTCCTGGTTGCGATCCGCGTGGGATACCCCAGGCCAAGCTGATAGGCGCCGTCCGAGGCGCTCATCTCAAACGTGCCGTTGGGCTGAATCAGGAACGGCAAAGCGTAGCCCGCCCACAGTGCGCAGAAGTATCCCGATTCGACGTGATAGAGCGCGAACGAAACTCCGGCGCGCGTGAGATTCACCTGGTTTGCGTATTGGGTCCACACGCCGTCAGCATTGCCAAACGTGAATTGCGCAGCGTCCGACGCGCCGCCCAAGCTCTGCTGAATCCCGTCCCAATTGGTGAGCCGCGGCTCAAAGCGCGTGCCGTCGACCACTACCAGCTGGTTCGAGACGTAGACTGGTGCGCTGCCGCCGCGATCCGCGATACAGATCAACGGAATCATGTGGTGGGTTTCGTGTCTCAGCGCATCGGCAAACACCGAATCCGGAAACCGCGTCACGCGAGCGACGGAGGTGTAGGACGGAACCACCTGGGGAACTTCGAGCAGCGTAATTCCCGGGTCGCCCGCCAGGAGCCCGGTGAGCATCGAAAAACTTACATTCGGATTCTCATACCGGCAGGTGTAGGTCTCATCTCCCGCTGGTCCCTTGTAGGTGAAGGCGAACGTCGCATAGGAGCCCTGCGCCTGTTGCCAGTGCGTTTTGAGCGCGTCGTATTCGTCGCAGCTAAGGTGATCGCGCCGGATGCGAAACCGCCGCGCTCCGGAGCCCAACACGAACCGCTGTTCGGTCTGGAGGCCGGGCTCGTCGAAGAGATGGGTTGCAATGGGCGGCGCGAAGTCGAATCCGGAGCCGTAATCGCCTCCGGGAACCTTGGTCGCAGGATCTCCCAGCGGAAACGGGCCAATCGAGGGAGGCGCTGGAATGGGGATCGGCCCGAGATTTGCCACGGAGCTACACCACCTCCCGCAAGGACAGGCTGACGGAGCCGCGCGCGATCGCGCTCGATTCGCTCCACGCGCTGTCGAACACCACCACGTAACGTCCGTCCGGAGCCTGGCCGGTCGGATCAGGGCTGAAAGGCGGAATGGTCTCGCGCGGCACGTAGAAGTAAAACGGGATTCCAACGTGAGCGAAATAGAAATTCCGGAGCGTGGTCCACTGCGCCGGCGTCAGCGGGCGCGTCAGCGAAAAGAAGTGCCGCGGGTTCGCCACCTGGGGATTGCGGTCGCTCTGGCCGTCGCCGTAGACGTTCACCAAAATCTCGATGCGCTCCTGGATGGTGAACGCGGACATCAGGCCCGCTGGCATCACGTCGAACGCTGTTGGCCGGATGATATTCGAGGGCATGGTTAGCTCATGATCGAAAGCGGCTGCATGAGGGAGGTCAGCGTGTCATTGCGGCCGGAGCCGGAAGACAGCCCTTGCGCGGCCGTCGCCGCAACCGTCGCGGGATTCGATTGCATGACGTTCACCACGCGCCCGGCGAAAAGATCGTTGGCGCTCTGCGGATCGAGTTGCACGTAGAGCGCGGCCTGGCTCCATTGCGTCGTGGTCATGCCGGTGTACGGGCTCGCGATCTGCTGGCCGTTGACATAGATCGGCTGCATCGAAAGGCCGGCGCCAGTCTGAGCGAACGTAGCCGCGTACATGGGCCTGGGCAATCCGGCTTGTAACCCTTGAGTCGCCGCGTATAGCTGAACGATCTGCTGAACCTCCGGAGACGCGACCGCCAGGGACATTACGCCGCCGTATTTCTGCTTGGCGATTCCCACGATGGTCTGAAGCACCTGCTTGTTCGAGATGTCGACGCCGTAATACTGCTTGACCAGGTCGCGAACGTGGCGGATGTCGGTAGAGCCGAAGATCGACGCGAGACCGACCGCCGCGCCGATGCCGGCTGCAGCGATCCATCCCACCGGCCCGGCCGCCGCAAGCGCGGGGAACATCGCCATAAGGCCGCCCATCCCCACCAGCCCGCCGAGGGCTCCGACAAATGGAGCGGAGGCGCGCGCCGCGGGACTCATGGACCTGCCGAGCTTATAGGCGCCAAGGAGCCCGAGCCCGCCCACTCCCGCCATAAGCCCACCCAGGCTCGTTGCGAGAGTTCCCGCGCCGCCAAAGCTCGAAAGAATGCTCGAGCCGGACCCGAATCCGAGCGCTTTCGAAATCTGCGAAGCCTGTTGCACTTGGCCGAGCCCTGGAATCTTCGAGAGGTTGGTCATGCCTCCGGTTTCCGCGACGCCTGGAAGCTGCTGCGTCACTGGAGAGCCGAGGGGAACGCCGTCCATGCTCTCGGACGTCTGCTGCGCCATGGGCTGTACGGTGCGCACCGCGGAGGCAATCGACCATAGGCCCGGCGCGAGAGCTTGAAGCGCGTCCTGCGTTCCTGCGTGCCCCCCGCCTACGTCGACCGTCGGCATTGCCATGATTCCGCCGGCGTTGACCATGGGCATCGCTCCGACATGGCCCGGCAGGTTGACGTTGGCGCTGTTGGGATCGAGAAGCTTCCCCTGCCCGAAGATCGGCTCTGAGCCCAGGAGCCCGCGCCGGCCGCCGCCAAAAGCTACGTGGCCGCCGCCGAACAATTCCGTGAATTCCGCCGCGAGGTGCGAGGTAACGATTTCCTTTAGCGCGCCGAGGATAGCGGCTTTCGCCATGTTGCCGAGCGCCGCGAACACGTCGCCGCCCTTGTGCGTCAGAGCGTCGAATATCTGGCCCATGGCGCTCTTGAGCGAGTCGTAGGTTTTGCGCTGGCTTTCGATGACGGCGTCGTTGTACTGCTTGATGAATTCGAGCTGCGCTTTCTGCGTCTCGTACTCCGAGTCGATCTTGATTTTCTGGACCTGTTCTGCGGTCGCCTGAGTCTGCGCGATCTCGTAAGCATTGGCATTGAGAAGCGCCTCGTCGTGCATCTGCTGTGTCTGCGCGTCGACGATCTTGATGGAGTCCGCGATGGCCTGAGCGGTCTTGTTGTGAGCGGCGATCTCCTGCGCGGAAATATCCTGCGCGTCTTTGATCTTCTGGTTTTTGAGCGCCTCGATGTCCTGAAGTTGCGCCTGGAGAGATTCGGCCGCCGCGCTGGTTTTTTGTTCCTCAGTCTGCGGAGCGAGGGCCTCGCGCCTCAGTTTCGCGAGTTCCTGCGCGTGCTGAATCTGCGCATCGGTGTTCGCCATGTGCTGGCTGATGGCCTGTTTTTCGAGCTCCGTCGTGTCGGCAATGACCTGTTTTTGGATGTCCGCGAAGTGCTTCGCTACCTTTTCGTCGGCCTCCATCTGCGCTTTGGTTTGCGCGTCGGTCAGCTGCGTTTTGAGGTTGTCGAGATTCCGCATGGAATCCCCTTCCCTCATGGCGCGAACAAACTCCGCGATGCGCTCTGCCTCGAACTGCCGCTGCGCCAGGTCTTTCTTTTCCTGGGCGACCTTTTGCGCATATTCGATTTCGAGGTTGAAGCTTTTAATCGTCGCGTCGGCCCGCTGCTCGGCGGTCGCCGTAATCATCGAATCGCTCGTGTCGATAGCGATCTTGGCCTCTTTTTCGAGGAGCGCAATGCGATCTTCCGCGGCCTTCACTTCGAGCTTCTGGCGCTCTGCGTAAACCTTGTCGTTTTCTTCGCGCCGGATGCGGGCGAGGGTCAGTTCCTCCGCTTCCTGCATCTTGATCCAATTCGCCGAGCCCGGTCCCTCGCCGCCCTTTTGTAGCTCATTGAACTTGCCCAGGAATTCGTAGTGAACCGCGGCGAGGCCGCCGAGCATCTGAGCGCGCGCACGGTCGAGCGCCTGTTGCGTGATCTCATCGAGATGCTGCATCAGGGCTTCGTTCTCGCGGATGAGCTTGTCTTTTTTCTCCTTCTGGAACGCCTCGATCAGTTCCATGATTTGAGCGTTTTGCGCTTTGATCGAGTCCGGGTCCATCCCAGCGATAGGCGGGAGCCCGGACATCGACAGCGGCCCCATGATGCGCTTCCCACGTTCCCGCAGGATGGAATTCTCGAGCGCCTGGATTTCGTTGAGCCCCTGGATTTGAACGCGGATCTTCGAGGCATCAATCTGTTCCTGAGCGGCTCCGGTGAGCGTCTTGGTGATCGCCTGGCCGCCCGGCACCTTGCCCGCAAGGTAGTTGATGGCGTCGAGGATGCCCGGATACTTCTCCTCGAGCGCCACGAAAGCCGCGGTAATGGCTTCCCCGATCTTCCAGCCCACGAATGCCGCGCCGATGGCATTGGCAAGATACAGGATGCCGGTGAGGAGCGGCGTCAGAGCGGTAAACCGCGCGATCAGAGCGCTCGTCGTGGCCGTGAGCGGCCCCTGCGCTCCCGCGAGAATCGTAAAATCAGCCGCGAGGTTTGAAACCGTTGTCGCGAGCAGCGGAAGGTTCGTCAGCAGCCAGGTGAGTCCGGTTTGCGCCGAGGTCCACTTGATCGCGGCCATGGCGCCCGCAAGCGCAATCCAGGCGGCCGTCAACTCCGCAAGCCGTTCGATGAGAGCGCGCGTGGTAGGGTCGGCATCGCGGAATTCCTGAACCAGGTCGCGGATGGATTTGATCGCTCCAACGATCTGCGGCTGAATGTCCCGCATGATCGTGTTTCCTAGCTGGATCAGGTCATCTTTGAGCTTGATGAACTGAACCGTTGGGAGGTCCATCATCTTCGCTCCGATAGAGCCAAACTCTTTCTGCATGGATTCGAGAATGGCGTCGGCTGCAGCTTTGCCGCCCAACATGCCTTTCTCGACCAGCTTGCGGATCGCAGCGTCATCCAGGACCTGGCCGGTCTCTTTCTTGATCGCCTCTCGCAAAGCCGGCATGACCTTGATGCCTTGCTCCGCTAACTGCCGGAATAGCTCTTGGCCTTGAGCGGTTCCCTTCGTGTACATCTGGCCCACGGCGAGAATGATCGAGTCGATCTTTTCCTTGGAGCCGCCGAGCGCCGCCGCTGCGTTCGAAATGGTGTTGATGACGCCGGGGATCTTCGCCGCCTCGAAGCCGAATGCCTTGAGCTTCTGAGCGCCTTCGGCCAGGTCCTGGAAGGCGAACGGGCTGGTTTTCGCCGTCGCGCGCAGGTTGAGCATGATGTCTTGCGCTTTGGTCGCGGAGTTCAACATGCCCTCGAATGCGATCTGAGTTTTATTGATGGCGTCCGAAGATTTCGCCATCTCTGAAGCGATGCGGATCGCGCCTAGCCCCACCAGCGCCCGCGCGAGATTGGCAACGTCGCCGGTCGTCTGTTCGACGGCCACCGACATTTTGTTGAGACCCTTCGAGGCTTGTTCGGTGGTCTGCTGCGTGACGGACCCGATGCCCGAAATCTGCTGATTGAGCGCTTTGATCGAGTCCGTCGCGTTCTGGCTCTGGAAGTCGACCTGGATGTAAATGCGATTAGCGGCCACGTCGTTGAGTCTCCCGCTGCGCCTTCTCCTGTTCGCGCTTCATCATTTCTTTTTCGTAGTTCGCGCGCTCCTCACTGATCTGCCTTAACAGCAGATATTCCATATAGGTCACGTCGCGGAGCGTCACTTGAAGCCCGCAGCGGATGGCCCAATCGAGGTCTACCGCGGCCTGGATCACCACGCCGCGGCCCGACGCCATAAAGCGTTGCAGCGTCTCGCGCGGACATGCGCCACATGGGAGGGCAATCGGATCTTCGTCGAGCGCCTCCATATACGCCTCCGGGCACTCCGAGAGCCCTGGGCACAGGTCGTCGCGGCGAAACAGCCGGTTGAGGACGAATTTCGGTGACGGGTGCTCCGGCCAGGCCCCGTTCGTCAGATAGGGGTTTCATCAGCGCCACCCGCCATTTCCGCATCGAGCGCCTGAACCACTTCGCGCATGGCTTGTTCCTTGTGGATGGCCGGAATCGGCCCCTCGTAATCGACCGAAGCGCCGTCGCACTCGCGCCACAGCTTGAGCCACGCATCCATGTTGGTTTTGGTAGACCACAGCCCATGCGGAAGGATGGTCGACTTTGCGGCCTCTTTCTGGGTTTTGAGCACCTGGTCGGCGGTCGGCAGTTTAAGCATGTGCGTGACGATCTTCCCGCCCAATACCTTCAGCTTCACGATGGCCGAGGAAGCGCCCAATTCGACGCCCATGCACTCGCACGCCGCGACGGTGTTCAAGAGCATGGTCGCTTCGCCGGCTGTCAAATCCGGAGAGCCGTTCACCCGCACCTGGTTGTAGATATTCAGGTCGGAATCGCCGGGCTCCACCTCGATCTGGCTTTTGCCGCGGCCGAGTTGCCGCTGAAAGATGGTGCGCTGCGCGTTGCGCTGCGACCACTGCTCATCGGTCGGCCAGTTAATGACAATTTCCTGGAGCCCGGACGCGCCCGCTGTGCGGAGGCGCGTCGCGAGTTCCGCGGTCGTATTGAACATTTAATCCACTCCTTTAACTAGTCGTTTACAGCCCGAAAATCTGGTCCTGCTCTGTGATCGCCGTCAGCTGAACCATGGGAGTTACGCCATCGGTCGGCTTCATGATCTTGGTCGTGCATTGCACCGTCACGAGCCCATCGGCGTCGCCGGTCGTATAGGCGCTTTGGAGCGTCCGCGGAAACACCAGGTCAATCGCGTGGGTCGCCGGTCCCGCTCCGATCATGCCGCCGGTGATTTTGATTTCCGTATTGCCTTCCACCTGATTCAGCAGGTTCTGAAGCTCGACGGAGCCTTTCTGAGCGCGCGCGACATAGGTGAGCGAAAATTCGCGCGTGTTGTATTCCATGCGCCCGCGAATCGCAAAGCCGTTTTGGGAACCGGAGCCAGGATAGTAACCGGAATCGGTCCGGATGTTGTTCGAGTAGCGGAGCTCAAGCGAAATGAAGTTGCCGCCTAGCAGGTAGTCGATGCCGTTGACGGTCAGCACGGCGGCGCTCGTGGCGTTGAGCATGTGCTCTTTGGTCGTGGCCGGGAGAGTGACGCCCGAGGGAGCCTGAGCGTTGCCGGTCCCGAGGCAGTTCACCATCAGCTTCGCGTTATTGCGGCCGGGCCCGGAATCGAGCGTCAGCGTGAAATCGTTGACGCACATTCCGATGAATTCATGGTCCACAACAGCGTCGACGCCTGGCCGGATCTGCTCTACCCAGGTGAACGCCGGAACGTTGATGCAATCGACGGCCGGATCGGACACCACAGCGGTGTAGGTCAGAGCGCCGGGCGCCGTGCCGGTCTTGGTTCCCTTTCCGAGCGCAAACAGAAACGTCCAGGCCGCGAATTCCGAGCTCAGGTATTTCTCAATCGGAACGGTGGTCGATGCGCTCTGGGGGTAATTGTTCTCTGGAAACTCGTCGCCCTTGCCGATGTCTTGAGCGTCGTCTTCCGAGGTGAGCTCGATGGTTCCGAGCACATTGTTCACCTTGGTAAGGCTCCACAGTTCGGGAACGGTATTGGCCGTGACGAGGTCCGGCTGGGGCTGAAACCCAAAACCGATTTTGGTCTCGCGCACATTTGCGGGACAGCTGGTGGTTCCCGCTTTGGCGTTCTTGCCGTTCTTGCCATTCGCAACCTTGCGCGGTGGCGGAGGCGGCATTTGCGGAGGGGTCGAGGATGGGGGCTGAGGTTGCGCCATGGTTAGAGGTCTCCTGTTTCGGTAATCTCGCAGCGGATCACATATAGATCCACCTGCTCTTCATCTGTCACCCGCTCGATCAGTTGAACCTGGCCGGGCAGTGTTCCCGGCAGGAATTCGCACATATACCAGCGCTGCCCGTCGCCGGGATCGGGCACGCCTTTCATCAGCAGATTGATAATCGTGAACGCGCTCTGACCGGGCTGACCGCGCACAAAATAGGAAAAATTGTGAACCCACATCTCCATGGTTTCGGCGGAATTCCGAGCGCTCTGCTCCCATCCGACGAGCACGGAGCCGGCTGGCGACTGGTATTGCGCAAGCACCCAATCGTTCATGTCGGGGTTGATGTCGTAGTACGCAATGACGTTGGCCGGATCACCGTCGGCAAGAGCGGCCACCAGTTCCGGAATCGCGCGGAAAGTGTCCACCTGAGCGTTCGTGAGTTCGATCAAGTCAACCATTGACGATGGGTATCCAGGCCCGCTTCATCTTGTCCCCGAAAATCTCTTCGCCTTTCTTGAAAATCGCGACCTGCTCCTCTCCCGAAAAGCCGATCATTTGCTCGTAATTCTGCGCGCGCTGCGCTTTCTGCTTGGCGAGGCGCGAGGTGTTTTCCGCGCGGATTACGCCGTCACGCGCCTTTCTGAGCTGAAAATTGGCGATGGTGTCGCCGGTCATTTTCATGTCGCGCTTGGGCTTGGTGTTTCCGGTGTAAGCGCGCTTTTCGAAGATGTATTTAACCGAAAGCGGCTTGGCGGCGTTGCCTTCCGCGTTGATGGCCTTCGACCAGCGCTCCTTTTGGTTTTTGACCATCAGGTTTCCGATGTCGGTGTAAGCCCGCATGTCGAGGTTGGGCGCCTGAATGCGGCCGGTGCGCTTCACCTTGATGGTCATGTTGAGGCGCGCGCGCACCAGCGCCTTGAGTCCTACCGTGCCCATCGCTTGCTCCTCTCGACGAGGTTGCCTTGCTCCCGGAGCGTCAGCCGCGAGAATCCAACGGCGTCCGCCTCGACGCGCTGAACGTCGAACGACATCGCGCCGTCCCACACCTGGTCGCCCTTTTGTGGGCCGCCGGCCAGCGATGAATTCTGGACGATCAGGATCGAGTAGCGCCCCGGCGAGGTCGGCTCAAACTCCGCGCCTTCTTTCCACAAGCCCTGGATTTCGAGCGGCGTGTTCAGGTCGGCCCGCTGACGGTAGCCGACCGTGCGGCCGAACATCTCCAGTTCGCGCTGCCAGAGGATCGGCGCGAAGGTCTGAGCGAATTGTGAGAACGAATCAGCAGCCATTTAACTGTCTAGCCATCTGTCCCGCGCCTCTGGGGAGTGGATTGAATGCCTCGTACAGAAGCGCGGGCTTTTTCCCGAACCGAAACGGCGTTTCCGGCCGCGGGAAACTCTACGGAAGAACGTGAGACGCCGCTGACGCTCCGATGCGGTAAGGAACCACGAGCGGAGCGCTCTGCATCATCACGAAACGGACCGAGGGATCGGGCTCGATCCACGATTTGACGAAATACGGAACCGCCTGGAGGCCCGCTTCCTCGTCCCGAATCGCGCCATAGGCTTGATAGCCTTCGATGGCCGGCGAACACAGAATTGCGGTGCCAGCCGGCAGGATGGGTTTCTCGACGCCGTCGGCGGGGTCGACGTACCACGAGCTGTAGGCGAAGATATTGAATCCGGCCAGCGTGCCCATGAAAACGCCACCTTCGAGGATGGGCGCTTCGTTGGTGAGCGACGGTGGAGCGGTCCAGGTGCGATAGCGGTCGAGCTGAGCCTGTACCTGGCTATTGTTCGCAAAAGCGGTCCAGGCGTCGACGGTCATGATGACATCGCGCGGCATCGCTCCGGTCGCTTGCAGGATGGTCATGGCCCAGTTCTCGATGTCGGTGAGCGGCTTGGCGGTCGGCTGGTCCCAGGTGATCGCCGGAGGTGGCGTTACCGAGCGGCCGAAATCGACCACGACGGTCGGATATTTGTCGCCGGTAATGGTCACTTTGCCGGTTGCGAGAACGGCGCCGGCCATGACTTCGAGGCGGCGACGAAGCATGGCAAGCTGATCCTGCATGTCTTGGGCGATTAGAGCGCGAAGCCGGTTGATCGGCGTCATGGTGCCGCCAATGGCTTCGCCGGGCGCGCGCTTCAGTGGCCGGTTCATGTCAAAGACGCGCTTGTCTTTGATGTAGGCGGGCTTGAATTGCGAGGTCGTGTATCCGAGCGATGACACGATCTGGCCTTCGACCAGCGGCGAGACGAAGGGTGAAATCCTGCGCTTGCCGATCAGCTGATCGAACATGATGTATTCCGCCGCGTCGGTCTGCACGTTCGCGAAATAGCGGTCTAGGAGGAATTGGGATTCCCCCAGCAGCGATGCGACTACGGCGTTAAGAACCTCGGTCGAGTAGATATCGAATGCCATGTATGCTCCTTTGCCCTCGAGCGCCGCGCCGTTCGGCGCTCTTGGACGGTTCCTTTCCTACTTCTTGTCTCCCGGTTTATGGCCGGTCTGCTGATGCTGCGGGTGAGGCATATTGCCGGTAGGTTGGGGATGCTGCTTTTTCCCTTCCTCGTCGAGCCCAAGCTCTTTGGACAGTTCCTCGCCGGGGTGAAGCGCGGCGAGTTCTGGGTGCTTCTCGCGCTCTTCGGGCGTGAGATAGGCGTAAGGCGCGTCGGTGGCTTCCTTGCTGGGCTTGGCCGCTTCCTCCACGGCTTCCTTCTTCTCACTGCGGTTGCGCTCGACGATGGCCTTGGCGTTCTTGGCTTCGTCGGGGGTCGGAGCGGTCTTGACGGTCGAGCCGTCGCGCCATTCGGTCGATTCGATGAGAATCGATACCTTGCGGCAGTTCTCGGAGGTGATCGCGTGATTGGTCTGAGCGGGATCCCAGATAATCGCCGCTGCGTTGAACTTGCCGGAAACGTAAGCGATGGACTCAACCGGGGTTCCAGCCGTCGCGTTGGTGGTGTCGCAATCTTCCGCGATAATGACCGGCTCCGCGCCGTCCCCAGCGGTCAACAGGCCGGTCGCGGGCGCGAACTGGCAGATGGTTCCGCGCTTCACGACGGGTCCGAGCGGCGCGGCCACGGCAGCGGCGAATTTCGCCTTGCGCGTTACGACGTCATCTCCGTCGGTCAAGAGCGGATCGTAGTTGTAAGAGCCGACAGAGCTAAAGCTTGCCAGGCCCAGAGGATTGTAGGTAGCTCCCATGTTGCGTTGGTTTCCTTTCTCTTTGAGCGCCTTAGCTGGCGCGCTTCACTTTCCGGGTTTGCGGCACGAACGCAAGGATTCGGCCGGCTTCTTCTTGCGCTGTGCCTTCGACCTGGGTCGTGTCGATCACGCCGACCTTCGGATTGGACACTTGAGCCATGGCGTGCTCGAGCGGATTCACTGGAGCGGGAGCCGCGGCCTTGGGCGAAGCCTTGAGGGTCATGATGGCGATTTCCGCGCTCATCTCCGGGCGCTCGAAAGCCAGGAACCGCGCGAAAGACTCGCGGCCTTCGGCTTCGGGCGAAGTAAGGATCAGCTGGACGCGCGCGCGTTCAGCGGTGGCGATGGCCGCCGCGTCCGGTTGAGCCGGAAGCGGTGGCGGGACGGGCGGCGCTGCGGCTTGCGGAGCGGGCGGCGCAGCCGGAACGGGCTGAGGATTTGGCTGAGTGTCTGCCATTACTGTCTCCTTTTGAATTGCGGCGGGCGCCGCTGGTTGACCGAGAACAAAGACAGGGGCTCGTTCGGTGAGTCCCTTCAAAAAGCCCTCGAACGGCGAGACGCCGTCGATCATGCCGGCCTTCATCGCTTCGCCGGTGGTCACGACAAAGCCCTGGCCGAAATCGGATTGGACGCGCTCTGGAGTCGCGCCGCGGAACGCTGCCACCTTGGAGATAAACAGGTCCGCGGCGCTGTCCACCATTGCCTGAATTTGCGTGCGGCCCTCCGCCGATGATACGGAGAGCCCCTTCTTCGGGCTTTGGCTCGAAACGATGGTGTACCGCTTGACGCCCTGGCGCTCCTGCGCGGCCGAGTTATCGAGCACCGACGCGATCACGCCGATGGAGCCCACGCGCGCCGCTTCTTCCGCGACGATGCGCTCCGTCGCGGACGCCAGCCAATACGCCGCGGACGCGGCCGTGCCGTCGACGTAGGCGTAAACCGGCTTGCGGTCCCTGGCGCTGCGAATGAAATCCGCCATGGCGTTGATGCCGTCGACCTGGCCGCCCGGCGAGTTGATGTTGAGCACGACTTGCTCAATCTTGGGATCGGCCAGCGCGGTTTCGAGGTCTCGCGCCAGGGATTCGACCGACGTGAGCCCGCTGACCGCATCGAAGAGCGAGGCGTAGCGGACAATCGGGCCTTCGATTCCCAGGATGGCCGTTCGGCCGCGAACGCTGACGCGCCCTCCGGTGTTTTCGAGCGGACGCCCCACCTGCGTCTCAAGCGCCTGGAGATCGGTATGCGCGTGGTTCAACACCCGGTCGAGCAGCAGCGCGTACATGTCCTCGGTGATGGCCCACGGCTCCGTGGTGAGCGCCTGGACGATGCGGAAATACGGAATACGGGATTCACTCATGGCTGACCTCCTGGCTGCTGTTCCGGTTGTTCGCCAGCGGGCGGCGACTTCTGGTATGGGACAGGCTGAGGCAATCCAAGATCGTCGATGCGCGCGGTCTCTAGCGCCCGTTGTTCGAGCACCTCGCGCCAGTCGAGACCCTGTTCGGCGCACTCCTGCTCGAGCGTCGACACCGAGATTTCCATGCGCAGTTGAGCGGCTTCGGCTTCCTTGACCGGGTCGACCCAGCCGCGGCCCATGCCGATCCACTTGCAGCGCGTGTAAAAGTACTGGTTGGCGTAGAAGTCCGGAGCGTCGATCATGCCGGCGTTTACCGCCTCTTCAAGAAACAGCCGGTAGACCGGCGTCGCCCAGGAATTCGCGAGCCAATGCCGCCGCACGGTAAAGAAGCGCCACGCCTCCATGAGAGCGGCCCGCGCCGAACTGTAATTGGTCTTCGAGAAATCCTTGAGCGCGAGCTCGTAGGGAAGCCCTATGGCGGTCCCGATCTGCCGTGAGACCGATTCGACGAACGCTGGAAATTGAGCCGCGGGCCTCGCCGGTATGAACGGCGTCATCTTGTCGCCCGGATAGAGCGGAATCATGGAGCCGCCTTCGAGCCGCACCCGATAGGCTTGCTTGGCCGCGAGATAAGCGTTGGGATCGCCGCCGAACATCTCGACCAGTTCATTGCCCGTAACCGGCGTCTCGATCACGCCCGCGACGATGGCGTTGACGATGGCCGATTGAAGCTCTGTCCGCTGGTAGCTGTCGAGCATCCGGAATTGCTCAATGACCGGCGTGAGGATGGGACGGCCGCGAGATTGGCCGATGCGCTCTTTGACGTGCATGTGCAGCACGCGCTTGCGGCCCCACTGTGTTTCCGCCGGAATCCGCTGCCAGTCGTCGGGGGAAAATGTGAGGTACGATCCAAAGCCCCAATAATCGGCGGCCGTGCGAATCCAATAGGCCAGCGGTCGCCCGAAATCGTCGCGCTCGATGCCGCCGATCACGCGCCGCCCGTCGATTCCAACCGGAGCGCCCACCATTCCCGAGCCGCCCCAGGAGCCGTATCCGTAGGCGCCGCCATAGCCGAAGGCAAGCCCGTCCTGAATGGGATTCCCCAGCCGGTCGGATTCGATCAGCTGAAAGCAGGTGCGGAATGGCGTTTCCGGCCGCGGGCGCCACAGCGGGAGCGCCAGGGCTTCGCCGTTTTCAAGCGCGGAGCGAAACACAAGCTTGGTCATTTCCGCGAAGGTCAACTCCGCGGCGACATCGCACGCAGCGGTGTCCGCCCAGGAGCGCCACAGAGCTTCGACCTGCTGGCTCCACTCCGCGGCCCACTCAATGGATTTGCCGAGCGCGCGCCAATCCGGATAAGCGGCAAGTCTCAGCCCGAATCCGGCGACATTGTCTTGGAGGGTCTGGAGCCCGCCCGCCGCGACGCCGTTATTTCGGTCGAGATCGCGAGACCGGGCAACCAGCGCGGGCAGGTCGGGCAGAAGATCAGCGTCGGGCGGCAGCTTCGCCGGAGTCCAGTTCGAAAGCTGCTTGCGGAGGATCGAAGCGCCCGAATGCGAGGTGTCGTAGGGGTCGCGCGCGGTCATCTCGGGTTCGGACGACTTCAGAAACACCGCGCGATCATTCGTCGAGGTCATGGTTCGGCCTCGAGCGAGATCGGCCCGCGCGGAAGGCTCGTCGAGCATTGACCGCTTTGTTGAGCGCACATATCGGCGAGCACGCCGAGGAGCCGCTCGATGTTCCCCACGTTGGTCTGGTTGAACTGCACGCGCCCGAGCATGGGCGTGTCGATTTCCTGGGTCGCCTGGCCCGTCATGAACGCGATGTATTGCGTCTGGACCTGGTTAAGCAAAGCGCACCAGTCGGTTTGTCCCGTCGGATCGTAGAGTCGGAGGTTTCGGAGCGGTGGTGCTGGCATCTAGTCCTCGGTGAAATCCGTTTTCATTGGAAAGGCTTTGAACTGCGGAACGGGCTGGCGGACCACTTCCGCTTTGGTCGCGGAAGGAGGCTCAACCGCGCGGATTCGCGTAAGCAAATTCTGGGTTTCGTCCCACTTCTCCGCGGGCCAGGTTTCGAGCCGCAACGACGCCGCGGCCGCCATCGCATACACCCGGCAATCGAGCGCTTCATTCCTGTCGCGCCGCTTCTCCCAGGCGAAGCGGCGATAGCCGCGCTCTATGCGCGTGACAAGTTGCTCGCCGCACAGCTGTTCGAAGTACTCTTTCGAGTACTGCGGGAAGTGACAGAACCCGGCCGGCCACTTCTCGCCGCGCGAATAATCCGGAACCGCCAGGCGCAAGCGCCGGTACAGTTGCTCCTTCGCAATCGAGACGTTGATGGGCCACACGCGCGCTCCGTGCTTGACGCGCCGCCCCATCGGCCCCACCTCGACGATGGTCGGCACTCCCAGGAACGACGCCGAATGCTGCTGCCCCTTGACGCCCATGACCCGCTGCGCGCTCATGTCGCGTACAAAGTCGTAAACCGCAAGCGTGTTGTAGCCGGTGTCGATGGCAAGCTTCGAGATCCGCGCGGGCGCTCCATAGAAGGTCGGGAAATCCGCGTCCATCAGGCGCGCCACCTGCTTGTAGATATCGGGCTGGTTGGTGTCGCCCTCGAATACGCGATAGTCAATCGACCAGGTCTCGTCGTTGCGGCCGTGCGCGACCACCTCGATTTCGATGCGCCGCGCTTGCACATCCGCGCCAGCCGTCAGCACCAGTGCGCCTTCCGGCAGCATCCCGATGGGATACTCTTCGCGCCGCTCGTACAGGCGCGCGTCGTCGGGAACCTCACCCTGGTCGGCCCAGGGGAGCCCCAGGATGGTGTTCCAGAACACTTGCCGCTTGGTCGAGTCCTCTTCCGAGGCTTCGTGTTTCTCCGCAATCTTCGCCCACGACAACCAGCCAACCGGCGAGTAGTAGGACGGCAGATAAAAGCTCCGAACCTTTGCGCCGGGATTGTGAGCGCGCCATTGGCCGCGCGGGAGCATCCAGTTTTTCTGGTGATTCACGATCACGCCGTCGCAAGCCTCGCAGACGAAATGAGCGGATTCGGGATTGCCTTTCGCGTAGACAAAGTTGTCGGGCTTCAACTCCTGCATGAATTCGCAGTGAGGACACGGAACGTAGAAGTGCTCTTGCGTGCCCGACTGGAAGAACTTCTCAATGCGGGAGCGCCCCTGGAGCACCGGAGTCGAGGTGATGAAGATTTTGCGCCGCGCGAAATTCGTGGTGCGGGCTATCGCCAGGTCGCACGGCTCGCCCTCTTCCTCTACGTCCTCTTTGAAGCCGTCCACCTCGTCCAGAAATAGATACCGCACTGGAGTCGAGCGCAACCCTTTCGCGCTGTTCGCGCCGGTCATGACCAGGATGCCGCCGGGGAATTCCTTTGCGAGGACCGTGTTTCCGGAATCCCTCGAGCGCGAATCCCGCACCTTGGCCCGAAGCGCCGGGCAATCCTCGATCAGCGGCGCGATGCGCTGTTTGGAATTGCGCTTCGCCATCTCGACCGAAGGCTGAACGGCCATCATGGGACCGGGGGCCATGTCAATCGAGTAGCCCAGCCAGTTGTTCCCGCATTCCGTTTTTCCCACCTGGGAACCGGACATGAGCACAACCATCTCCGCGCGGTTCGAAGGCGATAGAGCGTTCATGACCTCTTTGAGGTACGGCGTCCTCGACGTCCGCCAGGGACCAGGCTCCGGGGAGCTCCGCGACGTGAGCACGCGATTCTTGTCGGCCCATTCGCTCACCGTCATCGACGGATCGGGAGCCAGAGCGCGCGCGGCGGCCTCGCGCACCACGGCCGAGACCTGAGCCATCGACGCGCCGATGGATTCCTGTGGCGTCACGCGGCCGGCTCCTGTGCGAGTCGCTTCGAAACCGTGTCGAGCGCCGCGGTAATCTCGCGCGTCAGCACGTCGTAGATCACCGTCGCATCGGATTCAGCGGCGAGCTGCGCCGCGATGCGGTCGGGAATGTTGAGCATGCCATCGCGCACCACGCGATACACGTTGAAGGTCTGGATGTCGACCTGGCGCCGCGGCATCAGCGTCCCTTGCTTCATCTCGTAATCGAGCCGCAGGAGCCGCGCCCGGTAAATCTCGCCAACAGCGCGCGCATTCGCAAAACTGAGCGTGCCGGATTGAGCGACTTCCGCCTGAAGCGCCTCACGGGATTCCGGAACGGTGGCTGGAGGTGGGATACGGTGGCTCGTTTGCGGAGGCGTCCGCTTCGGCTTAGGACCTGGCCGCGCGTTGCTGTGGTCCGTGTTCGCCTCCCAATCCCGGTCGGCTTGTTCGGAGTCGATCAGCCCGTCGGCGTTTTTGAAGATGCGTCCGCGCTCGAGCGCAAACTGGACCGCGGCTCGTCGGCAACCGCGGTGCCGGGCATACTGTGTGACATTCAAAAGCGCCATTGTGTTAGGCTTGGCCTAACGCGATTCGCTTTCAGTGTTTCCTGCTAAAGCCGCTGATTCCCGTCAGCGGCTTTTCCGTTTACTAGCCGGTTTCGGAGCGGTTCCCTTGTGGGTGATTCGGCCCGCGTCCGCCTGTTTGGGCCTCGCATCTGGATTCACGTCCACGCCGCGCTCTCGCGCAACTTCCTCGAAGGTCTTTCCCGTAAC
>Ga0126369_10000367_pt1 | contig 29392 bp, 28 predicted proteins | sample PanSoiMetaPlot_1_FD_109646 | JGI IMG/M metagenome (GOLD analysis project Ga0126369, IMG submission 109646) | Tropical forest soil microbial communities from Panama - MetaG Plot_1 | ecosystem: Environmental > Terrestrial > Soil > Tropical forest > Bulk soil | place: Panama | collected 2016-02-17
CGTATGCACATCCATGCCGATATATTTAATGCTGGTCATAAAAGGGTGCTCCTTTCTGGAGTAGTTTGAGCAACGCACTCAAAACGTACTCCGAAGGGACGCCCTTTTTATAATGTGTTAAAGCGGATCCGTTTACCATCGGGCGAGTAACGAAGCCCACGCAGAGCGACTCCCCGAAACTTGATCAAGTCGCGGGGGACTTTCGCGAGCTCGCGAGGATTGCTGCCGTCTCGATTGATCTTGATCAACGAGTCCCCATCCGCATAGAGGATCTGAGTTCCGTCCGGCGTATAACTGGCGGCTGAGGCGTGGATGTTCCCCACGCGACGAGGAGTACCAGCGGGCAGCGGCTGCGCCCAGATTGTGGCAGGATCGGGCCTCCCGCTGGCACCATTTGCGACCAACAGTTCCGAGAAATCCGGAGAAATGCCGTAGATGGCGGAAGGTTCCCCAAGCGGGGTCACAAGTTGAGTGGTCTCTCCCCCAAGGGCTGACATTTGCGCAATACCCGAGCCGCTAAAGACGGTTGCCCCTTCGACGAAATAGAGATGAAGACCATCGGTGACGGGTTGTCGGAACGGGGATCTGACTCTCGCGTCATTCGTGAGCCGGACGACACGCGTAACCCTGGGCTCGCGCAGCAGGCGCCAGAAAATCAGTGCAAAAAGGAGGATTGCCGCGCATGCGCCGACAAGGACGAGCAGGTTCTTGCGTCCAGGCCTAACCGCCCGGGCTTCCACAGCCGCTTTAAGCCCGTCCCGAGGCTTGTACTCGTCGCGCTGGAACACTTCCTCCGGCGCGATGAATTTGTAACCCTTCCTGGGAATCGTCTCTATGAAGGTGGGATTGTCGGCGGAGTGGCCGAGGGTGTAGCTGAGACGTTCGGGAACACCGTTGCTTGCCGGCGACTCTGTTCGTTCTTCGACGACGGCGGTCTGCCGTCCTTCCCGGGCGTGTAGGGGCCGGTTCGTCACGGGCGGTCCAAGATAGCGATAGCCCAGCCGCGGTAACGTTTCTATGAACTTGGGCTCGTCCGCGGCATCATTCAGAGCTTCTCGGAGGCGCCTTACCGCGCTGTTCACCCCGTGCTCGAAATCAACGAAGGTGTCTTCCGGCCAGAGTTCCTTTCGCAACTCCTCGCGAGTCACCACTTCGCCGGGCCTTTTCAAGAGGATGGTAAGGATGCGGAACGACTGTTGGGGGAGACGCCGCCGGTGGCCGTTCCTCTGCAGTTCCCCAGACTGGAGATTGAGCTCGAAATTACCGAAACAGGCAAGTAGCTGGGCGGCGTCCGGCATAGCGGGCGTAGAACTTGAGCAGATGCTATCACAATTTCGGCAGCCAAAAGAAACTCGCAAGCCCACAACCTTAGCCGTGGCAGGGGCTTGTCGTGTTACCCCGGAGTTACCGAAATGTGCGGTTCCGTGCATTGCTTCTGCCGAAGCTTCCTGAGAAGAGTGACGCAATTAGGGCAAGCCTGCCTCATCCGGTTGGGTTCCCTGACGTCGTCCGTTGCAAAGATCGATCAAGGAAAAGAGGAGAAATAACGTGAGAACGATACGAATCGCCGTGGTTGCCGTCGCTGCAGCAGGACTCTTGATGGCCGGTACACAGTTTCGGCGCAAGCCCACTGGGAGGATCCTGCCCGTTGTGCATGCGTCGGGTGGATGTTCCAACAGTTCGCTTCGAGGGAGCTATGGTTTTCAATTAAACGGAAACATAGTCGGCTTCGGCCCCATTGGCGGAGTGGGTGTAACGACTTACGATGGCGCCGGCAATTTCACACAAACGGACAACGTCAACGTCAATGGTTTTCCAAGCGGGAATCGGCTGGGAAGCGGCACGTATAGCGTCAACGCGGATTGTACCGGGACCCAAACTCTCAATCTGCCCGGCGGCCAAGTCGTACATTCGACTTTCGTAATCACGGAAAAGCAAGGGTTCGTCGTGGTTACAGACCCGGGCGCGGTCATCACAGCGGTCAGCCGCCCCATGGGTGCAGTGGGCGAAGAGTGAGATTTCCGCCGGGAAGATTCCTTCTCACCGTGTCTTGAAATGCTCCATAACGGGGCCTTCCGGTGATCGCAAAGAGTGTGGGATCGCTCGGCTCCTGCACGCGGTCCCCTTCGGCGTAAGACGGTGGCCCTTCGTTATTCCGTAAACGGGAACAACGTCGCGCATGACTTCGTGCGAACTCCCTAAAAGCCCTGCTTGGGAAGACCAAGTTCTCTCAATAACGGACAGCAAGAGTCTGGATGGATTGTCGGAAATGACAGGAAACTGCGGGCTAAGGTTTTTTCCGCCTTAAATGGCGCGATGCCATGCCGCTGACCTCCCGCAGGTACAATCTCCCCCATGTCTCTTTTCGAAGGGATTCCATCGGGCGCCAACCGGCGAAGCAGTTCACTTTGCGTGGCACTTTGACTCACACTTCTATCCCCTGCCCTTGCGCTCTGCAACAGTCCGTAATTCCTGTTGAAATGCCTCGAGCGTCGCGCCGCGATATCATTTTCGAATTTGTTGCGACAGAGCTGCGAAAAGCCATCAAGTACACTGGCGTCGGCCCCAGGCGTAGCGGGGGCAACTCAGGTTGAATCGCCGCACGCCTGACATCCTACCGTAAGGCCGTAAGGCCCGTCCGATGGCACTCGAACGGAAGGCACAGTATACTCAGCCCATTTCTGAGGTACGGTCTTGCAGGCCCCGCGCAGCTTCAGTGCCAGCGGTACGTGCGCCTGGTCAGATTGAGACTGCTTGTCGGGTATCGAACGCTGGCAGCCCGTCGCACAATGTTCAAGGCGTCCAGAGCATTCTCACCGCGAAACGAATGTTGTCGCTCTGGGAAGAAACACGAGCTATTTCACCAGTTCGTTGGTACTGCGTCAGAGAGGTGTTGAGGTGGAAGGACTCCGGCGTCAAACGGGGTAAAATCCGCTGAGCCATCGCAATGGCCCGCGACCTTATTTCATGCGCAGACCCTCACCCAAGTGATGAACGCCAACTCTCGCAAAGCGGCTGTTTCTGGCACCTCCCGTTCACACCGTCCGGCCAAGCCGAGGACGAACAGCGTCACTGTGCTTGAATACGAAGATGATGTGCTTACGCATCCAGTAGTCGCGAGCGGTCCCGTTCCCACAGCTCTCGATCCCGACGGTGTTTACCCGTACGTCAGCTATTGCGAAACCGCCGACCGACCGGTCCCTCGTCGGTACAAGTTCATATCGATGGAAAACATACATGTCAAAGTAACCGTTTGCCCAGACCTCGGCGGAAAGGTGACCTCGCTGATTCACAAAGGATCGGGTAAAGAAGTATTGTACGTTCCCCAGGTCGTACGGCCTGCCCGCATCTTACCGCGTTTCTGCTTTGTGGCGGGCGGGATTGAAGTAAGTTTTCCCATTAGCCATTCTCCCAGCCAGAACGAGAGTGTTGTTTATCGAATCGATCGGCCCAAGGATCGAGTCTACGTCACCTGTGGCGAACGCGAGTTACATTTCGGAATGCAGTGGTCGGTCGAGTACTCGCTGGGGTCCGAAGACACTTTTTTGACCGAGCGGGTTGTGCTTCATAATCCTGGCACTGCGGCTCATCCATGGATGTCCTGGTCCAATGCGGCGCTCCCTTCGGCACCGGATACTGAATTTCATTTTCCCCGAGGAAAGGTGATATCCCACTCGTCGCGACTCGAGACCATCGATTGGCCGGACCGCGCACCTAAACGGGAAGGCGATGTCAGCGAGATGACTGGCTTCTTCTGGAGGACACGTGACACCAATGCGTTCGGGGCCTTCACTCCCTCCTTTGGTACCGGCCTCTATCACATCGCTGATGAAGCTAGTGCGCCGGGAATGAAGTTGTGGAGCTACGGCGTTGGTGAGGACCGATCCTGGGCCGTACTCAGCACAGCGTCCGAACAACCCTACATCGAGATCCAGGGCGGACCGATTCGAGATCAATCGGTCAAACTGGAACTGGCGCCGGGGGAGACGAGATGGCACGTCGAGTACTGGATACCCAGCGACAGGGCGCTCGATATTTACTCTTTGAAGCTGCCTGAATTTACCCTTAGGCCCGTCCGTGATGTCCCTTTATCCGGCTGGGCCAGAAGCAAGGACACCAGAGTATGGGATCAACTCGTGCGTGCATACCGCAGGAAACGCCGTTTGCCTGCACCTCCTGCAGTTCAGGGAAATCTCTGGGCACCATCTGGCATGGAAAATCTTGATTCTGCATTCAACTGGGCCATCAGGAAATGCAAAGCGGGAACCTCTGATCTGTGGAAATTTCACTATGGTAGTTGGCTGGCAGGACGAAATAGGACAGCCGACGCGATCCGCGTGCTGGCCGCTTGCCAAACGGGAGTAGCCAAAATCCTACTGGCGCGAATTTACCGAGGGAACCGCGAATGGAAACCGGCGTCAGAGGCTCTCGATGCGATTCACGAACCTTGGCTTCAATTGCATCCGCAAGCCGTGATTGAGCGCGACAAAGTCCTGCGCGCTCTGGGCCAGCAGACGCTTCCCAAGCGTCAACGATGGCTGGACAGCGTAGCAGCGTTAAGAGATGAGGGAATCGTTGAACGAAGAGTGCAGCTGTTGATTGACTATGGGAGAATTCACGACGCTCGGAATTTGCTTCTTTCGACTGCCTTCCAAAAAATACACCAAAGCTACATCCGTAGCGATCTGTGGCTTCAAATATGCGAGAAACTTGGCGAACCTTCCGAACCCATTCCTCGGTCTCTTGGAGAAGATCGTCTGGCGCCATTTGGCGCCTACCGGGAGTTTGCGTAGCCGGCGCGTTGTGGATGCGGAGCTTCGGTTGCCGGGGCCCTTACTTGCACGCCTGTAAAGCTTCGACGACAATCTCATGGCAACCTTCTTCACCTACACTTCCTGGGGGCGGAGCTTGGGCTTTACTTATCTGGATTGGTTCATCGTAGCGGTCTACCTGGTAGCGTCGGTCGCGGTTGGCCTCCTCGGGAAGCGCTTCATCGGAAAGAGCGTGTCGCATTATCTCGTCGCCGGGCGGGAACTGGGCTTGTACATCGGGATCGCTACTCTTGCGGCAACCGAGATAGGAACCATCACGTTTATGTACAACGCCGAACTAGGCTACCGATACGGCTTTTCGGCGTTTTCTGCCGCCCTGATCTCAGGCCTTGCCATGATCATTGTGGGCCGAACGGGATTTGTGATCCGGCGGTTCCGTGAGTTGCAGCTCATGACCGTGCCCGAATACTTCGAGAGGAAGTACAGCCTTGGTCTGCGTCTGCTGACGGGAATCCTGGTCGCGCTCGGTGGGATTTTGAACATGGGCGTCTTCCTCAAGATCGAAGGCGAGTTCCTGACTATCGTCAGCGGCATTCCCACCCGGTATATGGTTTTGACGATGACGGTCATCCTGGTGTTGGAGGTTCTTTATACGGTTCTCGGCGGCATGGTCTCGGTAGTGATTACGGACTTTCTGCAATACGTTCTGCTTTCGGTCGCGACGATCCTGGTTTCGATCTATGCCGTTCACTACGCGGGGTGGAGCAACATCGTCAATAAAGTCTCCAGCACGATGGGTGTTGCTGGCTATAACCCGCTGGTCAATCCGAAGTTCGGCGCAGCGTTTGTAATATGGCAGCTCCTGCTCTGGTTCTCCATTCATACCTGTTGGCAAACAACGGCGATGCGCATGTTTTCGACCAAAAGCCCGGAAATTTCGCGAAAAGTGATGACGTGGACAGGCTTCATCTACCTGGGGCGCGGCATGCTTCCCATGCTTTGGGGCATCGCAGCTTTGACACTGTTTGGTGCTGGAGCGATGGACCGCGGTGTGCCGTCCCCGGTCGTCAACGGAAGCACTCTCGCCGCGCTTGATGCGATGCCGGCGATGCTCTCGCAGATTCTTCGCCCGGGTATTAAAGGCCTCGTGGTCGCCGGCATGCTGGCGGCCACCATGTCGGTAAACAGCTCTTACCTGCTTGGTTGGAGTTCTATTCTTTCTCAGGATGTCGTCCTGCCCATGCGACGACTGCTGCATAAGCGGCCCCTGAGCTCGCGCGCGCAGATCGTTGTCAATCGCGTGGCCAATTTGTTCGTCAGCTTGTTTCTCATGTTTTGGGGTTTGTACTACACCCCGCCGGGAGCGGTGTATCTGTACCTGAACATTACCGGCACCATTTTTCTCGCCGGGGCGTTTGTTTGTGTTACTGGCGGACTCTACTGGCGAGGGGCAAACACGGTTGGCGGATACTCGGCGATGTTGATGGGAGCAGCCGGAGCTATCGTGCCCTTTTTCCTCCTGCATTCGAATGAAACCATCGCCGGTTTTGCAGCCTTTGGTCTCGCCGCGGTGGGTTTGGTGGTTGGCTCTACTCTCGGAAGACTTCACAAGCCTCCATTGATGTCCGGCACGCAAGGGACGACGATATGAGAGCATGGCAAACCTTCTGGTCTGTTAGTCTAGTCGTTGCCGGAGGCTCATTCACGTTGATCACGGTAGTCGTTGCAATTAAGGGCTTCCAGGACTTGCGCGACCTCTTCCGCCGATTGCGCCGTCAGCAGGACGAAGAGCAGTGATGCGGAAGGCCGTGGTTCTGGCGCGTGGTCTTGGTCGACGCATGCGGGTGCCGACTTCTCATGCCCATTTGAACCCCTCCCAGGCAGAAGTGGCCGAAAGCGGGCTGAAAGCCATGATGCCTTTCAAGCGCCCCTTCTTAGACTATTTGATCAGCGCATTAGCTGATGCTGGGTTTGAACAGGCCTGTTTGGTGATCGGCCCCGAACATGACGCAGTGCGCACCCACTATACAGCCACTGCACCGCCGAAGCGCATTCGCGTCCGCTTTGCGGTGCAAGCGGAGCCGCTGGGAACGGCCGACGCTGTCCTCGCCGCCGAGGAATTCGCCAACACCGAAGACTTCCTGACCCTTAATTCGGACAACTACTACCCTGTATCGGCTCTACGGACCCTTCGCTCTCTGCAAGAGCCGTCCGTTGCGCTCTTTAGGGCGAGCAGTTTGGTCGCGGGAGGCATTCCCTCGGAGAGAATCTTGAAGTTTGCCATTTGCGCCATGAGCTCCGATGGCTATCTTGCCGGAATTGCCGAGAAGCCTACGGAAGTCCCGCAAAGTTCCTGTCCTGAGGATCGTCTCGTCAGTCTGAACTGCTGGCGTTTTCCTCCCGCCATCTTTGACGCTTGCCGCCGCACGCCGATTTCTCCACGCGGTGAGTATGAATTACCGACGGCGGTCGAGACGGCCATGAGGGCCTTGGGGATCCGTTTCCGTGTCGCGGTCTGCGAGGAGCCCGTGCTAGATCTCTCTTCGCGAGCCGACGTGGCGGCTGTCGCGCAGAAGCTAACGAGTATCACGGCGAATCCATGAATCGGGCGAGTCTCCCGGACCGCCTGTCGCAGGCCGGACTACCCGGTCCCGCCGCCAAGGGCAAAGCAGAACTATTCCAACAAGCTTCCCTTCAGTGGGAACGCTGGGGGCAAGGGCCCCCGGCGGAAGAACCGCGGTACTTCGTTCCGGGCCGCATCGAGGTGCTCGGCAAGCACACCGACTACGCAGGCGGGCGCAGTCTTTTGTGCACAGTCGAGCGCGGATTTTGCGTTGTTGCTTCGCCTCGCTCTGACCCGTGGGTGAGGGTTGCCGATGCTGTCCGTCATCAGGAAACCCAGTTTCTCGCGTCTGCAGATCTAGATATTGCGAGCAATGACTGGAGTGTGTATCCGAAGACCGTGGCACGGCGCATAGCCCGAAATTTCCCCGGTCGGCATCGCGGCTTGGACATGGTCTTTGCCAGCGATCTTCCAAGTGCGGCAGGGCTGAGCAGTTCGAGTGCACTCCTGGTTGCCACCTTCCTGGCGTTGAGCAAGCGGAATAACCTGGATCAGCATCCAGCGTATCGCGACAACATCAGGTCGCAAGAGGACTTGGCCACCTATTTGGGATGCGTCGAGAACGGGCAGACATTTGGCACCCTCGCTGGAGATGTTGGCGTTGGGACCTTTGGCGGAAGTGAAGATCACACGGCGATTCTGTGCTGTCAGGCTGGGCAGTTGAGTCAGGTCAGGTTCTGTCCCGTGCGCTTGGAGAGAACCGTTGCACTGCCGCGCGACTACGTTTTCGTGATTGGCGTGAGTGGCGTTGTGGCCGATAAAACAGGTTCAGCACGGGAAAAGTACAACTGCGCTTCCCAGGCGGCAAAGGCTATTCTCGAAATCTGGCGGACAGGATCGGGACAAACCGAGCCCACGCTGTTCGAGGCGGTCGTGCGCTCGTCAGATGCGTGGCATCAGATTCGGCAAGCGCTGAGCCGGTCCTCACATTCCGTCTATCCAGCTGAGGCTCTTCTCGAACGCTTTGAGCAGTTTGTCGACGAATGCATCCACATCATCCCCGCAGCCGTCGATGCCCTGGCGCGAAATGATCTAGTCGAATTCGGGAAGTTAGTGGACCGGTCGCAAGCAGCCGCCGAGCACGGGCTGAGAAACCAAGTCGCCGAGACTTTGCACCTTGCGCGTTCCGCTCGGCAGCTCGGTGCAGCCGCTGCGTCGGGCTTTGGAGCGGGCTTCGGTGGTGCTGTGTGGGCCATGGTCCGATCCGACCAGGTGGAGGATTTTGTCGCGAATTGGAAGAATTCGTATCACACGCGATTCCCCGGCCTGGTCAACGCGAGCGATTTTATTCTCTGTAGAACAGGTCCATCGGCTTTGTGCCTGTAGCGCAGGTCATGCACATGGTGCTGTCGGTCACTGCGTTCGGTGTTCCTGAACGTGTCTTTTGTACGGAAAAGCCACGGCGTGCCCAGCCGGTTGTCCTTTGCGGACAAGGCGTTTGATCCTGCCAAGGGCAGACGCCCTTCCGACGGGATGATTTGCACACTTGGCTGCCGGACTCTCGGCTGCACAATGAGCGGTTGCGGCGCAAATGAGAGCCCGCTAAGCCAAGTGCGTAAAAATCCGTGACCAAGAACCGGCAAGTTGAATTAGCAAACGCCCGCGTGCGCGCTTACTGGCAAGTCCGTTAGATCGGTCCCGACATGGTCTCCTGGTCTTTCCTTCCTAAAAAGGATCCAGGGAACGAGGGGGTTGACCGACTATGTCTATATATGTAGACTTGGCACCAAGGAGACTGCGCTTGCGACTTTCGCCACAAACCCTACGGGTTCTCGATGCTTTCCTGGAAGCCCCAAAGGACTGGAGATATGGATATGACATCAGCCGGAACACCGGGTTGAAGTCAGGCACTTTGTATCCAATTCTCATGCGACTTGCCGAACGCGAGCTGCTGGAAACCTCTTGGGAGAACTCAGAGCCGGGCAAGCCCCCTCGGCACCTTTACCGGCTTACCCCGAATGGTCTGCGGGTCGCGCGAGAGCACGGGGTAAGACTTGCCACAGGCCGAGTGGCGCGTATCGTTCTGGGCGGGGTGAAGAATTGACGTTAAGCACTCGGAGAATGGCTTCAAAACTGTTGGCCGCCACGGTTCGACACTCGCCGCCAGACAGCCGTTGCTGGGGCAATGCGATGCTCCGGGAACTGGATTTTGTCGAGAGCGACTGGGCCGCCGTGTTGTGGGCGCTCGGGAGCACAACAGCTATTCTCAAGCACGCCGTTCCGCGGGGAGTGCGAGCCTGGTTGGTGAAGCACGCTGGTAAACGGGGAGAGCCGGTGCCGAAGAGCATGGCAAGAAGTGTCGCTGGATTGGCATCAGGAGTGGTCATTTCAGCTTGCGTCCTGGCTGCGTGTCTCTTCGGCCTCTCGAGGCTGTCATTGGTTCTTTTTCCCGAGTGGCAGCTGAACCAAAGAGCATGGGCACAATGGCTGGCTTTGCTTGGAATGCCGGAAGCGATTTTCGTCATCACTGCGGTCGTGCTTTGGCGCAAGAGAAGGACGGTAGCTGCGGGAATTTTGCTTGGTGCAGTCATTCTCATCATGCACGTTATCGTGCACATAGCAACTCACGGCTAGAGGGTGCACGAACCAAGCCCATTTACACAGCCATAGGGAAGGGGTAGGTCAATGAAACTCAGTTCAGCGGCATTTCTCCTCATGACGTTGTCCGGCGCAAACTTCATCGTCACGCAGTCTGCCCGGGAAGTGGCCAGACCCAGCGCAGAGCTTAAGAAGCAGGACTACTTTGTTGGGACCTGGACCCTGGAAGGAACAACGAAATCAAGTCCCTTTGGTCCGGGTGGACAGAAATTCAAGTCCACGGAACAACTTGAGTGGATGCCCGGGGGGTTCTTTCTGCTTGTTCATTCGTATACCGCCGGCAAGCTAGCCGGAGTAACGGTCATCGGATACGACTCGCAGGAGAAAGTCTTCACGCATACCAGCTTCAACAGTACAGGAGAGACGGAGTTGTGGAAAGGAACGGCGGAAAACGATAGGTGGGAATGGACGAGGGACGAAACACTCAATGGAAAACCGGTGCAGGAGCGCCTCGCGATCAAAAAGATAAGCCCGAATTCCTATTCATTCCTGGTGGAGATGAGGGCTGCCGAAGGAAGCAATTGGTCGACCGTGGCCGAAGGAACGGGAACCAAGACGAGCTGACTCGCCCAGTTTTCATCCGAAGGTCGATGCATCAATTCTGCGAGAAAAAAGGGTCCCGTGAAATGCAGGATCTTGTAGGTGCTTGTATGAGTCAGGAAACCTGGCCGCGATACAGCCAACCTAAGCCAGTGAAGATTCGCAGTCTTGCGTCCAAGTTGAGAGGGCGAGAGCGGTCGGCGAAACTGGCATATCGCACGCAGGAGGAGGAACAGCGTTGATAAAGAGAGTTATGGCCACGGCCGCGCTCATTGTGTTGCGCGGTGTGTGGCACTCACCACAACCTGATGCAACCCCACCAAGATCTGCAAGCAGCGACCTCCGGCCCGGTCCGGAAATGCGGAGACTGCTAGACGCATTTGTGGGGCATTGGCGCGTCACGGAAAGCTTTGAAGTCAGCACATCTCGTCAAGGGAAAACGCGCCAAGGCACGGCTACTTTTCGCGCAGGTCCAGGGTATTCATTGATCGAAGACTACAAATCCACAGGCTCCGCGGGAACTCTTCACTTTCTCGGCCTCCTCTGGTGGGACGAGTCGGCTCATATCTATCGACTTCTTACTTGCGCAAACAACGATGGTTGCCAGCTTCGCGGAACAACCAAGTGGGAGGGTAAGGAGCTGGTAAACTCCTGGGAAGAGAACGTTGATGGAAAGACCGCAAGGTTTAAGGACTCCTTCGTGCACATTTCGCGGTCTTCGTTCCGACTCGTTTCCGAAGGCTCAGCCGACGGCAAGACGATTTGGCGCGTCATCACCAGATACGAAAGGGTTCCCTAAAGTAGCCAGTAATGAGATGGACCCTCGCAGTTTATCTTGCTCTGCCTTTCTAGTCGCGCTGCTTGGCGCGAAAGTGGGGGTGCTCACCGAGCAACCCAATCCAGACCACACAGAACGGCAGCATCGCTCCAGAGACTGCGCAGGAAATGGCGCCGCTTACGAAGATCCTGATCGACAGTCCGGGCGATCCGGCAGCCCTTTTCAGTCTGGCGATGACGCCACGATTGGCGAGAAAACTAGAGCCATCAAGTTGCTTGAAGAAATGTCATCCGCCCACGCCGGCCGCGATCCTCAAATACCTGCAGGGCGTCCGTTTCCATCAATGCAAAATGCGTTTTTAATGGCGCGGAACGTAAGGCTATAGGACTGGACAGCTCACGTCTTCTGAGTCCACAATCTCAGCAAAAATCCGCGGCAAGCGCGTATTGTCTGCAGCGTAGAAAGGAATCGTTGTTATGACAAAACTCTTCAAGGCCCTCCTGTGCTTCATTTTTGCAGCCGCCACGTTGGCAGCGCGCCCACAACACCAGCAAGCCGCTGGCGGCCCGCCGCCGCTGATCGACCGCGAGCTGATCTTTGGCAACCCGGAAATCTCCGCCGCCGAACTGTCGCCCAATGGGCGGTACCTCGCGTTTGAGAAGCCGTGGAAAAACACGCGCAACATCTACGTTAAGAGCGTGGACGAGCCGTTTGCGGCCGCGCGACTGCTCACTACCGAAGCCAAGCGTCCGATTCCCGGCTATTTCTGGACGCGGGACAGCAAATACATTCTTTACGTCAAAGACAACGATGGCGACGAGAACTTCAATGTTTATTCCGTGGATGCGTCTGCTAGGCCCGCGCCTGGCGCCGATGCTCCGCCCTCGCGCGACCTAACTGGCTTGAAGGCCGTCCGCGTCCTGATTGTAGACGTGCCAAAACACGACCCCGACATCATCTACATTGGCCTCAACGACCGCGACAAAGCTTGGCACGACCTCTACAAATTGAAACTGTCCACAGGTGAGAAAACGCTTTTGCGCAAGAACACCGAGCGCATTGGCGCTTGGCAGTTCGACCTGCAGGGTAACCTCAGGCTCGCCAGTCGTTCTGCCGAAAACGGCGATACGGAAATCCTTCGTGTGGATGTTGACAAATTCACCAAGGTTTACTCCTGCAACGTCTTCGAGCAGTGCGACATTATCCGTTTCCAGAAAAACGGCAAACGCGCCTACATGGTGACCAACAAAGGCGACGGCATGGACTTGACTGCTCTGGTATTGTTCGACCCTGAAACCGGGAAGACGGAGCTTGTCGAATCCGATCCGCTGAAAAGGGTCGATTTTGGCACCGCGGTTTTCTCCGAAGCCACTGATGAACTCACGAACACCAGCTACGAGGACGACCGTGTGCGACGCTATTTCCGCGATAAGCACGATGAGGCCGACTTCAAATGGTTCGAAGAAAAGTTGGGCGGTAAGGACGTCCGTCGTATCTCGGTCACCAGTGATGAACATCTGTGGTTGATCGTTGCAAGCAGCGACACCGAACCAGGCGAAACGTATCTGTTCGATCGCCCGAGTCACAACCTCACGCTTCAATTCAAAGTCCGCGAAAACCTGCCGCGTGAATCCTTGGCGCAGATGAAGCCGGTTAGCTACAAATCGTCGGACGCGCTGGAGATTCCCGCGTACCTCACTCTGCCCAAAGGTGTTCCAGCCAAGAACCTTCCCGCGATTGTCTTTCCTCATGGCGGTCCGTGGGGCCGGGACGTATGGGGTTACAACCCGTACGCTCAGTTTTTTGCCAATCGGGGCTACGCAGTCTTGCGCATGAACTTTCGTGGCTCTGCTGGATACGGCAAGAAATTTATCGACGCCGGCAATCTCGAGTGGGGACGCAAGATGCAGGATGACGTAACCTGGGGAGCAAAATATCTCGTTGCTGAGGGCATTGCTGATCCTAAGCGCGTGGGCATCTTCGGTGGTTCGTACGGTGGCTACGCCACTCTGGCGGGCGTGGCTTTCACTCCGGACCTATATGCCGCGGCAGTGGATCTATTCGGCCCCTCGAATCTGATCACGCTCCTGAATTCGATCCCTCCCTATTGGGAGGCCGGGCGCCAGATGTTTTACCAACGCATGGGCAATCCTACGACGCCGGAAGGTAAGGCCCTTTTGGCCGAACGCTCCCCACTGACCTCGGTAGCTAAAATTAGGACGCCGCTGATGATTGCGCAGGGAGCCAACGATCCGAGGGTCAATCACGCTGAGTCGGAGCAGATCCTGGTTGCTCTGCGCGACCGCGGTTTCCCGGTCGAATATCTGCTCATACCCGACGAGGGTCACGGCTTCGCTCGTCCTGTCAACAACATGGCCTCTCTGATGGCCACAGAAAAGTTCTTCGCAAAACATCTCGGCGGGCGTTATCAGGAAGGCGGGACACCGGAGGTAATGGCTCGCTTGAAGGAGGTCACCGTCGACCCAAAGACGGTGGTTCTTGCCAAACGAGCGGATAAAGATAAATAGGGTTGAAACGGTTTTCCGCAACCAACCGTCTCGGCCAGTCCCCGATGACCGGGTAATTGGTAAGATCAAGAACTAGCCGCCACTTACCTGAACTCCTCGAATGAGAGAGATTCGCGATACACGCTTGTGCACTCGCTGTAGGTGGTTTTGTAACTCTGGAAACACACGATGACAAACAACTTCAAGAAGAGTCCACTCTGCACGGCGCAAAAGTCTTGTTTTCATTTCGAGGTTTTGAGGCCGTCGATTACGAGTGTTCCATTCGGGGCGCAGAGCCCTTCCCAGGCCGAATTCTCCAATACGCAAGAGAAATCAACAAGAGAAGGGGCGCAAACGCAGGGACCGAATACTGCAACCCATCGACAAAAAGCGTGCTCGTGGTGATCCCCGCGAGAACGACGATACCCAGCCATGTCGAATACGGAAAGAACCGAAGGTGCAGGGGGAGACGGGCGACTCCTTCGGGGCCAAGGGCGCGCCGAAACGCGAGATGCGTCAGCAAAATAACGATCCAAACGAATAGCATCCCCGCAACGGCAACGCCATACAGCAGGAGGAACGCTTTCGCGGGTGCATAGATCGCGAGCAATATCGCCGCCACCATGCCTCCCGTGGAAACCAACAGGGCATGCCGAGGGACACCATTTTCGCTGAGGCGGCCTAGCCATTCCGGTGCGTATTGCCCCCTGGACAAGGAAAAGAGCATTCGCGTGGTAAGGTACAAATTCGTGTTGGAACTCGAGAGGGCAGCCGTGATGACCACGAGATTCATGATGCTTGGCACGTAAGGAATGCCAACGGCGGAAAAGACACTCACGAACGGGCTACCGGTAATGCCAGTGCCAGTGCCCGCGTGATTCCAAGGCGTCATCGCTAGCATGACGGTGATGGCGAGGACGTAAAAGAATATCAGGCGAAACACAATCGTACGCATGGCCCGCGGAATAGACTCTTCCGGGCGTTCGGCCTCGCCCGCGGTAACCGCGATGATTTCCACGCCCATGTAGCTTGTCAGCACAAGCGTGAGCGCCAGCCATACTCCTTTCCAGCCATAGGGGAGAAAGCCACCGTGGGAGGTAAGATTCGAGAGACCTACGGCCGGCCTGGAGCCCAACCCCAGAATCAAAGCCAAACCGACGACAATAAAAACGGTGATGGCCAGCACTTTGATCAACGCGAACCAATATTCGAACTCACCGAAGCGCGCCACCTGCTGCATGTTCAGCACGACCAGCCCGATGGAAACCGCGGTCACCCAGACCCATGAAGGGACGGTGGGAAACCAAAACGCGAAATAGATCCCCACGGCCGTCACCTCCGCGCCAATCGCAATGATCTGAACCAGTCCGTATGTTGCGCGAACCGAGAATCCCGCCCATGGGCTGAGATAGGTTTGCGCGTAGACGCCAAAAGAGCCGGCGACGGGATGCGCCACAGCCATTTCCACGAGCGAGTACGAGACGATGAGCGCGATGACCGCGCCGAGAAGGTAGGACACGATGACACCGGGCCCCGCCAAGCGAATCGTCACGCTGCTTCCTAAAAAGAGCCCGACACCAATCGCGCCGCCGATGGCCAGCATGCTGAGCTGCCGTTGGGTCAGCCTTCGCTTTAGTTCCCCGGATGGCACCGCGCGGTCCGGCAAATCTGGCTTGCCAGGCGGGAGACCCCTGGGGGGCTCAGAGACTCTACTCATGCCTGCTCAAATTGAGCAAAACGTCTGCGAAGCGACCGATCTCTTCCAAAGTATTGTAATGAACCGCGGAAACTCGAACTACCCCGCTATCTTGACGCAAGCCGAAGCGTTTCATCAGCCGCGGTGTGTACATGTGGCCATCGCGTATCGCAATACCGGCTTCCGCCATGGTCTGTGTCACTTCTGCTGGAGAGGTTTTTCTCAGATTGAAGCATAAGGTTGGAACGCGGTCGTGCAGCCGGTGATCTTCTTTTATTCCGTAGATGGTGGCGCCGCATTCACGCAAAATGCGAAGCAATGCGAGCGACAAGGATGCTTCATACGAGCGGATGGCCGTCATCGCGCGGACGAGGCGGGCGCGCTTGGAGTCTGCCGGACTGGTATTTTCGTGTCCTCCTAAGGTCTTTCCCAGATTCTCCAGATAGGAAACAGCGGCATCCATGCCCGCCACATTTTCATAGATAAACGTTCCGGCTTCGATTTTGCCGGGCGGCTCGTCGGGAATGAACTCCTCCCGGAATGTCGGCAACTTCTGAAGAAGTTCGCGGCGTCCCCACAGGAATCCCATGTGGGGAGAAAAAATCTTGTAGCCGGAGCAGACCAGGTAATCGCAATCGAATGCTTGAACATCCATGACCGCGTGAGGCCCATAGTGCACACAATCGAGAAAAATCTCGGCGCCGACTTCGTGTGCGAGCTTGGCTGCCGCGGCAACGTCAACGATCGAGCCGAGGGCATTCGAGGCCACGGTGCACGCCACCAGGCGCGTTTTCGACGACAGCAGGGGTCGCAAGTCTTCGGGATGCAGATTGCCGTCTTCCCGCATATGCCACCACTGAAATTTCGCCCCTTCTCTTTGCAGTGCGAGCCAAGTGGCAACATTGGCTTCATGATCCATGTCGGAGACAACGATCTCGTTGCGCTCCTGCAGGGTTTGTCCAATCGCCAGGCTTACGATGCGGATGAAGGACGTGGCATTCATGCCAAATGCGATTTCGCTCGAATCGCGGGCATTGAGAAGAGCACCGACGCTCTCGCGAGCCTGCGCAATGGTCGAGTCCACTTGCTGGCTGTGCCTATAGTGGCCTCCACGCTGGACGTTGTGCTCCACCAAATGCCGGTTGACAGCGTCAAGTACGATCTGCGGCACTTGCGCACCGGCGGCATTGTCGAAGAAGATGAAGGACGGATCGCGGTGAAGGGCCGGAAACGAAGCGCGGATGGACGCAACCGGAAACTCGAAGCGCCGGTCCAAAACGGAGGCGGGGTTAGCGATACCGCTCATATCATTTTCCTTGGGCCCGATTGGCGAGCGCCTTCGGGACTGTGTGTTTGCGCAGCAGAAGCGAAGCACGTGAACGCTACTGTGTGTGCTTCCGCCTGTCAAGCAACCCGCCATGCGCATGAGGCTTGCATGATTGCAGGATCATTCCTATCCTCTAGGTCGATCTTTTGCAGTTGAAGGCAGGAAACTGTCGCCGTTCAGGAAGCAGCAAACCGTTTTGGGCAGGCTTATCGCCTCTCTTCCTATGAGCACAGCAATAGAAGAAGTCTATGGCATGCTCAAAGGTGCCTTCCAGGGGCGTCTCGTGCGACCTGCCGACCCGGAGTACCCCGACGCCCGTCGAATTTGGAACGGCTTGGTGTCTCGCAGGCCGGGGCTGATCGCTCGGTGCAACGATTCCAGTGACGTGCAGGCCGCAGTCCGTGCCGCGGGATCAGCAGGTGTGATGACCGCAGTCCGTTGCGGGGGCCATAGTCTTGCTGGCTTTGGCTCTTGCGACGGCGGACTGGTGATTGATCTCTCGCCCATGCGCAGGGTTCAAGTTTACCAAGATGACCGCGCTGCGCGATTCGAGGGCGGATGCCTGCTTAGCACGATTGACTCGGCAACGCAAAAGGTGCAACTTGCATTTCCCGCAGGCGTGGTTTCCCACACCGGCGCGGGTGGCTTGGTTCTCGGAGGCGGGACCGGATGGTTGAATCGTTTGTACGGCCTCTCTTGTGACAACGTGCGGGGCTTTACTATGGTTGTTGCGGACGGATCGATCGTCCGCGCGAACGGGAAGGAAAACCCGGACCTGTTTTGGGCATTGCGTGGAGGCGGAGGCAATTTTGGCGTGGTGACCGAATTCGAAGTGACCATTCATCCGGTAAGCGAAGTTCTATTCGCCAGAGGAATCTGCCCGCGGGATGAAGTGCCAGCTCTTCTTCGATACTGGCGCGACGTCATGCCGGAGGCACCGGATAACTTAAGATGGGGCTTCTCGTTGAGGAGCGCTCCTTACGAAGAAAATGTTCCAAGGGATCTGCGCGGGCGCCCAATCGCCAGCGCTTCGGCGCTTTGGGTTGGCAATCTTGACGAGGGCGGCCTGTACGTGGATCGCGCCATGGCGGCCGTACATCACCGCGCGGTCACCAAGGAAGTGCTTTCCTTTCATTCGTTGCAGACCTTGGGGGATTCTGACTTCCCGCACGGCCGCCGCTATTACACCAAGTCCGGATATTTCAAGACCTTGAGCGACGAGAACGTCAGCACGATGATGGAAGCGCTGGTCAGGAATCCCTCTCTTTCGAATGAAATTGAGCTTGCCTACCTTGGCGGCGCAGCTGCACGGGTTGCGCCCGGCGAAACTGCCTTCGGCGATCGTAGCTCGCCCTTCGTTCTCAATCTTCTTGGAAACTGGTTGGACCCAGCCGAGGATGCCGCAAATATCGCGTGGATTCGCGGCCTGTTCGCCCAACTGCGCCCAGCGATGACTCCAGGAGTTCACATCAATTTTATGAGCGGCGATGAAGGCGATCGCGTTTCTGAGGCCTATCGGGGGCGATGGGAGCGGCTAAGGGCGATTAAAACAACCTACGATCCACGGAACTTTTTTCGTCTGAACCAAAATGTCCGGCCGCTAACGGCGCCCGCGAACAATTCAATCGGCCATTGAATGGAACGGCGACCTTCGAGCTCCTACGGGCTATGGACCGTACCGTAGTGTGCCCGCTGCTGACCAGAACAGTGACCCAGCCCATTTTTGATGGCCATCTCCTGATTAACGCATCATAAAAGGGTGCCCGAAGGAGTTCTGTAGGAGAAGTCAAAAGAAAACACATCTGCGCGGACTGGAATTTTTCTCGCTTCGCAGCTCGACCGATCAAGCGAGATCTGCTCTGGTCTTCCGCGCCATGAGCTCAGCGGTTTCATTACGTGTTGGCAACGAAGCCGATCCGTTCCGAAACTAACAAAGCCGAACGACGGTCAAGTTGGCGACCATGGTTCTATCGGGGACTCGCTCTCGAACCTGGAGGTCTCGAGAACCGCACAGCCACCACAAAGGGAGATTCCCTTGATGGCACGGAGTCGATCCGAGACCCTCAAGCTCGCGTTTGCTGAAAAAGTGCACAGTTCTTTTCAGCATCTTCTGGAGGAGAAAAGTCCACACAATGCTTGGTGCACAAGTCCTCCGCGCTAAAACCAAGCATCGAGCAAATTCACGAAGAGAGGCTGCCCGTCCAAGTTCTCTACGGCAATTCCGATGGGTCTCGCATTGAAGACGTCTAACTGTTTACGCTGGCTTGTAAGCGTGCGGTTCACCGGCAAGTTCGGAGAAGAGATCTAATCGTGATTGACTTTCGATGTTGAGCACTACAAACTTGGACCCACTTGAAACATGTGTTGAAGCTTATTCTGCTCCAACAACAAACATTGATCCAGTGCGCGATCGTCGAATACTCACAGTTGATGACTTTGAAGAGTTCCGCCGACTCATCTGCTCACTCTTGCAACAAAGGGCTGATCTTCAGGTCACCCAAGCTTCTGATGGATTGGAAGCCCTTCAACGAGCCGAAGAGCTGCAGCCGGACATCATCTTGCTGGACATCGGATTGCCGAAAATGAGCGGGATAGAAGTCGCAAGACGAGTGCATAAGCTCGCTCCGGCTGCAAAAGTTCTGTTCCTCAGTATAGAGTCTGACACCGATTTGCTAAGAGAGGCTCTCAACCTAGGTTCAGGCTACATTCATAAGCCGCGCCTTCAGAGTGACCTGCTGCCCGCTATAGAAGGAGTTCTCAAGGGCGAGCGATTCGTCAGCAAAGGCCTAGAGTCTATTGAGGAGGAGAACACCGAAGCTCAACATCGGCACGAAATACTCTTGTGCCATGATGACGCGGCCATCTTGGGGAGCTTTACTCATTTTATTGCTACGGCACTAAACGCTGGCAACGCTGCTATTGCGCTGGCCACCGAGTCTCATCGCTACCGTCTTCTTCAGGAGCTGCGTGCCCAGGGCGTGCAAATCGATACTGCCATTCAACAAGGGACCTACATCGCATTGGACGCTAACAAGCCGACTGACCCGGTTGAGTTTCTCAAAGCCATAAGAGGTTTGAGAGAAGCAGCCGCCATGGCAGGCAAGAAATATCCCAAAGTCGCTTTTTGCGGTGAACGTGCAGGTCGCCTTTGGGCGGAAGGTAAGACGGATGAGGCGATTCAGCTCGAACAGCTTTGCGACGATCTAGCCAAGGAGCAAGAGGTAGATATCCTGTGCGTGTATCCATTGCCCAAAAGCCAGGATGCGATTCTCGCGCTCGATAGCATCTTTGCGCAACATTCCGCTGCTTCTTATCGATAAGCGGGCACCAGGCAACGACTCTGGTGCGGTTTTGGATTCGGCTGGGAACTTGGTGATGGAAGTGATTGTCGAAACCAAGAAAACGACTCTGCAGTTAAACCGCAGGGTCGAAAAACCTAAGACTGGAAACAAACGACTTAACACGATCCCCTTGTATTTCATGGAGTTTCGCTGGCCGAAGGCCCGAAAAGACAGATGGGCCGGAAAGCGCCGCGAACATTTGCGCTCCTTCCGTCGTCGGGAAATGTTTCTCTCTCCCTTTCCCCTTTATAGAACCGGGTAATCGGTAACCTCCAGTACTAACCGGAACTTTTTGCGGACCGAATCGAGACCTAGGGCAGAATGGGATGATCTTTAGGCGGGATGTCACTCGTAAGCTGTGTCGCGCTCCCGTTCTCCGCTTTCCAAATCTGACCTTTAGAGGAGAACGCTAACGTTTTCCCATCAGCACAATAGCTGGGATGTTCTGCTCCGCCCTGGTTAAGGTTCGTCGCGTTGTGGAGGGATTTCGCAATAGTATCGTACTCCCAAATATCTCCTGCATTCGCAAATGCAAATTTTGTTCCGTCCGGTGACCACACCGCTGGGCAACCGCAATTCACGTCCGATGCCTTTTCTGCTCCTGTTCCGTTGGCATTGATGCTCCAAACCTCACTGTGGGTAATAAGGAGGCCTGATTTGAGAAACACGATCTTGTGGCCTTTTGGAGACCAGCGCGCCCGGGCAAAGATGTTGTTGTCTCCTTTTAGAAGTTGCGTGTCTTTCCCCTGCGGATCGCGGAGGTAGAGCGTCGAGTTGTTGGCGCCTAAGCTTGTGAGGGAGTACAAAATACTATCATCAAGCGGAGAGATATCGGCGTTGATCGTGCCGTTCGGAAGGCCCAGGTCGTAATAGTTGCCCTGCGTGTTCAGCGCGTACATCTTCCGTATCCCGGGGCCCTCCGTGGGCGAATGGTAGAGCAACACCTTGCTGCTGTCCGGTGCCCAGGAACTGAAGGTGCCCGTATGAGCCGCTGTTATCTTCCTGCCATCTATACCTGCAACGTAGGTTAAAGGCCACACACCATCGCCGGGTGGAGTGATCGTGACAGCGACAAGTTTTCGGTTAGGTGAAAGATAAAGTTCTTTCTCTGGATAGCCGCTGTACTCGGTATTCCCGAAATCGGAAACTGTTTGCAATGCATTCGTAGATACACGAGCTATCTCCACATGCGCGTTGTTCCCACAGGATGCGACATACAGAAGTAGGCCCGTGTTTTGCGTTGGAGGATTGCTCACACTCAAATGTGAATTCGCACGCGTATGCGGCTCCGCCGGTATGAGGTGGTCTATGATCCAAATTCCATAAGCAACGGCGTAGTCAACCGCGTGCTGCTCGTTATCGAATGTTTTGCGCGGAAAGTTCAGGGGAGCAAAGGCACGAACGCGCCCATCCACGACAGTCTGGGGAAGCCATGCCTCGGTGCCACGCATCTTCTTGGCCGTGCCTGTAGTTCTATGACCCTTATAGTGCATTCCCATATCTTCATGCGTTAAGTAGCGCCACAAAAGAATATTCTGACGTCTGCGCCTCGTGGGAGATAACGTTCCGTAATCCCTCAGACCGTAGAGCAGGCCTCGCTCGAAATCCATCGGCGTGAAAAACATTTTGTCGAGTATTTTGTCGGTTCGTCGGGAGCAATGGACTGCGATACTTGTGAACCAAAATTGCTTTGAGAGCCTAATCGCGCCGCGCGGAGCTTTTCGCAGGGAATCGAGACCATTCGTTTAGTGTGACCGGCATCGACTTCCCAACGGTTGGCTGCTGGCAGATCACTGGGGATTACAAAGGCGACAGGCTGACCTTCGTCGTTTCAGCAACAGCTCAACACTGGCTATCGGCGGCAAACACGAGCCTGAAAATGAGTTTCGATAACTTCAGGTTTGCTCGTCAATCGTTCCGGACGGTATACTCCCGCACATGCAACCCAGCCAAGACGTTATCAACCGATGGAGCGATGTGGCTCCATTCTGGGAGAAGTACCGACCAATAATCCAGCAGATGTTTGCGCCGGTTACGCATGCTCTTGTCGAGGATGGGCTGATTGGCCGTGGACACGCAGTTCTAGATATTGCTACCGGCCCCGGAGAGCCTGCGTTGACGATAGCTTCCCTGGTCGGCCCTGAGGGCAAGGTGTTCGGGATCGATCCGGTGTTGGAGATGGTGGAAGCCGCTCGACGAGAAGCAGGCCGTCTTGGGTTCAAGAATGCACAATTTGAGGTCGCGCCGGCCGACCAACTGCCCTTCTCAGCCGATACGTTCGACGCTGCGGTCAGCCGCTTCGGTGTCATGTTCTTTCCCTCTCCTGTGGAAGCAGTTCGCGAGATGTTGAGAGTCCTCAAGCCGGGAGGGAAACTGGCACTCGCAGTCTGGCATCTCGCCGAAAAAAATCCCTTTTTCTCCACGCTTTCGCGTGTCATTGGACGGTATGTCGATTCCTCTCCACCTGCGCCCAATGCTCCAGACCCGTTCCGCTTTGCCAATCCGGGCGTGTTACGGGACGTTCTTGGCGAGGCCGACGCGCTCGCGCCGTGCGAGAGGGTACTGCGATTCACCATCGCAGCGCCGATCTCAGTGGAAGATTTTTGGACTCTGCGAATGGAGATGTCTGAGACGCTGCGGCAAAAGGTCTCCATGCTTTCCATGAAGCAGCTGACCGAAGTGAAGCGGCTGGCGCTCGAAGCTCTTCGCGAGTACTCGTCAGACCATAGGGTGAGTTTTCCGGCTGAAGTTCTTATCGTCCGTGGAAGCAAGAGGTGTCAGGCATAATTGGACCGCTAAGGAAACGCAATCGTCTTGGAAGCGGATCGCGCGATTGTGTCTGGATTGTCAGCGCATGGTGTAGTGGCGCACACTCGGAAAATCTCGTGCTGGTTTCAATTAGGGAGATGAACCATGAAACGATTGTTGTGTTTGTTCGGTTTTCTGTTTCTCCCAGCTACTTGCCCTGCGGCCAACGATCTCTTCGACATCAAGCCCGTCGCCGACGGCGTATACGCCGCCATCGCGAAGCCCGCGTACAAAGTCAACTCCAATGCCGCCATCATTTTGCTCGAGGATGGCGTGCTCGTAGTAGACACGCATTCCAAGCCTTCTGCTGCCCGCGCTCTGATCGGGCAGATCAAGAAACTCACGGACAAACCCGTCCGTTACGTCGTGAACACGCACTTTCACTGGGACCATTACCAGGGGAACCAGGCGTATCCCAGCTCCTGGCCAGCAAGCGTGGAAATCATCTCCTCGGAGGCGACTCGCGCCAACATTGAGCAACGCGGCATACCTCGGGTGAAACGTGAAATCGTCACCATGCCCCACGAAATCGAAAAATTGAAAACTGACCTGGATAAGGCGACGGATCCTGGGCAAAGGGAGCAACTTCGCACAAGCTTGCTTCAAGCCGAAGGCTACCTCGCCGAACTTAAGAGTATGGAAGTGAATCTTCCTACGATGACCTTTGATCGCTCTCTAATCCTTCACCGCCCTTCAAAAACGGTTGAAATTCTTTGGCTGGGAAATGCGCACACCAACGGCGACGTCTTTGTTTATCTGCCCCGGGAGAAAGTTCTCGTGACGGGCGACGCAGTTCATGGCTGGACTCCTTACATGGGCGACAGTTACCCGTACGACTGGATTCAAACCCTTGACGCCGCCGAGAAGCTTGACTTCGACCAGGTGATCCCCGGACACGGCGATGTCATGCGCGGCAAGGAAAAATTTGAGCTGTGGAAACAGTATTTCCGCGACCTGTTGGACGAGACCGCAAAGGCCTACGCCCGCGGGACATCGCTGGAGGATACCGAAAAAGAAATTAGCAGAATTCTGCTGCCGAAATACGGGGGCAAGTTCGATCCCGGGTTTCCGCAGGCGGTCATCGGCAATATCGCTAAAGCCTATCAGGTGATTGCATTCATGCCCTAGCTATCATGCTGTCCCAGAGGCATGCCGTGCTGGGGGAAAGTTCTGCGGAACCTCCAGGATTCTCTTCAACGACTATCTCAAAAGGTCAGCAACTCTGAAGTTGCTGCCCCTCCTATGGGTCATTTTCAGCTTAGGGTTTGCCCGTCACTCGTCCGCGAATCGTCAGCCACCTTACCGGAATACGAGACCGTCTGGAGGAGGGCATCGTAGGCAGGCGTGTCAAGCACACCGTTTTTGATATTGTGAGTCGATGATAGACCGGTCGAATGGCTACGAAGGTGTCGCCAGGGAGTTTCTGGCCGGCCGTGGCAGTGGCCGCTCGACCGGCGTGGGCGTAAATGCGGTGAGGCGGTGGGCCCAGGCGTTACCACATGGGGCCGCTGTGATTGATCTCGGCTGCGGTCCCGGATTTCCAATCACCGAGGTTCTAGTCGCCGAAGGGCTGAACGTCTTTGCTGTTGATGCAGCGCCATCATTCGTGGCGGCCTTCCGACGCAATCTCCCAAATACACCCGTGGTTTGTGAGGCCGTCCAAGATTCGACATTTTTTGATCGAACTTTCGATGGAGTCCTCGCGTGGGGCCTCATTTTCCTGCTTTCTCCCGACGACCAGCGGCACTTGATCCACACGATCGCGGACATATTACTGCCAGATGGCCGGCTGTTGTTTACTTCGTGTGCGGAAACGTCGGTCTGGAACGATGCGATGACAGGATTAGAGTCACGATCTCTTGGAGCGGGGGAGTACCGCAGGCAGCTTTCGGCAGCCGGCCTCTCCGTCACTGCCGAGTGCGAGGACGAAGGCCAAAACCATTACTACGATGTTCGCAGGGACAAGCGGCGCTTGGGGGTCGAGAAAACGGAGACGTAGCCATGGGCGTTGCTTTCTTCACCTTCTCGCAATGCAGCATTACGGTGAAGCATGCCGAAAGGCATGGTTCCTGCTGAATCTTCGGCAACGCTGAGATTGAGCCTTCTACGGAGATCCGCACCTCTCAAGTGACGGTTTGCCCGTCATCCGTCAGGCCCGAAGAACTCCATGGTGGGCGTGGTGCGGACGCGAGCAGCATCCGCGGAGTCTGCCACGGTAGGCGCCTTTCCTAGCAGTGACTCATGCGCCGCTGGCACGAGAAGCATCTCGCGAAAGCATGACCACAGCAGCAAAGGCCCCAGCAACCAAAGGCGGGCCGTGGAGATCGCGCATGCCGGTCTGCACCAGCGCTCCCAGCAGGATCATTGCTCCTCCAAAGCGGGATTGAGTCGGCTGTCTGCGCCAGAGCAACCACGCAGCCAGGCCCCCCAGCAGTCCGCATATCGCAACGGAGGAGCCGGCACCTGCCGGTTTCCAGACACTTCCCGCGAGTTCGCCCACAACGGCCCCAGCCAGGTACAAGACCAGCCAGCGCGCACTACCAAACATACGCTCCACGAGAAAACCGACAACTGCGATGCCGAGAAGATTGAAAACAATCTGCGACCAGCCCTCTGGATTGATCAATGTCGGAGTGATCAGACGCCACCACTGGCCGGCGGCCAGCATGCTCGGCGTGCGCTCGAGTGTGACGATAAGGACCGGGAAACAGAATTGCAGTAAGGTCAGTATGCCGGTGGTGAAAAGAACCGCAAGCGTCGCCTTGGGAATTTTCTGCACCATGCTTTGGGAAGCTAGAGGAACCCACTTCACCTGATCCTGCAGGCGAAGCCGACTCACAGCGTATGCCCTACTGTATTCTGAATTGTAGCTGGAAGACGTCCGCGAAGGGGGCGAAGTAGCTCGCGGTTGGTTAAACAAGAAGTGATCCGGTTCGTTCGTGTTGGCCCGTCAACCGCTCATAACTGCCCGTTCCAAGTCGGGAGTCGTCGTCTGGATAATTTACCTCCGGGTGCGCTGTCCGTGGCTGCTCGCGCCAGCGTCTTTTCAAAAAAGGTTCACCCCAAAGCGGCAATCCGGCGTTATGCTCGCACTCCGGTCAACCCGATCCCAATTCACAAACTATTATCAGTCGGCGCTACTCAATCACAAGTTGGGATCGCATCCGGGCCCAGGGGCAAAATCATGACCCATGCCCGGAATGATGCGAAGCGCGGCGCAATGAATACTCGCAGCCAGGTGGCAGCACGTCCACTCCGCCCTTGATCGACATCCGTTCCCCCGTTTGCTGATTGTAGATGACGAACTCGCCTGGGCACGATTCTCCAAGTGTTCTGATACGCCGTCTCGCCGTTTGCAGTGTCTTCGTCGCCTCGACGAAACGTACTTCTCCGCCGTCGAGTACGTCGCCTAGGACCTTGAGGATGCAGAAGGGGCGTCGCGCCCGAGAGCTCTGGAAGCGTACTGAGCTCATTGGTCAGCTCCTTTACAGACAGGTTGCGTAGTCGTCGCTTTCGCTTGGCCTGTATGAGCAGAATGCTTAGCGCGAATCTCAACAGCCAGTCCAGAAAGCCCGGTTGCTCCAAGGGGCCAACCCAGGAATAAACCCCCTCTGGAAATCGCGTTCCAGTACTCCATTCCGCGGATCGCGTCCCCGGATCTCTCTGGCTGACCCTAGCCCTAACCAAGCACATGTCCTTCGGCCAGCTTCCCCGAAGGGCAAGGAAGACTCTCACTTCGACTAGCGATCCCGGCGAGATACCCGCAGCATGCGACGTCCCGAAGGCTCCTTCAAGCGACAAAGAGCGACTCTTCACTAGTGGACCAAAATGTCGTCGTTTTTCGCCGCAGACTGCGCCGTCATCCCAGGCTCCCGGCAACCTTATAGGGTGGCAGCTCAGGAGGCACCCTACCTCTATGCCAATTCACGCGACTTCATTAGAATTGCTACCAGCCATAGAACTGCCCTCATGGACAAACAGCCTCCAGGTCCGACGCCTAGTGGCTCTACGAGAGCCTCCCCTGAAAATCGCCTAGACTCTTGGAAAGAAATCGCCGCCTTCCTCCGCCGGGAAGTCCGCACCGTCCAGAGGTGGGAAAAAACGGCTGGGTTGCCCGTTCATCGCCTGCGTATTGAAAGGCAAAGCGCCGTTTATGCCTATAAGTCGGAGTTGAATGCCTGGTACGCGAACCGCAAGCTCCAGTTGGATTCCGATTCTGATGAGGCCGAAGGCGAGGAAGCGGCCACGTTGCTTGAACGCCTTCGCATGCCCTGGGGGCCAGGTGCAGCCGTCGCCCTCTTGGCGCTTCTTTTGTTTGTCTCCTACCTCGTGTCAAAAAGCTGGCGGCGCGGGGCGGACTCCGCTACCGGAAAGATCAAGCTCGCGGTCCTGCCTTTCAAGAACCTCAGCGACGATCCGGAGAAGGAGTACTTCAGCGATGGAATGACCGAGGAAATGATAACGGAACTCGGCCGCATGGAGCCCGAGCACCTCGGCGTCATCGCGCGCACTTCGGTGATGCCCTACAAGAATTCGCAAAAAGATTTGGGCCGGATTTGCCACGATCTCGGAGTGCAATATGTCTTGGAAGGGAGTGTATTTCCGGCAGGCAACCGCGCCCGCATCACTGTCCAGCTGATCCAGTGCAGCGACCAGACGCACGTATGGGCGGATAGTTCAGAGCAAAATTTGGAAAATGTTTTGGCGCTGCAGACCGGTGTAGCCCAGGCCATCGCCCAGAAGATCAAGCTGACCCTGACCCCGAGCAAGCAGGCGCAGCTTGCAACGGCTCGCCCCGTCAATCCCCAAGCCTATCAGGACTACCTGAAGGGTATCTACTTTTGGGAGAAGCTCACTCCCGACGCCACCCAAATAGCTGTTAAGTACCTCCAAACTGCCACTGACGAAGACCCGTCCTACGCGCCGGCTTACGCTCGGCTGGCCGAATGCTATTTCGATTCTCACGCAATAGGGCTTCTCGCCTACGACGAAGCACACTCTCGTGTAAAAGCGGCTGCCACAAGGGCTGCCGCGCTTGACGTCGATTTCGCGGAGGCGCACATAGCCCTAGCGCATGTAGCCGAAATGGACTGGGATTGGCCGGTTGCCGAACGCGAATTTCGCCGTGGAATCGAGCTTGATCCAAATCTCGTTCTCGCTCACTTGAGTTACGGGCACCTGCTCATGCTCCTGCGGCGGGCTGACGAGTCTTGGAAAGAAATGCGAACTGCTCAAGTGTTGGACCCAATTTCCCAGGTCGCTGCGCAAACTTGGTTACTCAACCTGTATTACTCGCGCCAATACGACGAGGCGATTGCGTTTGCCGGGCAATGGCTTGAACTCTATCCCGATTCACTTGGCCTGCACGAATTTCTTGCCGAAAGCTATGCCCAGAAAGGCCTTGAGTCGCTTGCGGTGAAAGAGTACTTGAGGGCTGAAGAGCTAGGTGGCTCAAGCTCGTCGAGAATGGCAGCTCTCCAAAAGGCGAACCGCAATTCGGGACTCCGTGGCTTTTGGCAAACGAAGTTAGCGCTTGATAGAGACCAGGCAAGCCCGGCCCTCAGCAGCTACGACGTCGCCTCGGACTACGCCGCGCTGGGCGATCGTGACAAGTCCCTAGTTTGGCTGGAAAAGTCTTACACCGACAGAAAGTGGCTTCTCACCGCGCTCAGTGTCGATCCGCGCTTCGATGTTCTCCGTTCAGATCCTCGCTTTCAGAATCTCCTCCAGCGTCTCCACCTCCCGCAATAACTTCAAAGCGTAATAGACAAGCAAACTACTCGCGGCCGCATGGCTACTGGCACTTGTCAAACCGCGGCGGGCTGGCAGGATGCCTCTACCCCTCTTCAAAGACGGTACAGAATTCTAGGTCAGCACCGCGTACGACGCGGAAACGGTAACACCTTTGCTTCGGACATGCAGCTGATGGGCATTCCGATATGCGGACCACGTTGCAGTACGTGCAGGTCACCCCGCAAGACGGCCAGCAATGGGTTCACCGGAGAGACTCGAAAGTACTGCTGCATTTTCGGCCTCCGAAGGCGAGCATCCATGGATTTTGCGGTAGTAATGGATGAAGGCCAGGTCTGACCCTGTTATCCATATATGTTTCAACTAAAGGCGCGGGACAACTGCGCTCAGAACAGCGGGCCCATCACCACTATGTCTGTTAAGATCGCTGGGCCTGTTCCCGTTCCGCCAAACCGGGCATTGGTATCATAGACGACATATTTGCCGTCAATGCTAATCAAAGCGCGTGGATCGGAGTAGAACGTGTTGCCACCACATTTGCCTCGCTCATGAGTCAAGCCTAGCCGCCACACCTTACTATAATCGCCGTTCACGTCCACTCGCGAAAGCACTAACTCATTCGCGAGGCTATTCCAATTTCCGGTGGTCGGA
>Ga0126369_10000369_pt1 | contig 29363 bp, 32 predicted proteins | sample PanSoiMetaPlot_1_FD_109646 | JGI IMG/M metagenome (GOLD analysis project Ga0126369, IMG submission 109646) | Tropical forest soil microbial communities from Panama - MetaG Plot_1 | ecosystem: Environmental > Terrestrial > Soil > Tropical forest > Bulk soil | place: Panama | collected 2016-02-17
CGGCACCAAGGTCGAAGTCAAGAACCTCAACTCCTTCCGCTTCCTCCAAAAAGCCCTCGAGTACGAAATCGAGCGCCACATCGGAGCGCTCGAATCCGGCGGCCGCCTCATTCAGGAAACGCGCCTCTGGAATCAAGCCGAAGGCCACACCGTCTCGATGCGCTCGAAGGAGAAAGCGCACGACTATCGCTATTTCCCCGAGCCGGACCTCCTCCCCGTTCACGTCAGCGAGGCCTGGCGCGCCGAAGTTCTTCACTCACTCCCCGAACTTCCCGAAGCCAAGCGCACCCGCTTCGTCAGCGCCTATGGCATCACGCCATACGACGCCGAAGTCCTCACCGCCAGCAAAGCCCTCGCCGACTATTTCGAATCCGTGGTGAAAGCGGGCGGTCCCGGCAAAGCCGCCGCCAACTGGATGCAAACCGAACTTCTCCGCCGCCTCAACGATTCCGATAAGGAAATCGAAGCGAGCCCCGTCAGCGCAAAATCTCTCGCGGAATTAGTTTCCTTGGTAGAGTCCGGCAAAATTACCGCCGCAGTCGGCAAGAAAGTTTTCGCGGCGATGTTCGAATCCGCCCGTTCCGCCGCGGACATCGTCGCCGCGGAAGGCCTGGGCGCCCAAGTCGCCGATTCCGCCATCGAAGAAGCCGCCCGCGACATCATCGCCAAGAATCCCGACAACGTCGCCAAATACAAATCCGGCAATGAAGGCGTTTTCAAATTCTTCGTCGGCCAGGTCATGCGCGCCACTCGCGGCCAGGCCAATCCCCAATCCGTCAACGACATCCTTCGCAAGCTACTCTCGTAATTTTGGGAGTGCGGCCCTGCTGCCGCTTTTGCTTGCAGTGGTAGGGGCGCAGCCCCGCCGCGGCTTCTCCGAGAATGAAATGGAGCGCCGTCGCTTTGGCGCGGCATCTTTGCCTTTTGTAGTGGCCGACCTTTAGGTCGGTTTTTTTCCTCCCGTAGCGGCGGCCTTGGGGCCGGCCCGTCGCTGTTGGTAAGGCGCAGCACCGCGGCGACCAAGCCATCCGGCCCAAGCGTGAAGCAAGATCGAAACTTTTGCCGTTCGTGTCCGTTGTATTAGATGAATAATCTCGGCGTATACTTGAGTTCCATCGCTTCCGAACAAAAAACCATAAGCACGCAAAGAGGATCCCCATGCTCAAGCCCGGCGACAAAGCCCCTGCGTTCCGCCTTCAATCCGACGAAGACAAAACCGTCGCTCTCAAGGATTTCAAGGGCCAGCGCGTCCTGCTTTTCTTCTTCCCCAAAGCCAACACACCAGGTTGAGTCGTCGAAGCGTCCGAGTTTCGCGACGCCAAAAAGCAGTTCGACGGATGCAAAGTGGCTATCCTTGGCATGAGCGCCGACTCGGTCAAAGGCCAAGCCTTGTTCAAGGCCAAATACAAATTTAATTTCCGCTTGCTCAGCGATCCAGCTCACAAAACCATCGAAGCCTACGGCGCCTGGCAGCAAAAGCAGTTTATGGGGCGCAAGTTCATGGGTATCGTCCGCAGCTCGTTTCTCATAGGCAAAACCGGCAAAGTCGAGGCCACCTGGCCCGCCGTCAAGGCCAAAGGTCACGCCGCCGAAGTGCTGAAGCACCTCGCCAGCGCCTAGCCTTGCCCCTAGCCTTCTCCGGAGCCTACTTGTAAGGGGTGCTTTAGCGCGTCCCCATTCGTGCGGTGAATGACGGTCGGCCTCAGGTACGCGCTTCCTACGTTTCATCTCGCGCAGGGGTCACGAGTGCCGTAGGCGTTGCACCCTTTTCGCACGAGAAATGCTCCCCGTCCCTTCGGACAGGTGTTTTTTTGGAATCCCTGTCCCTTCGAACGGTTTCCACCCCGCGCTTTCTTCTTCAAAATTGGCTTCAAGGCTCGACGTGTCCCCGAGCCGATGGAGGGGGCGAATGTCTCGCACACGTTTTTTCATCCTGCTCGCAAGCTCTTTTCTCATCGCTTCGTCCGCTTGGGCGGACGACTTGGGGTTTGTCGACTGCGCAGCTCATCCCGAGGGCTCGCAGGTTTTCGCCAAGCCGCGGCAGACTCCGGACTCTGTCGCCACCGTTGCGTGCGGCGAGCGCTTCACCATCCTGCTCAACGGCTTTATTTTTTCGCGCGTCCAGACGAAGGACGGCAAAGTCGGCTACGTCTATTCGAGCGTGATCACCGTAGATCACGATCGCAGCGGAGCCGCCCCCGCGCAATCGTCTGCCGGGCGCGCGCCTGCGGCATCGGCGCCTGCTGCGCCCGCGGCTAACGTGCGCCCTGCAGTCGCGAATGCGGCCACTGCCGCTCCAGCAGGACCTCTGTTCCCGACTCCGCCCGTACCCGCAGTGACTGCCGCAGATGTGAATTATTCTTCGTCCACACAACCAACAGCCCCAGCAGCTTCATCGCCCGCCTCGACGTCTGCGGCCAGCGTCCAGGCTGCTCCCGCAGCCCCACGGTCTGCTGTTTCCGCGCCAGCACCCGCTCCGGCAAACAGCGCTCCGTCAACAGCTCCAGCTTCTTCGGCTTCTTCACCTTCAGCTGCGTCGGTACCCGCGGCTGCCGAACCGCAGCCCGCCTCGTCATCAGCGCCTGCGCAAAGCACTGCTCCCGCGCAGCCCGGGCCTTTGTTTCCCACAACTCCGACGCCACCTCCGCCAGCTTCGAGCCCGGATCCGGCTCCCGCATCTGCGGAGCCCGTTCCCGATTCGCAGCCTCAGCCTGAAGCGGCGCAACCTGCCCCAGAGGCGGTTCGCAGCCTCAAGCCGCGCGAGAGCTGGGAGCAGCCTGTGGCCGGCGCTCACCAAGGCTTCCTGATGGAACTCTATGGCGGCTACGCCTTTGCGCGGTTCACCAGCTCTGGAACTTCGGCCAACCTCGGCGGCGGCCTGGGCTCCTTCGGCTGGAACCTCAAGCCCTGGCTCCAGATCGTTGGCGACAGCAGCTACAACTTCGCCACCGCCACCGGTGCCAAGACCGTGCTATACGGCAACCATTTCGGCGGACGCGCCTACTATCGCAAAGGCCGCTTTGGCATGGGCCGCTTTGGCCTCACTCCCTTTGTGGAAGCGCTCGTCGGCGGCTCGCGCCTCGACACCACCATCACTGGCCCGGCCGGATACAAAACTTCCGTCAACTGCATTTCCTACAAGGCCGGAGGCGGCATCGACTTCCACTTCTCCCCGCACTGGGAAGTTCGCATCATCAACGTGGACTACTACCGGACCACTTTCGGTGCCGCTGGCTACTCTGCGGCTCAGAACAATTACTGGGCCTCCGCCGGCGTCGTCTTCCGCCTTTTCGGCGCCCGCTCGGAGTAACCAATCAAGCGGCAAAGTCTCCGATTCTGGATGTAGGCAGGCTTCTGAGGCGTTCTTTGCGCCCCGGTGGGTGTTACGAGGCGGCGCGCCGACGTGCTAGGACTGCTTTGTTCCGGTATATACTGGGGCCTTCCTTCCGTTTGGGTTCAGACGAAAGAACCAAACGGGAATTCCTCCAGGTGCAACCTTGTCAAACCATCTGATTGAGCAAGGGGAAGGGGCGCCTCTAAGAAGCTACGAGACGCCAGCGGCTCCAATGTCCACCAGGGCTCGCATCCTGATTGCTTTGTTCGTTGTAGCGCTTGTGTGCGCTGCCTACCTGTGGTTTTTCGGTTTCCAGACCGTCATTGCTCTCGAGGCTCGCTACCTGGCGCGAAAAACGCCCGCTGTAAGCATGGCTCCCGCTCAACTCACGGATTTGTCGATTCCCCGGTTGCCGGGCAGGAAGGTCTCCTACTTTGGGTATGAATTCGAACTTCCCTGGAGCGACATCGATGAGGGAAATACCAAAATGATCGGGGACAACAAAGTGATGGTCGCATTTCGATCAGGAAACTCTCTCTCCGTTTGGCACGGCTCGCCGCGTGCTTTCGTGAACTCCGTCCTATCAAACGACAAGATCGATCCAAGTATCCTGCGGCGCATGTACGGCGACGAAGCTCTGCAATCGGATTCTGCCCTGTATCGCACCATCCTGGAAACAACGCCCGATAAAATCATCCCTTTTATGTCAAGGCAAGACGCCGCCAGCCGCGCCATTCTCCTCATTGTCAAAGGGACAATCATGCCAAAAGGCATCGAGTCGGGTGTCTTTGCTGTCACAGCAGGCGAATTCTGCGGATTTCAATTCGGGCGGCCACAAAATCAATTCGGCGAAGTAAGCGTCAGGCTCTTTTCAGACAGCAGTTCTCTCAATTTCATCTTCAATCAGAAACCAGGCAGCCCGGCGGTCATCTCACAGTCCGACATCAACCGTATTCTGAACTCCCTCCACAGGTCCACTTCTCAATCCGTCGCGAATGCGAACTCATCAAAGCAGCAACAAACAATCGGTCAGCGGCGATTTTGAGATGGCGCGACTCTTCTTCCGCGTGCACTAGATCATTCTTAAGTCTAATACGCCCAGCGGAGCAGGATGCCGCCGGTGGTGTAGCCCGCGCCGACGGTCACGATCAGGACGAGGTCGCCTTTGCGCAGGCGGCCTTGCTCAAGCGCATCGCGCAGGCCCAATGGAATGGTGCCCGCTGTAGTGTTACCATACTTATCAATATTAACCATCACTTTAGCATCGTCAATAGCTAGGCGCTCCTGGGTGGCGCGAACAATTCGCAAATTCGCCTGGTGTGGCACCAAAAGCGCCAGATCGTCTTTGGTGAAGCCGTTGCGCTCGAGCAAATTGGCGGCCATGTCCGCCATGCGGCGCACGGCGTACTTGAACACCTGCGAACCTTCCTGATGCACGTAGTGCAAGCGCTTCTGGATGGTTTCCTGCGAAGCCGGATGCAGCGAGCCGCCGCCCGGCATGTACAGAAATTCGCCACCGGAGCCGTCCACGTCATGCTCGAAATCCAGAATGCCTTCGTTCGGACCATTGGTCGGCTCGACCAGCACGGCGCCCGCGCCGTCGCCAAACAAAACGCAAGTGGAGCGGTCCTGGTAATCGAGGATGGAGGTCATCACGTCGCTGCCGATGACCATGACCTTTTTGTGCGTGCCCGCGGCGGCGAATTGCGCGCCGACTGTGAGGGCATAAGCAAAGCCGGAACACGCGGCGGAAAGGTCGAAACCCCACGCGCGTTTTGCGCCGATGCGGCACTGCACAAGGCAAGCGGTGGCGGGGAAAAACATGTCCGGCGTGACGCTCGCTAGAATGATGAGGTCAATTTCTTGGGGATCCGTTTTCGTTTGCGCGAGGAGCGTTTTCGCGGCTTCCGTCGCCAGGTGCGAACTGGCCATGCCTTTTTCTACAACGTGGCGCTCGCGGATGCCGGTGCGCGTGCGAATCCATTCGTCGCTGGTCTCGACGATTTTCTCGAAGTCCACGTTGGTCATCACTTTCGGGGGGACGTAGCCGGCTACGCCGGTTATCTTTGCCGCGATGCGGTGGGACATGTCTCTCCTTGCAAGATTCTCGCTGGGAACAAGAAGACAATGGATTTTATGCGATAGCGCGGCGCAGTGACAAGGCGACGCCTCTTACAAGCAACGGTTGGGCACGATACATCGTGCCCTTCTGCGCGGTTAGGTCTGATTCGGCAAGATTTCGTAGCGCCAGGAAACCGTGGCGGTTTTCTTGAGCATGGCGGCTACGGAGCAGTATTTGTCTTCGCTGAGCTGGATGGCGTGCTTGACAGCGGCGTCATCGAGCTGGCCGCGCAAGCGGTAAAGAATTTCGAGCTTGATCCAGACCGTAGGAGGCTCCTTGGCGCGCTCGCCGGAACAGATGACTTCGAGCGACTCGAGTTTTTGGCGCTTCTTTTCAAGGATGCTCACGACGTCGGTGGCCGTGCACGCGCCGAGCGCCAAGAGCACGAATTCCATCGGGCCGGGGGCCTTGTTGGACTCGCGGTCGGAATCGAGTGTGATGGCGTGGCTCGATGGGCCAATGGCCACGAATTGTTGTTGGCCAATCCATTTTACGGATGCGGTTTGCATACAGCCTCCCTTCCGCAAGGATAGCGGAGCTGAGGCCGGGAAAGAATAGTCTGGACCGCAGGTTCCCCTTCCGCATCCCATTTCCTTTTTCTATTTTCCATTTTCTTCCGGCTTTGTCTTACACTGCTTGGCCAAGATTCGACCACGACTCGGAGGAAAAAATGCGCGTTCAATCTTCATGGGCTTCTTTGTGGAGCCGCAGGTTCGGGGCGATGATCTTGGGAGCGGTTGTGCTCCTTTGCGTGGCGGGGCTGGGTGTAAAGGCGGAGCAAAGCGCCGCCGCTGAAACCAAAGACCAGCCGTACGCGATCGAGTATTACTACAAGGCGAAATGGGGCCACGCCGATGAGTTTCTGGCGCTCTTCAAGAAAAATCATTATCCGGTGCTGAAGAAAGAGATGGAACTCGGACGCATGCTGAAGGTAACCATGGTCACGCCGCGGTATCACATGACGGAAGGCAGCCGTTGGGATTATCGCGTGACCATCGTTTTCAAGAACGCGGCCATCGCCAACGACAATTTCGACAGCTCCACGATCATGAAGCAGCTTTATCCCGACCAGGAGACTTATAAGAAGGAAGAGCAGCGCCGCTTCGAGATTCTCGACGCCCACTGGGATTTGCCAATCAAGGACGTAGACCTCGACGCGCGGTGAAGAATTTGTTCCTGTAAGCTTGGCGCCTTGTGCAAAACTCGGCACGATTCCCCATCCTACGCAGGAGCGTAGCGACGGGAATCGAACGCTGCCGAACGACCTCCCGAGGGTAACGTCAAGGCGTTGTTCGTGTTACCGCTTTGTCGGCAATGCGGAAGCAGTCTGAGAGGCCCGCAAGTTCCCCTAAGAGTCTTCGCAGAAGTTTCAGCGGATTTACCCGTTATGCGTTGAGGTGCATCCGTTTTCCACAGATTTCCACAGGACCGGCTCCGCGAGTTTACGAATATACGTTGACACGTATATGCTCAGAGACGTATATTAGGAGCATGGAATCGGTGTTCGAAATCATTGCGGAGCCGAACCGCCGTGCGATATTGAGCCTCCTGGTCTCGTCGCAGCAGTCGGTGGGAGAGATCGAGCGTCAACTTGGTATGCCGCAACCGACCGTGTCAAAGCACTTGCGAGTGCTGCGCGAGGCCGGTTTCGTGGAATCCAGGGTGGACGCGCAGAGGCGTGTTTACCGGCTGAAACCTGAACCCTTTCAGGAGGTGGATGCCTGGCTGGACCAATTCCGCCGGTTCTGGTCCGCCCGCGTGGATGCACTGAAACGCCACCTCGACCGCATGGAGCGGTCCATAGATCGGCCCAAGGACCGAGCAACACCAACGAAGCCGAAGACAAGGAGAAGATAATGGCCCACAAGAAGGCGACGAAGACCGCGAACCCAGCTGCGAAGAGCGCCGACGGCGAGGCCGCGGTGCTTGCGAAGATCGCCGTGATGCCGGCGCCCGACCGCGCCTTGGGCGAACGCCTCCACGCGCTCATCTTGCGCAGCGCTCCGGTGCTTCAGCCGACCTTGTGGTATGGCATGCCGGCGTACGCGAAGGAGAGCAAGGTTGTCTGCTTCTTCCGCGCAGACAAATATATGACGTTCGGCCTTAGCGACAAGGCCAACAACGCCATCGAGGAAGGCGCGCCGCACCAGCTCCGTGAGTCCGGGTGGTTCTTCACCGCGATGGACGACGCGACCGAGGCCAAGCTCGCCCTCATCGTGCGTAAGGCCGCGAGTTGAGGGTGCGAACGCCACCTCGACCGGATGGGTCACTCAACACCAGCGAAAAGGAAGACAAACAGAAGAGGACGCAGCCTAAAAGGCGAACTCGACAAAGGAGAAACGAAATGAAAATCAAACTGACCAGCGTATACGTGGACGACCAGGAAAAGGCCCTGCGCTTCTATACGGAGGTACTGGGGTTTGCCAAGAAAGCCGATTTCAGTAATGGCCCATTTCGCTGGCTGACCGTGGGCTCGACAGAGGAGCCGGACGGCACTCAGCTGCAGCTGGCGCTGAACAACAACCCAGCGGCGAAAGCGTATCAGCAGGCGCTGTTTCAACAGAGCCAGCCCGCGGCCATGTTCTACACTGACGACATCAAGGTCGATTACCAGCGGATCAAGACGCGCGGCGCGGAGTTCACGATGCCGCCCACCGACGTGACCGGCTCGACGATAGCGATGCTGAAAGATACCTGCGGCAACTTGATTCAGCTCACGCAGCTGGGACGGTATTAGGGGCGGCCCTCAGCACGATGGCAACTGGTAGGCGCCGAAGGCCGAATCTTGAAACATTCCGCCGGTTCTGGTCCGCTCAAGTGGATGCTTTGGAGCGCCACTTCGACCGCATCGAGCACTTGACGAATAGGGCCACGGATGGGGCAACATCAACGAAGGAAGACGAGGAGAAGAAGATGACCGAAAGCGTGCAGTACACACCGGGTCCGGCCAACGGCGCGAAAGTAGGACGAAAGGATGGAGACAAGTGGACGCTCATTCTCGTCCGAGAACTGCGCCACTCGCCGGAAAAGGTCTGGGAGGCGCTTACCGACCCGGCGCAGCTGCGCGAGTGGGCGCCCTTTGAGGTTGATGGGAGCCTCGGTACGGTTGGAACGGTGAGGCTCACCTGGATAGGAACGCCCACTCCGATCGAAACAAAAGTGACGCGAGCCGAAGCTCCCAAGGTCCTGGAGTACGGCGATACCCGCTGGGAACTCGAAGCCGTCGGTACCGGCACGCGCCTGACGCTGTGGCACAACATCGATCGCCGCTTCATCGCGTGGGGCGCCGCGGGGTGGCACATTTCTTTCGATGTTCTGGATCGGCTTCTCGCCGGTCAGCCGCTTGGACGCATCGTCGGCGCCGAGGCCATGAAGTTCGAAGGCTGGCAGCGATTGGTCGCCGAGTACGCCAAGCAGTTCGGTGCTGAAACACCCAAATGGGCGCCCAAGACGGATCAAAAGTCGTGAATCGCAGGCCCCGTAAGTTCAGGAAAGATGCCGAAAACCAAATCCAAGGAGTGACCTCATGGCTCAAGCCGCCCAATCAGCGGTTGCACCAAAAATTATGAAGCGAGGCATCTCACGTACGATTTTTCGCTGGATTCACATCATCTTTAGCATTCCGATCATCGGTTATATCTATAGTCCGTTTGACCAAATTCCGAACTACGCCCGACCTACGCGGTTTTTCTTCGTTCCTGTAATGATCCTTACGGGATTGTGGATGTGGAAAGGCCAGGTCGTTCGACGGCTCTTTTCGAAAAAGGCCACACCGGCGGGCGCCTGAGCGTGCCGTGTTGTCGGTTCAGGTCCTAGGAACGCGAGCCGGCGACGTTGGCCTGCTGAGTCCGTTAAGTCGGAGCCCGGCGTGGCGATCGCTCTATAGTGTCGCGCGGGAGTACTCTATTGCCCTGCTTTCTTGGAGAAGGTCATGAAGATTGTGCCCGTAATCAAGTCGGGCGATTTGCAACGTTCACTGCATTTCTACACCGAAGTTCTCGACTTCGAGCGCAAGTGGCCTGGGCATGAAGACCGCGAGATGGCCAACGGAGTCATTGACCTGGTTCGGGACGGGGCTGAACTACAGCTTTCACGTCATTCAGGAGACGGTGTCTTCGGCTCCGTCAACCGTGTGTTTGTGGATGACGTTGATGAGCGTTACGTGACCTTTCGCGCCCGGGGCCTGGATACGGCAAAGCGTCCGGAGTCTCCAATTCACAGCGCTCCAGTTGATCAGACCTGGGGATTACGCGAGTTTGCGGTGACGGATCCAGACGGCAACAATCTTTGTTTCTGCGCGCCCAAGAGATAACCGTCAGTCTATCTTAAGGCACATCGATGTCAGCAAAAGCCAAGAGGAGCTATGTCACGCAGCCAGGGACATGAAAAAAGACGAAGTGTAACCTTGCACATGGTTTCCAGTCTGGATGGCTTCATCGCAAAGAAGGACAACAATGTCGCTTGGCTGAATAGCACTGGAAGCGTCTACGAAGCCGGAGTTTCCATTTCGGAGGAAGAAGCCGCGACCTTCGTCAAAGCGATAGACTGTTATCTGCTCGGTTCCCGCACCTATGAACACGCGCTTGAACTGGGCTGGCCCTATGGAGATACTCCGGCCGTAGTGGTGACCGGCAGAGAATGGCCGCCGGCGAGGAAGAGCGTCGAGTTCTATTCGGGCGATCTCAAGACATTAGTTGACGTGAAGCTCGCGCCTCGATATCGAAACATCTGGCTCGTGGGCGGGGCCATGTTGTGCCAGCGCTTTCTCGAACTGGGCTTGGTGGACGAAATCAAGCTAACGATAGCGCCTGTCCTGCTGGGTGAAGGACTCCGGCTTTTCGGTGGTTCCCTGACTGAGGAGAAGTGGAATTTGAAGAACGTGGCCGCTTACAAGAACGGCTTTGTTGAGTTATCGTACTCCGCCCCTACCGCGTGAAGCCTTTGCGTGCGTGCCCCACTCAAGCCTGTGTCTGGGAGGGAGTACCGCATGAAATTGGGATTCATCGGAACTGGCGAGATTACCTCGGCAATCGTCACAGGGTTGAGTTCATCAACCGCTGAATATAGCTCGATTCGAGTGTCGCCTCGCAATCGTGAAACGGCCACGGAACTGGCCAATCGCTTTGCGGCCGTGTCGAAAGCTTCGTCGAATCAGGACGTTCTGGACTCATCCGAGGTGGTCGTACTTGCGGTTAGGCCCTCCATTGCCCCAGGTGTAATTTCAGAACTGCACTTCAGGCCCGACCAGTGCGTCATCAGCTTGGTCTCAGGACTATCCTTGCGGAGGTTGTCCGAACTGGTCGGGCCCGCGACCCGCATCATTCGAGCGGTTCCGCTCCCGTCCACTGCAAGAAGGGCCGGGCCTACGGGGATATGTCCACCAGATCAGCTCGCAAGCGATCTCTTCGCCAGCATCGGAACCGTTTTTCAAGTTGATACTGAGCCGGAATTCGAGGCGATGTGCGCCGCAACGGCAACGATCGCGTCCGTCTACGCTTTCATGGAGAAGATTGCCTCTTGGCTAGCGGAGAACGGCATTCCAGATCAAAGAGCCCGTGAGTACGTCGCGCGAATGATTTGCGGGCTGTCCTGTCTGGCGGCGGATGCACCAGATCGAAGTTTTCAATCTTTGGTGAAGGCACATGCAACTGCTGGAGGAATCAACGAACAGTTTCTCAAGCAGGTTGCCGACTCCGGCTTGTTGGACGGAATTTCCGATGGCCTCAGTGCGGTGATGAAGCGGATCAGCAGAACCTGAAGCGCGAGCTCCGCTTGGGGCGGTTGCAAGTTACGCTGAGCGAAGCCAAAATAGCTGCGGGAGTTGGAGTTGAACATGAAAAGGTCCACTGGCTCTACCTTCATCGACGAGAGAATCAGGGAGCTTGGCGACTGGCGCGGGAAGACGCTCGCGAAAGTGCGCGAAACCATACACGAGGCAGACCCCGAAATCCTCGAAGAGCGCAAGTGGGTCAAGCCGACATCGCCGGGGACTCCGGTCTTCTCCCACGCCGGCATCGTCTGCACGGGAGAGACGCACAAGAACGTCGTCAAGATGACATTTGCCAGGGGAGCTGCGTTGAAGGACCCTTCCGGCCTATTCAACTCCAGCCTCGACGGGAATGTCCGGCGCGCCATCGACATTCACGAAGGCGAAGAGATCAATGAGGCGGCCTTGAAGGATCTCATTCACGCTGCCGTGGCGCTCAATCTCCAACTCAAGGGCCAGAGCAAGCTCAAGCCAAAAACGAAGAGCAAACCGAAGCCCCTGCGAGCGAGCCGCAAGCGAGCCGGCTAGCTTCCTCGGCGTGGGCCTCGAAGGCATCGTGAACGCGCGGCCGTATCTCCTCCGTCCAGCGAATAAGCAAGCTACTTCGTCTTGCGGGTGAAGTGGAAGATCATGGGAGTGTCTTTGTCGCCTTCGCGCCAGGTCCAGGTTTCGGTGATGTGATTTTCGTCTTCAAAGCGCAGGACGAGATGGTGCTGGTGGCCGGTCACCGGGGATTTCAAATTTCCCGCGCCCTGGTAGTCGAAACTGAGTTCCTTGACGTCGTCCGAGGACGGCACGACGCGCATGCGCGGCTGATTGTTGGTGGGGCAATAGTGCACGAGCGCGATGCCGTCGCGATCCATGCTGTAAAGTGTGACCATTTCCTCCATGCCCGAAGGTTCGAGTTTCTCCATGAGCGCCGTTCCTGAAGCCAACACCTCGAAACTTGTTTTCGCGGCCATGCCGTGAGCATCCTTGCCTTCCCACCGACCGGCGAGGGATTGCAGCTTTTTGAAAGCAGATTCTGCTCGCGTTCCCGCAAGGAGCGGGACGGTCAGGACAGTCAGCAGGACGAAAGACAAACATAGCGGCACAAATCTACGCCAGGTCATGGCAAGCCTCCCAACGGAATCCGTCCCCCAGTTAAGGAAAAGAATTGGCACCCGCACCGACCCTCTGGTTTTTTCGACGGAGAGGAGGCAGGAAACGATAGCAAGCCGGGCAACGGCAGGGGTCTAGAGCCCCGGCGCTACAAGTACAGGTGGCATGCCGAAGTTGCTGTTTCAAAGCCGAGATTCCGAGTCGGTGCAGCCGTTTCATGGTTACGTGCCGGCCCTGAAATCAAACGGGATCCCTGCGCTGTCAGCGGGAGGATGGCTCGGGAGGACCGCGGCGGAAAGGGCGCCAAAAGGGATCGGCCGGAGGCCTAGGAGGAGCGGGAATCAGGAGTTGCGCTGCGCACCCGAGGCGGCGGCAACTTCAATGATGGGATTGGGCAAGGTGCGCATGGTGCGCACAAAGACTTCGACGATCGAGCCGTCGAACTGTGCGTTGGCACAGCGTTCCAGTTCGGAGAGCGCGTCGGGAGCGCTGCGGGCCTTCTTGTAAGTGCGGTCGCTGGTAATGGTGTCGTAGGCGTCGGCAATGGCAATGATGCGCGCGCCAAGCGGAATGGTTTCACCGGAGAGCGCGTCCGGGTAACCCGAGCCGTCGAAAAACTCGTGGTGATGCAGTACCATTTCGCGAATGCTCGCAAGCGGCGTTAGCGGATCGAGAATCTTCGCGCCAAAACTGACGTGCGATTTCATCGTTTCCCACTCTTCCGGATTGAGCGGACCGCTCTTGTTGAGAATATTTTCAGGAATTCCCACTTTGCCGATGTCGTGAAGGACGGCGCCGAGGCGAATCTCTTCGACTTCCGCGTCGTTCATGCCCATAGCTTCGGCGATCAAGGCAGCGTAAGCAGCGACTTTTTGCGAATGGCCCTGGGTGTAGTGATCCTTGGCGTCAATCGCGTAGGCCAGCGAAGTGACGGTGTCCAGGACCGCCTGCGGGAGCGCATGCCGGCCCTCGGACTGAGAGGCCAGGGATTTGCTGTCCGGTTCGGTGGCGCTGAGCGATTCCGTGAATTGGCGCAACCGCTGGTAGATTTCTTCGAATGCTTCGGGACCGGTCGAAAACAGACGTTTGAGCGTGACACCCAGATATGCTTCGAGGACGTCGCGCTTCCACTTTTTCGCTTCGTTGGGATCGAAGTGATCGGCGGTGGAAACGGCGTTGCCACCCTGATGCTTCGAAAGATACATCGAAGCGTCGGCGACTTGAATGAGTTCTTGCGGCGACGAGCCGTGCAGCGGGTAGCAGGCAATACCGAAGCTGGCGCTGATGTTTTTCTCGCGCAGCAAAGGATCAGCGGAAACCCAACCTCGCAGCTTGCTGGCAAGCTGGCGGGCGTGCTCCATGGTGGTTTCCGGCATCAGGATTACAAATTCATCGCCGCCGTAGCGCGCGACGACGTCGGAGCGGCGGCAATTCGTTTCGAGAATTTGCCCAACGCGCTGGAGAACGAGGTCGCCCTCGAGGTGGCCGTAAAAGTCGTTCACGAATTTGAAGCGGTCCAAGTCCATGAGAACCAGCGCGAAGGAGCGGCCCGCGCGCGTGGAGCGTTTCCATTCGGAGGAAAGAGCTTCCATGAAGAAGCGATGCGTTTTGACGCCGGTGAGGCCGTCGGTGATGGCCTGCTCCTGCGCTTTCTGGAAAGAGAGCGCGTTGTGCAGCGCGCCGGCGATGAGGTCGGCGAGCGTACGAAGCAGCAGGACTTCTTCCTCAGAAAAGTCCACGGGCGTGGAGGACTCGATGTACAGGATGCCATGAAGCTGTTCGGCGTAAAAAACCGGCAAGGCAATCGCGGCCACGGAATCCTGCAAGAGCGGCTTCAGAGCATGGTCCGCAGATGAGCCGGCGCGGAAAATCGCCATTTGCCCGTTGCGAGCGACGTGCCCGATGAGGCCGGTGCCCAGAGGAATGCGCTGGCCAAGCGTGCCGCGGCGAGTTCCCGCTTCCGCTTGAACCACAATTTCGCGCGTGGCGTAGTCTAGCGAGCCGATGCCGATGTGGTCGTAAGTGAGGCCGGCTTCCAGCTGCTCAGTGATTTTTGCGAGCATCTCGTCGGGATTCAGAGTAGCGATGGCGTTGCGCGAAATGGTGTTGAGCAAGGAAAGGTGGCGCGCCTTGGTGCGCTCTTCATGGAAAAGCCGGGCATTTTCGATGGCGATACTGGCTTCACTTGCAAGCACTCGGAGCAGTTCGAGATGGCCTTCGTCGAAGGAGCGTTCGTTATCGGAGAAAACAGCCATGGCGCCGATGGCGTGATCGTAAGCCACCAGGGGAACGCCGCAGAAACAGCCACGCTTGCGGATCGGCTCGACGCCAAGCTTTTTGACTTCATTGACATAGTTCTCGCGGATCAAGACCGGCTGCCGCGTTCGAATGAGGTACTCGGTGAGGTGGTTTCCGGCGGGACGCGTGCGCCGGGGGACGCGATCGCCGCCGAGGATTTCCAGATCAAAGCGAAGTTCGTCGCGCAACGGATCAAGCTCGGCGATGTAGAAATTTTCGACGTCGAAGAGGCGGCGCAGTTCTTCCCAGACTTTCTTGGTGAGCTCTTCCTTTTGCAGCGTGGAGCTGAGGACGCGGCCGATTTCGTTGAGCACGTGCAATTCTTCGGAGCGGCGCGACGTTTGCTGAATTAAGTAGCTGTTCTCGACGGCCATGCCAATCTGGTGGCCGAGAGCGAGCAGAAGACGCAGCTCGGCGGAAGTAAAGCGGCGGTTGTCTGGAGTGCCGAGGAGGAGAACGCCAAAAGCATGTTCCTTGGCTTGAAGGCTGATGGCCACCACGCTGCGCAGTCCCTGAGCGAGAGCCAGTTCGCGGAAGCGGCGGATGGATTTTTCCTTGTCGAGAGCGGCGAGCGAATCGTCGCGAAGGTCGCGGAAGCCGAGCAGGCCGCCGAGGCGGGCGACCAAGCTGACGAGGTAGTCGTCGAGACTCTCGTTTTGCGTGGCGCGGCAGAATTCGTCGGACAACCCAACGGCCACAACGGAAGTTGGCCCTTGCGGATCGCCATGGTGGAGGAAGAGCGCTCCGGCGGGAAGGCGCACAACGCCGAGGACACGGTCCAAAGCCTGCGAGAGCATGCGTTGAATTTCGCCGCCGACAAAACTCGAAGTGGCCAAGTTGAGGTTGGAGAGTGCCAGCATGTTGCGCTCGATGCGGCGCTTTTCCTCTTCGTAGAGTGCCATGACCATGAGCATGGCGACAAAAGCGCAAGGAGCGGTGGCGACCACGCTCAGGGTTTGGCCCTGAAGTTCGGGAGTGGCTTTCAGATAATGCAGCGAGAGCCAGAGAATTCCCCAGGAAGCAAAAGAGAGGCCGAGAAGACGGTCGGCAAGCGTCTCCTGGCGGCGGCTCTCCTGCCAGAAGACCACCGAAACGCCGATGTAGAGAAGCGAAGCCGGGATAACCGCAGAGATCGAGAATTTATTTGTGGCGTTGGCGGCGGCCCAGATTCCAATGAGCATTACGACCAGAAGGGCGGGAATCTTCCAGGTCTTGCGCTGCGAATAAACTTGCGCGCCGAGAAAAAAGAGAGCGCCAGAAACTGCAAAAAGCCAATGGCTTACCGCATTCTCAAGGGAGCTGAGAGTGCTTTCTGGCGCGAGGGCAGGGGCAACGTAGTGAATTCCGAAGACGAACCAGGCGATGGTCCAAAGCAGTAAATAGCTCTGTCGCTTGAGGCTGTAGATGTAGGCAAAGAAGCCCGCCACAAGAAGCGTTGCGGTCAAGAGCGCCAAGGAAATGAAACCTTGCTGTATCAACACGACAATCAATTCTCCGCCCCAAAAAAAGGGTGGTCGTGCGCTCATACCAAGGCGCAGAATTCCTTAGTATTGTGACCTACGAACATGCCCCGATCAGTCACACAAAGAGGCACTAGTGCGGCCGCGCAGAAAAGCCGCGCCAGACACAAAACAAGGTACAGAGATTATGGAATAGGAATTTTTCAGGAAGCAAGCGTACCGGCGTACTGGTTGCGAAAAAGACATCGGCGGAGGTAACCGGTTCAATACAAAGGAGCTTAGGGGGAGTTGTACATTTTGGAAATATAGCATGAGTCCGCAAGATCCTTTGCCTTGTTTGCGGCTCAAAATTCGCGGTTTTTAGCGCCGCAGCTATTTGTGAGGCTCGACGATTTGCACGTGATGGTGGTCGAGGAGGTTGCCGGTAGAGTGATCGAGTTGCGCTACGGCCAACTGGAAACCAACTTGAGATTGGATGAGACTCAGCTCCGCCTGCGCAAGTTGGTTTTGGGCGTCGAGCACGAAAAAGACGGTCTCGGCGCCAAGCTCGTATTTGCGCTCGTCGGCACGGAGCGTCTCTCGAGCCAGATCCTCGGCGACTTTGGCGGCTTCCATGGAGAGTTTGGATTGTTCGAGAGCGTGAACGGCATTGGTTACTTCCAGCGTGACGCTCTGATTGGTGCGGCGTTCCTGATATTGGTCGCGGCTGCGACCCACCAGAGCATCGGCAAGATTGGCTTGGGCCGAGTGCCGCCGCACAGGGAGATTGAGCGAAAGCGAGGCGCCGTAGGTCGGGTATGTAAAGTGGAAAGTCTGGCTTAGGCTACCCGTCAATCCTATGTCCATAGGCGGAGGCGCTGAGCTATTAAGGCCGTTTCCCCAATAAAATCCTGAAAGTTCGAGGTCCGGTTTCAAGTTATTGTGCGCAAGGCGAATATTGAATTCATCGCTGGCAAGCTGTTCCCGGGCGGCCTCGAACTCAGGGCGATTTGCGAGAGCGCGGGCGAGGGCGGTGGCGATGTCGACGCTTGGTAACTCTCCTGTGGGCGCCGGTTGATCGGTAAGCTCCAGATCCAAGGCACGAAAGTTCGGGTCGAGGTCCGCTCCAATGTCCCGCCGAAAGACGTCCGCGGCTTGCTTGAGCGCGTACTCGGCCTGAATGACGACAAGGCGCCGCGTAGCGACCTGCGACTCTGAGCGATAGATGTCCAAGGGCGGCAGCGCGCCGAGGCTTAGGGCCTTTTTGTCGTGTTCATAACTCTTTTGAGCCTCCTCGAGTGACTTGCGCTGCACGTCGAGGTTTTCCCGGGCGAGAACCACGCTCCAATAATCGCCCACAACCTGGAGAATGATGCCGTTGACTTGGGCGGTGAACGTAGCACGCGACTGCTTGAGGTTGCTTTGCGCAATGAGAATCGGTGCGCGATTGGGAAAAAGTCCAAAGTTGCGAAGCAGCGCCTGCGTAACTGTGAACTGGAGAGTGGTGGAAAGAGATGGATTCACAGTGCTAAAGGAACTGTTCGAGGAGAATTTGCTGGCGTTGAAGTTGGTCTGAAAACTCGTTCCGGTTGGGAACAATTCTTGATAGCCCATCTGAGTGTTCTGCGTCAGATTGTTAACAATCGGAGCGCCCTGGAGCTGGGAAGTAGGCAACGATTCCGTCCTGGTGTCGGAGAAGCTCGCAGTCGCCAGGGGATCAAAAGGCGAGTGCGCGCGGCCAAGGCTGTTCAGCGCGAAGTCAATCTGCGAGCGATCAATGTGGATGTCCGTATTGTTCGCGAGAGCGAGGCGAATGCCGTCGTCGAGCGTGAGAACGAGCTTGCCGTTGGCGGCGTGAGCTTCCAGACCCTGGGGCGCGGGCAGAGGCGCCCCGGCTCTTTGGCGGGTACCGAAGCCTAGAGGTGTCTTGAGCCGCGGATTGGATTGCGCGTGCGAGAGACCAAGGCTTACAAAAACAAAGAACGCTGCACATAGACAAGGAAATAGGCGTTGCAAGAGAGCACCCCCAGAAGATTTATTTCGAACTGGAAACCTTATTCGTAGCGAATTGCTTCCACAGGATCGAGCCGTGCCGCTTTCATGGCCGGGTAAGTGCCAAAGATCAAGCCCACCGAAATGGAAACCAAAAAGGCCAGGAGGATGGAGCTGATGGTGACGATGGTAGACCATCCGGCCATCCAGGCAATCAACTTGGACATCGCAAAGCCCGCGACGACTCCCAAGAAACCGCCGGCAAAAGAAATCAGCACCGCTTCGATGACAAACTGGCGAACGATGTCCGAGCGTCGCGCGCCGATGGCCCGTCGCACGCCGATTTCTCGCGTGCGTTCGAGGATGGCGGCCAGCATGATGTTCATGATGCCGATTCCGCCAACAAGCAGGGAAATAGAAGCAATGGCTACCATGACGGTGTTGAAGAGCTGCTCAGTGCGCTTCTGCTGGGCCAGGAGTTCGGCGGGCACGATGACGCTGAAGTCACCGGCATTGTGATGCGAGGAATTGAGGATGCCGCGTACGACTTCCGCGTCGGTGCTGCTCGTATCAGTGGAGGCGAGATGCAGGTACATGCCGTCGATTTCGTCCTTCAACCAGCTTTGCGAATCTTCGAGACGATAGCGGACAGAATTCAGCGGCGCGTAAATCAGGTTATTCATATCCTCCGTACGTACACCGCCAACATCGCTCTGTGGAGCCATTTGCGGGGCCACGATGCCGATGACGTGGCACCACTGGTCGTTTAACTTGACGTACTCGCCGACGGCCTCGGCGGCTCCGAACAAGCTGTCTTTAGCGGCGGCCCCGAGGACGCAGACGGGCGCAGCCGCGCCATTGTCTGCTTCATCGAAGAAGCGCCCCTCCGTAACGCGCAGATGGCCGATTTCCAGATAGCTTGGTTCGACGCCATAAACGACGGGAGCGTCCTGCTGCGGTTTCGGCAGAAATTTCGCCGGAGTAAAGCGTTTGCGCGGAGTACCGCTCTGAATATCGCTCACGTTCTGGCGAATGACCTGGTAATCGGCCAGGGTGAGGCCCGGAGAATCTTTCCTCACTTTCTGCAGCTCCTGATAATTGTGAGCTTCTTTCGCTTCTACAATGACGTTACGCACTCCCATCTGTTCGATAAAGGCCATCACCTTTTGCTGCGCGCCGGCTCCGATAGAAAGCATGGCTACAACCGCGGCAACCCCAAAGATCATTCCGAGCATGGTCAGCAGAGAACGCAGTTTGTGACTGGCAAGGTTTTGGAGCCCGAAGGCCAGATCTGGGATCCATTGCGCCAGAGATCTTGGTTCAGCCAGGGAAGGGGTATTCATCGTGGCGGTAACCGCCTCATTTCATTTCGCACCCTGGCCCAGTGAAGGACCCGAGGTGGTTTCCTTGGCTTTTTCGGAGCCACGCGCCTCCGGATTAACCAGGGCCACAACCGCGCCCGGCTGAACGCCTTCGATGACGGCCCGCCCCTCGCTCAGTGCGCGTAGCTTGACTTGCTGCTCCTCGAAGCCGCGGTTGCGTTTGCAATAGACAATCTTCTTGCCTTCGCGATCAAACACCGCTTCGCTGGGTATTGATACGGCCTGCGAAAGTTGTTCGCCGCGAATCACCAAGCGCGCAGCAAACCCGGGGCGGAGCCGCGGATCAGGCTTGTCGAGAAGAACTGTAACGTCGAATTTATGCTTGGCGTTGTCATCCCAGAACTCGTGCGACGTGGCGCCGCCGACGGTTTCCACTTTTCCAGTAAACCTGTCATTGGGCAGCGCGTAAACCTGAAGGTCTACGGGCTGACCTGCTTTGAGATTGCTGTGATCTGTTTCCCCCACTTGCGCGTAAACCTCCAAGTGCGAGACATCAATCACTTCCGCGATGGAACTACCCGGATTCACCTGGTCACCCACGTGATAATCAGGAAGGGTCATGCCTTCAAAGAAAAACCCCCCCGTGGCGTCGCGGTTGCCGTGGATGACGACGAGTCCGTCGATGGGGGCGGTAATCCTCATCTTCTTGATATTGTCTTCGGCTTGAGTCATGGCAAGACGCGCTTTGTTGCGTTTTTCCTCGCTGATCGCCAGCGCGGCTTTGTTGGAAGCGCTGTGCGAGCGAACATCCTGCTCCAGTTGGGCCAGCGCACGTTTCGCCTCTTCCAGTGCGAGATTATTTTTCTGTGCGTCGATTTTGCTCACCAATTCGTTCTTGCTGACCTCCAACTCCGCTTGGCGTACCTTGTACTTGGCTTTCAGCAAGGCAGTTTGGTCTTCGGCAACTTGTACGGCGGCGTCGGCCTTGGCCTTGACGATTTCCTGCTCCGCTTGTTGGAGATCGCTGCGGTTCTGGGCCAGCTTGTATTCCTGCTCGCTGGGGTCAAATTCGAGGACCACATCACCGTTGCGAACCGGGGCCCCGAAACGCGCAAGTTTGATGATTTGCAGTGTTCCGCCGGCAATGGGAGGAGCCGCAATCACTCTCGATTGCTTGGTTCGCAAAGCGCCCGTGGTGAGGATTTTTAGTTGAACGTCGGCTTCTTTCACCATGGCGGTAGGGACATCCACTTCGCCTGCCAACGCACTGGCCTGGCGGCAGGCGACGCTGCCGCTCGCGAAAGCCAGCAGCGTCAGAAAAGTCCCGGTTTGCTTGATGCTTTGCTTCATCGTGACTTCTAACGCGGCAGCGTCGGATCCTTCAAGGCTACTCGTTCTCCCGGGCGGAGCCCTCTTGCCAGCAAAACTTCCTCCGTGTTTCGTCGCGAAACTTCAACGGGAGTTTCTTCAAATTTGGATCCCCGCTGCACGTAAGCCACCGCTCGGCCGCTTTTGCGAAACACCGCACCAGCGGGGATAACGATTCCCTCCGGAATCCTGGCAACCGCGACCCGCACAGTCGCGCCCATTCCAGGTGTGAGACGTGGGTCGCTCTCGGAAAGAGCTACGTCCACGGAGAAGTTGTGAGGAACGGGCCAGCCTCCGTTGAAATCCAAACTCGCAGTGGGACTGATGGCTTCGACGCGCGCCGGCAGGCTACGGTCGGGAACTGCATCCACGTGCACTTCCGCAGTCTGATCCACTTTCAATTGGCCGCGTTCCGCCTCCTCGACGCGCGCGGAGATCTTCAGGGAACTGGGGTCCGGCAGCTCCGCGATCGCAGCACCGGGCCACGCACGGTCCCCAGTCTTGAACGGCGTTGGTCCGCCTTGTGGCTGCCAGTGATTTTGTAGCGCCACGACGCCGTCCAGCGGAGCGCGCAGCGTGAGGGACTCCAGGCTTGTTTCATCCTGGTGCACTTGAAACTCAGCTTGCTTCAGCTTTTCCTTCTTGCTCGCCAAATCTGCGGCGGCGGATGCGCGGTCCGCCTTGAGCTTGGCTTCGGCGGCCTTTAGAGTCTCTTCTGCATCGACGACTTTAAGCTTGGCTTGTTGGCCCTCGATCTCAGAAAGAATCTCCGCCTTGCTGGCGTCCATCCGCGCTTTCTCCGCGTCATACTTCGCGTTCATGACGTCGGTCAGATCCTGCTCTTCTTTCAGGCGTGCCGCCGCCTGAGATTGATTGATCTCCGCTTCCGCCGACTTGACGGCGGACTTATCCTGCGCGAGCTTCTGCTGCACCGTCGTGGCATCAAATTGAACGAGCACGTCCCCTTTTTTGACTTTCGCAGCGTTTGCCACAAGACTGACGATCTGCAAATCGCCGGCGCTGTAGGGCCCGGCGATGATCTTCGACCGGAGGGCTTTGACCTCGCCTTTGATTTCGAGTGTGTCCACAAAATCCTTGCGCTGCACCTCAGCGGTTGCAATGGTGGACGTTGAGCTGACCAGCCGAAAAGCGCCAAAGCCAAGACCGCTCAGAAACAGAAGGGCAGCTCCAGCGGCGGCCTTGCGCCACGGTTTCCAGGACCGGAGTCCGCGAATCATGGCCGTTCTCCCTGGGGAGTTTCTTCCGGAGGACCGCGGCGAATCGTGTCGCCCTCATGGAGGCCTGACAGGATCACGACCTCCGTGTCGTTGCGCGCGCCGGTCCTCACAGAGCGCTTCTCAAAGGAGCCGGAGTTTTCCGCCCAGACAAAGGGTTGATTCCCCGAATCAAATTGAACGCTCTGCCAGGGAACGACAAGCACGTTTTCCTCGGAACCCAGATCGAGGTCCAGCGCCGCGGAAAGGTCCGGCAGGAGTTTCGGATCAGTGCCTTGCACGGAGAAGCGAGCCGCGAATACGCGGACCGTTTCGCTAAACTGTCCGTTGTGGCCCAGCGGGGAGATATCCTCCAATGTCGCGCCAAGCTCAATGCCTGGATAAGCATCGAGGTGCATTTTCGCCCGCTGCCCCGGTCGGACTTTCAGCAGGTCCACCTGATTGAGCTCGACGCGTACTTCCATCTGGGAAGGATCCACCACGGCCATAAACGGCAACCCGGGCCGTACCTGGTCTCCCTGCTGAACCGTGCCCATGCGTCCACCGAGCCAGATCGTGTTGTAGACCACAACGCCGGCCATGGGGGAGTGCACGATCATTTTGGAAGCGTTGCTTTGGGCGTAGCGCATGGCTTCCATGGCGCGGTCGCGCTGAATCTCGAGAATGCGAATGCCGGCGGTTGCCGCGGCGCGCTTCAATTGATACGTTTCTTTTAGCTGCTTCAAGGTGGCTTGCGCTTCGTCCACGGCTTCCTGATTTTTCTCCGCGTCAATACGCGAGACAATTTCGTTGCGCTTCATCTCCAGTTGCGCGCGCTTCAATTCGTCTTCCGCCTGCTGCAGGCCGGTATCGTCTTTGGCGCGGGCGATGTCTTCTTCAGCCTGCTTTTGGGCCACCTGGCCCACCAAGTTGTCGTAGGTGGCTTTTTTATCGAGATAGTCCTTGGTCTGGGCCTGCGCGTCGAATTCCACGAGCACATCGTTTTTTTTCACCGGCGCTCCGGCCGGAGCCAGTTTCGTGATGACCATGGAGCCGACGGAGGCTCCTTCGAGCCGCGGAGCCAGAACTGCGAACGAGTGTGCCGCTATGGTGGTGCCGTTTAGCCGAAGGGTCTGCGAGAACTTCTTTTTTTCCACGCGATAGATGGATTCACTGGGGCTGGCGGACGCCTGCGCGCGGCCCAGATGGACGAAAAGGCGAGGGAGAAGAACAAGAATGAGGAGGGCGAGAGCGCCCAGGAGAAGGAGCCTTGGCTTCCTGCTGAGAATGGATGCGGCGCGCATAACCTCAGGCACCCCTGAGAAGCCGGGAAGATACGCCCTCCAGGGCGATTGGAATTCAGGGCCGGAGAAATGGTTGTTTCGGCGAAGCGTTTTTTAGCCTTAGGCCGATTCTTCCGGAACGTCCAATCTATCTCGCAACCAAAGACCCAGGTATCCATGGAATACCCTATTCGGGCCGTTCCCCGACCGGCTGGCTCTCTATTAGACGCCACCAACAGGCCTTTGTCCTGCGCGAAATGCGTTTTGGTGAAAGAAAAGCTTGCTGACCATAATCAGACCCGAGCCTGGAAGTCCGGAGTCAGCCGTCGAGGAATAAGACGTAATTCGGAGCAGGAAGCGTTACAAGAGTAGAATGCCACCCAAGATACCGGCAATAGATCGTGAGGCGCAACTCGACACCCAATTACTGGTTCTAGAACTGGGATGGAAGCGTATGATAAAGTTTCTGGCGAAGTTTTTTCGAGGCGTGCACCTCATTTTGGGAGTATCCGCGCCGCCTGAAGGCCAGAACGAACGCACCTTTGTTTTGATTTGGCTCGGGATTCTGGCTTTCCTCATCGCTTTTGGCGTGGCGCTGACTTATTTTCTGCCGCTCTTGTATTTTAAGCGATAAAACAATTCAGCAAGCCGCGCGTTATTCGCGTACTACGCCTCAGGATTCCTTCTAATGGGAGGGATTGCAGAAGGGGGGCAGCCTTCTGAGCCCGGCACCTGCAAACCCCCCGAAAGCGCCAAACAGGGCGCCAGGCAAGACCATCATTAAAGGCAGGCCGACGACTTCCTCAAATCCGCCGCTGGCACGAATGCCGTCCATTATCTGCGGGCTGTGCCAAATGGCAAGGATGATCGCCGTACCTGCGATACTGGTGATCGCGGCGATGCCGGCCGACAGAGACCCCGCAATGGGGCCGCTGGCAAACGAGGTCGACCGCCACGCTGCCCAAAAGCCTGCGGCCACTAAAGTGGTGATACCCATTGCTGTTGAAACCGTACTTCGAAAATGAAAATCCCCCGGCGGCAGGAACCAATCCAGGGCTGTCCTGATAAGAAATTGCGCGCTAAACAGTGCGGCAAAAAGCCGAGTGCCCGGGGACACGAATGTGAATACCTGCGAGACATACCATAAATCCGCGCGAAGCCGTCCGCGGCCGGGATAGACACTGTCGCGGTACTGTTCCAAAAGATCGCCCGAGGCGTTTTCAAAATCGTCCGGCTTGAGAAATAACCGAAGCAGCGCTTCGGCCCATCGAGGTGGGTTTGCCGTCATGCTCATACATATCCCTTCAGGGGCCAGCGAAGGCCGTGCCAAAGACTTTCGGCGGTTGCCCGCGCGTTATTGAGCGCACGCACTCCTTTTGCTTGCACCTTGTAAAAACGCCGCGCACGTCCGCCGCGCATCGGAGTCCCGGTTCCCAGACGCGAGGCCACCAGGCCTTTCTTTGCCAGCTGCTCCAGAGTTGCGTGGACGGCGCCCGCGGCGACATCGCGATCCAGCCGTTCCTGGACCTCCCTTAGGATGGCACGGCCGTATGCGTCTTCGCCGAGGCGAAGAATGGAGAGCAATACGGCTTGTTCAAAAGCGCCCAGGGAATCTGCCATGGCACCGACTACATTGTAGGCTTCGGGCTTTCGTTGTCAAGACTTTCTTGAAGGGATCAGTTGCGCGAGGGAAGAGAGCGTTTTCGGGCCGATGATCGGCAACCAGAAAATTGACTTATTCTCACAACTTGCCTCGTTGGACGGAATCCGGCGCTTTCGCTACACTGAACGACTGACTCTGCAGAGAAAGACGCGCTGGACGCGCCGCGAGATGCACCGGAAATGACCGAAACTAGCCAAAAGAGAGAGCGCGTACGAGTCCGTTTTGCTCCTTCTCCCACAGGTTATCTACACGTGGGTGGGGCTCGCACCGCGTTATTCAACTGGCTCTTCGCACGGCGTCATGGCGGGGTGATGATTCTGCGTATTGAGGATACCGACGCCGAGCGCAACAAGCCCGAGCTGGTGCAAGGGATCATCGAGGGCCTGAAATGGCTGGGCGTGGACTGGGACGAAGGGCCTTTCTACCAGTCGCAAAGAAGCGAACTCTATCGCGCGGCGGCCAAGAAGTGCGTGGCGAGCGGCAGCGCGTTTCTCTGCTACTGTGCGGCGGACAAATACGCCGGAGGCGATTACGCCGAGCCAGATCAGCCGGGCCAGGATGAGGAGCCAAAGGGTGGCGGGCCGCGGCGCGTCACGCGCTGCTCCTGCCGCGATGGGAAACCTTCGACGCCAGGAGCAAAGCCGGCGATTCGCTTCAAAGTCCCACTCGGTGGAACGACCAAATTTGCGGACGCGGTCTTCGGCGAGCGCGAGTTTTCGAACGATGAAATCGAGGATTTCGTCTTGCTGCGTTCTGGCAAGGGCGGCGAGGAATTCGGGCAATCCATGTACCAGCTTGGCGTTGTGGTGGACGACATCGACATGCGCGTCACACACGTGATTCGCGGCGCTGATCACATCTCGAACACGCCGAAGCAAGTGCTGTTGTACTGGGCGCTTGGCGCGCCCCCGCCGGTTTTCGCGCACGTGCCGTTGATTCTGGGCGCGGACAAGTCGCGCCTTTCGAAACGCCACAGCGCCACCGATGTGAACATGTACCGCGCCGACGGGTTCTTGCCGGAAGCGTTTCGCAATTTCCTGGCATTGCTCGGCTGGTCTCCCGGCGGCGACGAGGAGTTCCTGCGGACGAAGGATTTGATTGAAAGGTTTTCGCTCGAAGGTGTGAGCCGCACCAACGCGGTCTTCGACCGGCCAAAACTCGAATGGTTCAATACCCAGTATTTGCAGCGGCTTCCTATCGAGGATTTGCTGCCGGAAGTCGAGAACGAGCTAAAACGAGGCGGCTTGTGGAGGCCGGAATGGGCTAAAGGCGCGAAGCCGGGATCGGACGGGCGCGATCACGCGTGGTTCTCACGGACGGTAGACTTGCTGCGTCCGCGCATTCGCTTGCTCCCGGACTTTTCCACCTGGTCGCGCGCTTTTTTCAGCGATGAATTCACTCGCGATCCCGTGGCCAAGGAAAAATTCTGGAAAGATCCCAAAGTTCCAGGGCTTCTCTCCAAGCTCGCGGACGCTCTGGGAAGTCTCACGGAGTGGAACCACGACGCTTGCGATAACGCCACGCGCGCCGTTGCCGAAGCGGGTGGCGTGAAGGCCGGATTGCTCATCAACGCCACGCGCGTGGCCATCGTCGGCCAGGCTGTCGCGCCGCCGCTCTTTGACACCATGGTCGTTCTCGGACAGCAGCGCGTGGTTCGCCGGCTTCACGATGCCGTGGCTGGCTCCGCCAAAGCGTGACCGAAAAGAAGCGGGGCAAATGTGCCCCGCTCCTCATTTCTGATGGTCTAGGCGATCAAGCGCGCCTTAGTAGCGATACGGATGAGAATGACGCCACTCCCAATACTTGCGCTGCTCGCGGTCGTTGAGGTCCGTCCACTCACGATACGGCTTTCTGCACTCGGCCCAATACTCCTCGTACGCGCGGGTTTCGCCGGGGTTCCAAACGTGATAGTCGTGGTATTGCGTGTCATAGTACCGCACGCGAGCCGCGCAACCGGTGCCGATGACAGGCAAGATCATTGCAGCGGCAAGCAAGAGCGGTTTCGCTAATCGTGGTATTCGCTGCATTTGCAATGCTCCTTTTTTTCTCGAGCCCCTGAACGGGACTGGGCTTCGACTGGGCAACTGCAACGCACGTTCCCGGCTCGTCTTCTTCACAGTAAATTAAACCCGAAAACGATACAAAAGATGCAAAGCTAGCTAGCCGTCTCAGATTTGCCTCGACGAAGTACTAGGAGGCCCGTGCATGTGCCAGAGGACATTCTTGAGGTGCAAGTGAGTGCTCGACGCTGTTGCGTTGCGGTGAACGGACTCTTACTGCGGAGAGAAAAGCTCCTGGTGGGCAGGCTTGGCAGCTGAGGCAGAAGCAGCAATGTTGACGACAGCTTCGAGAGGGAGTGTTGTTGGTGGCAGGCAGAGTTCGGTGCTGCAGGCCTGATAGCGCAGCTTCAGCGGGAGGTGTTGCTCGCCAAGCGGAGCCGTTGCGAGCGCGTTGACGGGCAGAAGAAGGATGACTTTTCCCTGATAGACATTCAGGGGCTTTTTGGAGAACGTGAAGGTTTCGAGTTTTCCTTTGGGATAAACCACTTCTCCGACAGTGAAGCCTGAAGGCAGCTGGGCCTTGAGGTCGGTAGCGATGAGATACTCTTCCGACTTTTCCCGCGCGTTGACGTGAAAGCCTGGGCGGATGTTCATGACCACCGCAATTTGCAACGAGCCGCCGCGCCCGGCAGGCGCCATCGAGGCATAAACTTCCGGCTTCACTACGTCCTTGCCGGAAGGCACTTGCGAATTCAGTGGCGGTGCCCACGCGGTGAACGTCACCGCAATACCAAGAGATAGGATCCTGACGGCACCAAGAAAAGCAGATTCCTCCCTGCGCTTGCCTGCGCAGTCAGGCTCGGAATGACAGGCTGGGAGTTTTCTCAACGAGTTGCCAGAAGCAGGCTTCACACCTTCACCTCTTCCCCGAGTTGTTGCGAAACGACGCGGCTCATGATGGTGTAGAGATCTTCGCCGGTTTTCTCTTGAACAAATGCGTTTCGCGCTTCGTTCCACCCCAGCTTGAAACTGGTGGAAAGCGCGGAGATCCAAATTTCCCGCACCGGTGTGTTCGGAGAAATTACGAACTTGGCTTCCGGCTCTTCGAAAATGACTTCGAGCTTGCCGGATTCGCCTTCGACGTCGAAGCCGTGCTCATCGCCGAGAGTCAGCAAGCGCTTCTTGAGATCGTCAAACGCCTCGTCGGCTTTTCGCCGGAAATCTTGTTCTTCGAGCATAAATTGAGCGTACACGAGGCGATTTTTCCCGGCAAGCGCTTCGTCCCACCGGCTGTTCACACCCGTCGCCCTAGTCTCAGCGACTTGGGTGGGGCCCGAACCGAGCCCGGACTCCTCGTCGCTGCGCTCCTGGGAATGAGGAAGAGAAGCCAATTCTCCCGACGACGTTTCAGAAATCCTTGATCTCGCGCAGGAGTCCCGTGACGACGTCATAGACGAAGCCACGCACGGCAACTTCCCTGGGAATCCACGGGTGCGTGCGCAGTTTTTGCAGCTGATGACGCACGTTTTCGTCGAGGTTCTGGAAGGCGTAGAAAAATGACGGAGCGACGGCGGCGGTGCCCGTGCGATTTTGAATGCGCGTGCGCAGGTCCTGTTCGGTCGCATGCATCAGGCCGCAGTCTGTATGGTTGATGACCATGAATTCCTCGGTGCCGAGCAAATAGTGGGAGATGACCAGGGACCGCAGCGTATCGTCGGTAACGACGCCGCCGGCGTTGCGGATGATGTGTGCGTCGCCGGTCTTCAGGCCCATGGTTCGAATGGACAACCGCGTGTCCATACAGGTCAGAATCGCGAGCTTGCGTTGCGGGCGCGGGGTCAGGGGGCGCAATTCGTGCGTGCGCGCATAAATCTCGTTGGCTTCAAGAACTTCGTCTATGGCGCTCATGGCCAGCCCAGTGTAGCAAAACAACGACCGTGTTCAGAAAGCGGCAGCAGCTGAATCGCTTGCGTGACTCTTTATCGAGACCTGTGTTTGCGTGGAGGAAGGAGCCCTTCGTCGGAGTGTGAGGGCCATCATACCTGCACGCTGCCGTTTTTGTCTGCCTAAGAAGACAGATTTCTGATAATCATTGGACAATCCACCCCGCGAGAAGATGCAACCTATGGGGGGTAAAGGCGTTCTGATCTGTCAACCAGTCCTCGGTGGTTCGCTGGTCCCAAGAAGTCAAGAAAATTGAACTAAAGGACAAGTTCTTTCTACAGGAGTGTGTCCATGAACAAGTCCATTCTAGCGGTAGGTGGTTCCTTGTTCCTATGCGTTCTGGTGGTATACAGCTGCGGTGGTTCCATGACCAACCCGGTGCGGCCGGGAGCATCCATGTTATCCGTTACGGTCACCGATACGCCGCCCATGGGCGTGACGGTACTTTCTTTTGAGGTGAGTGTCACCGGCGCGACGCTCAATCCGGGCGGCGTCGATTTGCTCGCCGGACGCGGC
>Ga0126369_10000372_pt1 | contig 29324 bp, 32 predicted proteins | sample PanSoiMetaPlot_1_FD_109646 | JGI IMG/M metagenome (GOLD analysis project Ga0126369, IMG submission 109646) | Tropical forest soil microbial communities from Panama - MetaG Plot_1 | ecosystem: Environmental > Terrestrial > Soil > Tropical forest > Bulk soil | place: Panama | collected 2016-02-17
CCGCGCCTGCTCCGGCTCCGGCGGCTCCGGCGGTTGCGGCGCCGCCGCAGCCTGCCGATACGATGGCGCGGCCTGACGACACGGTGGTCACCGAAACTCCGACTCAGAAGATAGAGAACGCTCGCGCGGTCTTCGCTGGACTCGATAAGATCACCGGGCGGACCATCGCGTTTGACGCGGCGATTGGTGAAACGGTGCAATTTGGCGCGCTGCAGGTCACCGCGCGCGCCTGTTACACGCGGCCGCCAACCGAGGCAACTAATACGGACGCTTTCGTAGAGGTCGACGAGGTGACACTGCAAGGCGAGATAAAACGAATTTTCACCGGCTGGATGTTCGCCTCGAGTCCGGGTCTGCACGCCGTCGAGCACCCGATCTACGATGTCTGGCTCACCGATTGCGCGCAGCCCGCGGGAGGCGCGGTAGCTCAGGCGCCTGCGCCTGCGCCAGCGCCGCCCTCCGCCGCAGCGCCGGCCGGTCCGGGACGCAAGCCCGCGGCGCCGCGCGTACCCGCTATCCCGCCTTCGCGCACGCCGGCCCCAGCGACTGACGACTGATCGCGATCAGCCCTGCGCTAGCCGCGACAGTATCGTCTCGCCCGAGATCGGGCGGTCGACCGGGAGCGCGCTGAAGTCCGCTTCGCCGACGAGCGCGGCATCGAGCAATTTATGGTAAACCGGCCGCGACACTTCGGTGGCGCCGAAGCTTCGCAAATGATCGGTGACGAACTGAGTGTCCAAGAGACGATAGCCGCCGGCCTTGAGCCGGGCGACCAGATGGACCAAGGCGATTTTCGAAGCATCGCGCGCGCGGTGAAACATGCTTTCACCGAAAAACGCGCGGCCGAGGCTGACGCCGTAAAGCCCGCCGATTAAGCTTTCGCCGTCATAAACTTCGACGGTATGGCAATCCCCGCGTTCGTAAAGCTTGCGATAGAGCGTGCGGATGCGGGCGTTTATCCAGGTGCGGCTCCGCCCGGGCTGCGGCTGCGCGCAACCCTCGATCACCGCGTCGAAGTCGCGGTCAACGATCACGGTGAAGGGGGTGGAGCGCACCGTGCGCGCCAATCGGCCGGAGAGGTGAAACCGTTCCAAGGGAATGATGCCGCGACGCTCGGGCTCGATCCAATAAAGCGCCGGGTCCTCGGCGCTCTCGGCCATGGGAAATATCCCGCACGAGTAAGCCTTCAGCAGTACCTCGGGCGTGATGTCGATGAACGCGGACTCGCGGCTTGCCATGGATTCGTTTAACCGGCCGACGCCTTCGCCTTCAAGGGGCGGGCGCTTCCTGCAGTGTTAACCGCTTGCAAAGCATAATTGGCTACGTTTTTTGCCAATTTGAACGTTTTTTCGCGCAACGCATTAGGCGGCTATGGAACAGGTGGGTGGCTGCCATGGGCGTAAACACTTGCGTAAATATAACGGACGCTGAGCGGATCCGCGTCCTCTTTGTCGAGGATGAATTCTTCATCCGGGAGTGGATTGCAGAATCGCTCTCGGAACAAGGATTTGCTGTCGACAGCGTGACCAACGCGGCCGATGCTCTCTCGCAGATCACACGTGCGCCGATCGACGTTTTGCTGACGGATATCAATCTGCCGGGCGGGATGGATGGGGCGGCGCTGGCGCGACGTGCTCGTGAATTGCAGCCGGGTCTGGCGGTCATTTACGCCTCCGCCCGCGCGGCCTCGCTCAAGCAAGAGGCGCGTGTACCGGGATCGGTCGTGCTGCCAAAGCCTTACGAGCCAGCCGTCCTCGGACGGCTGCTCGCCGCGGCCGTGCGCGCCCCGGCGGCAATGCCAGCCTGACCAAGCTTATTCAGGCAAGCCGGTGCGGGCCAGGAATTCCTCGAGCCAATGAATGTGGTATTGGCCGTCGATCACGTCTTTTTCCCGAGCGAGCGCGCGAAATAAAGGCAGCGTGGTCTCGACGCCATCGACGATGAATTCGTCCAACGCGCGCTTCAAGCGCATCAGGCATTCGCTGCGCGTTTTGCCGTGGACGATAAGCTTGCCAACCAAGGAATCGTAATACGGCGGGATCGTATAGCCGTGATAGACCGCGGAATCGACGCGCACCCCCAAGCCGCCGGGTGGGTGATAGTGCACGATCTTTCCCGGCGAGGGTCGAAACGAGACGGGATTTTCGGCATTGATCCTGCACTCGATGGCGTGGCCGTGAAACTTGAGTTCACTTTGCGTCAATTGCAGGCCGCCGCCAACCGCAACACGGACCTGCTCCAGAATCAGATCGATATCGGTGATCATCTCGGTCACCGGATGCTCCACCTGTATTCGCGTATTCATCTCGATAAAATAGAATTTGCCGTTCTCGTACAAAAATTCGACTGTACCGACGCCGAGATATTTGATCGCACGCATGGCCCTGGCGACGGTCTCGCCGATCTCGTCGCGCGCGCTGCTATTGAGCGCCGGGGAGGGGCCTTCTTCCCAGACCTTCTGGTGGCGTCGCTGCAATGAGCAGTCGCGCTCGCCGAGGTGGATTGCGCCGCCGTTGCCGTCGCCGAGAACCTGGATCTCAATATGGCGAGGTCGGCTGAGGTACTTTTCAAGATAGAGCGTATCGTCGCCAAAGGCAGCCTTCGCCTCGGCGCGCGCCGACGCCAGTGCCGAACCTAGTTCCGATTCTTCAGTCACCACCCGCATGCCACGGCCGCCGCCGCCCGCGGCCGCTTTGAGCATCAGTGGATATCCGATCTCGGCCCCCAGGCGCTTCGCGTGAGCTTCGCTATCGACATCGCCGTCGGAGCCGGGAACGACTGGAATGCCGAGCTCTTTTGCGGCGCGTTTGGCCGCGATCTTGTCGCCCATCAGGCGAATGTGCTCGGGGCGGGGACCGATGAAATGTACGTTATGCTCGGCGAGTATTTCGGCAAAGCGGGCGTTCTCGGAAAGAAAGCCGTAACCGGGATGCACGGCGTCGGCGCCGGTGATCTCACAGGCCGCGAGCAGAGCGGGGATGTTGAGATAACTGTCTTTAGCGCCGGGAGGCCCAATGCAGACGCTTTCGTCCGCCAAACGGACATGCATCGCGTCCTCGTCTGCTGTCGAGTGCACCGCGACCGTGGCAATGCCCAGCTCTTTGCAGGCGCGCAGCACCCGCAGCGCGATTTCCCCGCGATTGGCAATGAGGATCTTGTCGAACATCCTCGCCGCTTATGTTCTGCGCCGACTCGGGCTTTGCTTCATTCGATGATCATGAGCGGTTGGCCATATTCCACCGGCTGGCCGTCCTCGACGAGAATTTGGATCACCGTTCCGGCCCGTGGCGCCGGGATCTGGTTCATCGTCTTCATCGCTTCGATAATCATCAGCGGCTCGCCCGTTTTTACCGCCGTGCCGACCTCCACAAACGGGCGAGCGCCCGGTTCGGGCGCAAGATAGGCTGTTCCGACCATCGGCGAGGCGACGAGTCCGGGGTGCTGCGCCGGATCGCTCGACAGCGGTGCGGAAGTCACAGCCGTCGGCGCCGCCAGTTCGGCGGCGCGTGCGCGCCCGTGGCCGCCGCCGGAATGCCGTGCGACACGTATCGATACGCCGTCGCGCTCTACTGCGATTTCGGTCAGACCGGTCTCGTCGAGCAGTTTTGCCAGCTCGCGAATGGCTTCGTGATCGATTGCGGGCGTCCCCGGACTATCGGACTTGCGCGCCACGACTACTCCTTGGCGCCAAGCACGCTGGCAAGGCCGGCTATTGCAAGCGCATACCCGCCAATGCCAAAGCCGCAGATCACGGCTCGTGCCGCGCGAGAAACATAAGAGTGCCGGCGAAACTCCTCGCGGGCATGGATATTGGTGATGTGCACCTCGACGACCGGCGACTCCATGGTGAGCAGCGCATCCAGGATCGCGACGGAAGTGGTTGTGTAGCCCGCGGGATTGATGATCAGCCCCGCCGCTTTTTCTGCGCGCGCCTCATTGATCCAATCGACGATCTGGCCTTCGTGATTGGATTGTCTGAAGACCACCGCAAATCCGTGTCGTTCCGCTGCAGTGAGGCAGAGCTTTTCCACATCGGCAAGCGTTGCGCGCCCATAAAGGTGCGGCTCGCGCGTGCCGAGCAAATTGAGGTTGGGTCCGTTGAGGACATAAATAGTCTTGGCCATCCGCGCAGAGCCGGCTGTTGCCGCGGGCCATCCCGCCTGAACTCGTTATAAGGAAGGCCCTTGCAAAGTGGAAGCGGGGTCAGGCCGAACGCGGCGTGCCTGCTCCCATCCTTAACGCCATGCGGATAGCGGCGCCGGCCGACTATTTCCGTTCGTTTTTGATCTTGGCGCGCAGTTCGTCGAGACCCACCGCCCCGACCACGACCTCGTCGCCGACGACATAGCTGGGCGTTCCGCTGACGCCAAGCGCGTCGGCCAGTTTCATATTCTCTTCAATAGTGGTCTTCACCTCATCGCTATTCATGTCCTTTTCCAGCCGTGCCATGTCGAAACCGACATCTTTGGCTATCGCCAGCGCGCGCATCTTGTCGGCAGGGCCGCGGCCGCCAAGCAGCTTCTGGTGGAACTCCATGTACTTCTTTCCCGAAGAATCTTGCATGCGCGCGGCAACGGCGACATGTGCGGCTTCGACGGAGCCAGGACCCAGAACCGGAAATTCTTTGAGAACAAATTTGAGATCGGAATCTGTCTTCAACAGATCGAGCATATCGGCCATCGCGCGCTTGCAGAAGGCGCAGTTGTAATCGAAGAATTCCACCATGGTCACTTTGCCCTGCGGGTTGCCGAGCACGACCTGGTGGGTCGAATTGAATATGGTCGCGTTGTTATCTTTGATCGTCACGCGAGCTTTCTCCGCGTCGGCTTCCTTCTGCCGGCGGTCCAATGCGTCCATGGCCTCTTGCAACACCTCGGGATGCTGCACGAGGTAATTTTTGACAATATTTTCTATTTCACGAGCCTGCGCCGCCGAGAACGCTTCCGGCGCCGCCATCGGCGAGGCGGGAGCCGTCGTCTCGTTTGCTTGCTGGCTGCGATCTTGCGCTGTCGCGAGCGGCGCCAGCAGCATGATGATCAAGATCGCGAATGCCGTGCGAAAGCTCCACGCCATAATAATTGTCCTTTGTTTTATGGTCGAAGGGGGTTCTGCTTCTGGTTCTTGTTGAAGGCAACGATATCGTCCGCCCGAACCCAACCCGGGGATCCGATCGGAAAGCGCTGCTTGGCGCGCTCGGCGAGTTCGCGCGCGGTTTTGTTGTCGCCGCGCGCGAAGGCGGCTTGCGCCGAAGCAAGGTCGGCGTCAGCAAGATTATTCTTGCGCGCATAAGCCATCGCCAGCGTCGTGTAGGCGTCGGCTGCTTCGGGTTCCTTCATGATGGCCGAGTGCAGAAGTGAAACCGCCTCATCCGCCGACTTCACATCGTTTGTTCCGACAATTGCCTGGGCCAGCAGAATCTGAATAAGCGCAGAGTTCGGCGCCAGTTGCACGGCATGGCGCAAGGATGCGACCGCGTCTGCCGGGTGCCCGCCTTCGAGCAGCGCCTGTCCCTTCAGCTCGTAAAAATAGGGGTTGTTCGGCATCGCCTGGATCAAGCCATCGATTTGGGCAATCGCGCTGCGTGGATCTCCGAACCGGTAAGTGGAAATAGCGCGGGCATAGCGTGCCGGCAGGCTGGTATCGGTCGAAGGATAATGCGCCAGAATAGTTGCCGGACGTTCGGTGAAGCCAAAAAGTTTGGCTCTCATCATGTCATGTCGGAATTGGAGTTCTGGCGGATCTTTTTTGCTCCAGTACGGAGTTTTCACCAATTCAGTCAGCGCCGCCATGCGCTCCTGCGGCATCGGATGGTTCTGGAAATAAGGATTGACGCCCTGCGCCGAGAACAGGGATTCGTCGGCATAGCGCTTGAACGTATCGTACATGCCCTTGGCCGATTGGCCGGTCATGGTCAGGAAGCGCACGCCGGCGCGGTCGGCGGATTCTTCCTGGGCGCGCTGATAGGCAAGCAGTCTGTTCAACCCGAGCGCCTGCGGTGCCGTGATCGCCGCCATGCCGATATTTCCAGTATCGACGTTGCCGGAATGCGCGCCAGCGGCGATGGCGCCAACGCCAAGCAACAATCCGATCAGGGCGGCCGTCTGTACGTTCGCCAGCTCTTGTCGAATCTTGGAAAGATGTCCGCCGACGATGTGGCCGGTTTCGTGCGCGAGCACGCCGATGACCTGATTGGGCGTGGTCGCTTGCATGAGGGCGCCGACATTGATGAAGATGCGATGCGCATCCATGACAAAGGCGTTGAAGCTTTTATCGTCGATGATGACAACGTGAATGTTTTGATCGGTCAGACCGGCGACGCGAAAGATCGGCGCCGTATAGTCGCGCAGGAGCTGTTCGATCTCGGCATCGCGAATCATCGGGATGCCGGCGTTGGCGCCGGTCTGCGGCCGAGCCGGAAAGCTCGCAAAGCCGACGGCCGCGGCGGTTAGCGCCGCGATGGCCCGCATCGCTGGTCTTGCCGGCCGCGCCTTGCTAGGAGATCGAGCAACCATCATGTGACGCTAAATCGGGTTATGCAGGCGGCAACCTATGGAGCGAAAGGGTTAGGGTCAACACACGCGCTGGCGATTGTCGCGGATATGCACCAGACCCGCCGAATACGGCATCAGCGGGGCGTAACCCGATCAGCCAAATAAGGAATTGACCACGCCTCATGTTGGAAAGAGCAAGAGCTTTGCTGCAACCTTCGGCCCGCAGCGGCGTCCCGCCGTTTATGGTCATGGACGTCATGGCAGCGGCGGCGCGGTTGGAAGCGCAAGGTCGCACGATTGTGCACATGGAAGTTGGCCAGCCGGCCGCGGGCGCGCCGGAGAGTTCGATCGCAGCAGTGCGTGCGGCGCTCGATGACGGACCGCATGGCTATACCGCCGCTCTGGGAATCGCTTCCCTGCGCCGGCGCATCGCGCAGGCCTATGCGCAATGGCATGCTATCGACGTCGATCCAGAGCGCGTCGTCGTCACCACGGGGTCCTCCGCAGGCTTCATGCTGGCCTTTCTCGCTTTGTTCGAGGCCAGCGATCGCGTCGCCGTTGCCGCTCCCGGTTATCCACCCTACCGGCACATTCTTAGCGCGCTCGGTTGCGAGCCGGTGCTGATCGAAGCCAACGCGGCCACGCGCTGGGCGCTCAGCGGCGACATGCTGCTGGCGCAGCATCGCTTGCGTCCCCTCAAAGGCGTGGTGGTTGGCTCTCCGGCCAATCCAACCGGAACGATGATGACCGCGACGGCGCTTGGCGATCTCATCCGGTCTGCCGAAGACGCCGGGATTGCAGTGATCTCCGACGAAATCTATCACGGACTCGATTATGCTTTCGCGGCGAAGAGCGCAGTCTCGTTGTCTTCGAACACTGTCGTTATCAATTCCTTTTCCAAATATTTTTGCATGACGGGTTGGCGCGTCGGCTGGATGATCGTTCCGCCGCCGCTGCTTCGCACGATGGAGCGCCTGCAGCAGAACCTAGCGATATCCGTTCCCACCCTTTCGCAAATCGCCGCGCAGGCGGCCTTCGAGGGCCGCGATGAGCTTGAAAAAATAAAACACGGTTATGAGGAAAATCGCCGCATCCTGCTGGACGGACTGCCACGGGCGGGTCTCGATTCATTCTTGCCGGTCGACGGTGCGTTTTATCTGTATGTCGACACGTCGCGCTTCTCGGACGACAGTTTTGACTTCGCCAAACGCCTGCTCGAACAGGCGGGGGTGGCGGCAACTCCCGGCGTCGATTTCGATCCGATTCATGGCCGGAATTACCTTCGCCTTTGCTACGCCGGATCGCATGAAGACATGCGCGAAGCGGTCAAGAGAATCGGTGCCTGGCTCAAAGGATAAAGCGAGTGGGCTTGTTGGACAGCGCGCTCGTCCTGTTTTCGGGCGGGCAGGATTCGACTGTTTGTTTGGTCTGGGCGCTCGAGCGCTTCTCCCGAGTGGAGACGATTGGGTTTGCTTATGGTCAGCGCCATGCGGTTGAACTCGAGGTCCGCCCGCGTATTCGTGCGGCGTTGTCGGCGTATTCGCAAAATTGGCGCGAGCGGCTTGGCGAAGACCACATTGTGCGTATCGACGCGCTTGCTGAGATTTCAGAAACGGCGCTCACGCGCGAGGCGGAGATTGGGATCGCTCAATCCGGTCTGCCGACGACCTTCGTACCAGGCCGAAATCTGGTGTTCTTCGCTTTTGCCGGTGCGCTCGCTTATCGGCGCGATATCAGCCACCTCGTCGCCGGCATGTGCGAAACCGATTTCTCCGGCTATCCGGATTGCCGCGATGACACCATCAAGGCGATGCAACTCGCTTTGACGCTCGGCACCGACCGCCGTTTTGTGGTTCATACGCCGCTGATGTGGATCGACAAGGCGGCGACCTTTGCGCTCGCCCACGAGATTGGGGGCGCCGCTTTGATCGATATTCTTCTCGCCGAGACGCACACCTGCTATCTCGGTGACCGCGAACATCGTCACGATTGGGGCTTGGGCTGCGGCGAATGTCCGGCATGTCGCTTGCGCGCATCCGGTTATGCAAAATGGAAGGCGGAATCATGAATCCGGAGCACCAACGCACACGAGAAGGAATCGTGTTCCTGGTTCTTTTTGCACTCACGATTCCCGCCGCCAACTGGCTGATCGGCAATGTAGGAACCAGTTGCGTGCCGCACGGGCCGTGCCTCGTGCCGGTCGCGCCCGGTTTGATGGCGCCTTCGGGCGTCACAATGGTCGGGGTAGCGCTGGTTTTGCGCGATTTGGTGCAACGACGCCTCGGTACGGCGATATCGGCGCTGGCGATCCTGGCCGGCAGCGGCCTTTCGGCTTTGTTCGCGCCCGCCTCACTGGTGGTGGCTTCGGCGAGCGCGTTTTTGCTTTCTGAATTTGCCGATCTTGCGGTTTACACGCCGCTGGCGCGCCGCCGGCTGGTGGCGGCCGTCGTTGCGTCGAGCTGTGCCGGTCTGGTCGTCGATTCGATTGCATTCCTGTGGCTTGCTTTCGGCTCGCTCGATTTCCTTGCCGGACAAGTCCTGGGCAAGGCTTGGATGGTGCTGCTGTCGATCCCGCTGGTGACGTGGCTGCGCCGGCGCGACGAACGGCTTGGTATCATGCCGGCTTGATCTGTAGGGGAGCCAATATGCGCGCCGCTTCGTTCGACATTCTGCGCAAAGTAACAACCGCTACCATCACAACCATGTTGTTGAAGAAGGGTATCCGGCGCTGCTGGATGAATGGTCCAAAACCGCTTGTGCTCGGCGGCGAGCGAATCGTCGGGCCGGCATTCACGCTGCGATTTGTGCCGGTGCGGGAGGATTTGGCGACGCCGGAGAGCTGGGCCAGTCCGATCTCGACGCGCGCGGCCATCGAGGACATGCCGGACGGTGTGATCGCAGTCGCGGACGCGATGGGCGTGCCGAGCGCCGGCATCTTTGGCGACATTCTGTGCGCACGGATGAAGAAGCGTAACGTCGCCGCGCTGGTCACAGACGGTGTGATGCGCGACCGCGCCGGGGTGTTGGCGAGCGCACTTCCGGTGTGGTGCGCCGGTGTTGCCGCGCCGGCGTCTGTCAATGGTCTTACTTTTGTGGGCTGGCAGCAGCCGATCGGCTGCGGCGGTTGTGCCGTGTTTCCCGGCGACGTGATTGTCGTGGACGACGATGGCGCGGTGGTCATTCCTCAGAACTTGGTCGAGTTCGTCGCTCAGGAAGGCGCCGAACACGAACTGTATGAAAGTTGGGTTTTCGGCGAGGTCGAGAAAGGCGTGAAGCTTCCCGGCCTTTATCCACCCAATGACGAGGCGAAGGCCCGCTACGCAGCCTGGCGCAAGACGCGAAATTAAGCGTGGGAACTGAGCTTCGCAATGCACGCAGATTTAGCCGCCGGAGAACTCTGTCCAAACGGTCGATCTAATCGGAGAAATGAGTGTTCTTCGTTCTATCAAAGACGATCGGCCACATGGCGATGCCATCAAATTTGATCATGGCAATCGGGTTGATCGGTCTTGTTCTGTTGTTCACCCGGTTTCGGGCGCTCGCCAGTTGGCTCATCATCACCAGTCTCGTGCTCATCGCATTGATCGGTTATTCGCCGCTCGGACGCATATTGTTGCTGCCGCTGGAGGACCGTTTTCCGCCCTGGGACGCCTCGCGCGGAGCTCCGGATGGCATTGTCGTCCTTGGCGGAGCGATTTCACCAAGTATCTCGGCGGCGCGTGGCGTCGTCGCGCTCAATGGCTCGGCTGAACGCCTGACGGTTACGGCGGAGCTCGCTCACCGTTATCCGAATGCACGGATTATCTTTACCGGCGGGACAGCCTCACTCGATCCGAAAGAGCCGCTCGAAGCGCCGCTCGCAGTGAAGGAATTCGAGGCGCTCGGCGTCGCCCACGACCGGATCACCGCGGAGGAACAATCGCGCAACACGATTGAGAACGCGGTGTTTTCGCGATTGCTCGCCGATCCCAAACCCGGGGAGCGGTGGCTCTTGGTGACCTCGGCCTCCCATATGCCGCGAGCGATCGCCGCCTTTCGTGCGGCCGGTTTTCCGGTTGAGGCCTATCCAGTCAATTGGCTTACACGAGGACGGCGTGACGCGGCGGAGCTTTTCGGATCGTTCACGGGAGGCATGGCGACGACCGATTACGCGATGCACGAATGGCTTGGGCTTGTCGCATACTGGTTGACCGGAAAGACCTCAGAACTGTTTCCCGGCCCGTAGCAGGCGATCGGTCGCGTCTGAGGGTGCGGATGGGCGCGACGTGGACCCAAGCCGGCCGTTTGGCGTAAGCCCTGACCTTTACTAATCCTTCATCGCTGCCGCTGAATATTCCGGGTTGCTGTCATCGGTAAGGGTCTGTGAATGTCGAGCGACATGCCCGTCGATATGCCTGCCGAGCCGGTCGAAACCCCGGCCGAGTCCACCGCCTGACTATGATGTTCACCTTGGTGGCCGTTCTGTTTGTGTCGTTTCTCGCCGTGGTCACCGGCCTGGTCTGACCGGATTTTCGATCCGGTTGCATCGTCATCGGCTTTAATGAAATCTTGTTGAGCGGGGTCTTGAGCCGCTGGCACTCCGGTTTGCGAGGCGTGATGTCGCTGCATCTGGTTATTGGCAATAAAAACTATTCGTCCTGGTCGTTTCGGCCCTGGCTGGCGATGAAGGTCGCAGGCATCAGCTTTGACGAGACAGTGGCCTCGCTTGATGCAGCCGATTTCAAAACGCGGGTCTTGGCGCTCGGCGGCTCCGGACGCGTTCCGGTGCTGAGCGACGGCGACGTGCACATATGGGAATCGCTCGCGATCTTGGAATATCTCGCAGAGAGGTTTCCCGCCGCCAAATTATGGCCCGAGAATCCTGCGGCACGAGCCCGCGCTCGCGCGATTGCGTCGGAAATGCATGCGGGATTCGCTTCGCTGCGCCGTCATTTGCCAATGAACGTGGCCCGTCCGGTGAAATTCCGAGCTCTTGATGCCGGCGCCGCGAAGGATGTGGCGCGCATCGATACCATTTGGACCGAATGCCGAGACAAATACGGCACCGGCGGTCCTTTCCTATTTGGCTCATTCGGCGCCGTCGACGCCATGTTTGCTCCTGTCGTGTGGCGATTTCACACTTACGCAGTTGAGGTCAGCTCAACGTCACTCGGCTATATGCGTGCGATGATGTCGCTGCCTGCCTGGAATGAATGGCGGGATGCCGCACGACGCGAGACCTGGGTCTTGGAGGAAGACGAGGTCGATTGGCCGCAAGTTTTGCGCTAACAAGTTTTGCGCTAACAAGTTTTGCGCTAACAGGCGCGCGACGAAGTTCCGCGTGACGAGATCTCGGGCGAATGGGCGCTTCGCATTCGCAATCTATGATAGCTGTCATGACCGCGGCGAGGCGCCGACACGCTCCTCAAGCTCGGACAATAGCGGCAGCTGATAAGGAATGATCTTCAGCTTTGCCATTGGCAGGGCGAAATAGGCGATCCGATCGATCTCGGGAAAACTCTGTCTTTGCCCCGACTTGGGCGGCCACTCCAGCGCAAAGGTATTACTGGCGAATTGCGAAAGATCGAAGTCTGCTTCTAGGGCAAAGGCGTGCACGACTTTACCGCTTTTCTGAGCGACCGGAGTGAGTTCGATCATGTTGCCTTGAGCGACAAGATTGGTTTCTTCCGTGAATTCGCGTCGTGCCGCGGCGATAAGTTCATCGCCGGGTTCGACCAGACCCTTCGGGATGGTCCATGTTCCGGCGTCCTTCTTTGCCCAAAACGGGCCGCCCGGGTGGGCGAGCAGCACTTCAAGCTCCGGCCGGCGGCGAAACGCCAGAATTCCGGCGCTGTTCGGTTTTGCCCGCGGCATACGGCTTGGCTCCCGTTAACTGCAAACTGCGTCTCTCTACCGCAGGACTTCCGGAACAGAGCTTGTCAAATAGGCGTGCGTCTGCATGATTTTGTCATGATTGCGCCGAGAATGCCCGTTCACCGCCCGGGCGACGGGATAGGGCGCTGATCCAATTGCCTGCACGGGAGCTATGCCAATGCGTTATGGGTTGATCGCCGCTGTTGCGGCCGCCATTGCCGTTTTTGCGGCACCGCTCACGATCCCAGCCGGGTCGCGAGCCTTTGCCGAGGATGCGCCTAAAGACGTCAAGGGCATTTTTCTGATGAGCGATTATCCGGCGGTGACGCTACGTCCGGGCGAGACCTCCACGATCAGCCTCAGATTGCAAAATTATAACATGACGCCGGAGCGTCTGGCCCTCTCGCTCAGTGGCGTACCGACCGGCTGGACGGCAACCTTGCTCGGCGGCGGTCAGCCGGTCGCCGCGGCGATGCCGGCGGCAAATTCCAGCGTGTCGTTATCGTTGCGGTTGGATGTGCCGAAGAACGCGCCGATGGGTACGCAAACCGTCACCGTTGCCGCGCAGGGAAATACCACGAATTTACAGCTGCCAATCAATTTGACGCTGGCGAAGGACCTGCCGGCCAAGCTGACGGTCACGCCGCAGCTTCCCGATTTGCGCGGCACGTCGAAATCGAGCTTCGAATATCAACTCGGCATCAAGAACGACAGCGGCAAAAAACTCACTGTGAGCCTGTCCGCGCAGGCGCCGCAAAACTTCGATACCTCGTTCACCGAACAATACGGGACCCAGGAGCTCAAAGCGGTGCCCGTCGATGCCGGTCAGAGTAAGGATGTGAAACTCAAAGTCACTCCACCGAACGCGGCCGCAGCCGGTGACTACAAGATCGTCGCGCGCGTAGCGGCGGAGGATGCTGCCGCGACTGCAGATCTGGCGATGACCATCACCGGCCAGCCGAAACTCGACATCAGCGGCCGCGAGGGCCTGGTGTCCACCCGCGCCTCGGCGGGCAGGGAGACGACGGTACCCGTCATCATCACCAATACCGGCACGGCGCCGGCTGAAGACATCCAGCTGAACGGATCGGCGCCAAGCGGATGGAAAATCACCTTCGATCCGAAAACCGTCGATCGCATCGCGCCGAACGACAACAAAGAAGTCCAGGCGCTGATCACGCCGACGGAAAAGGCCATCGCCGGCGATTATGTGACGACCGTCCGTGCGTCCGCGCGCGGCGAATCGGCGTCCACCAATTTCCGCGTCACCGTCACAACGTCGACCATGTGGGGGATCGCGGGAGTAGGGATTATCGGCGTTGCGCTGTTGGTCATGGTTGGCGCCGTGGCGAGGTTCGGTCGCCGATGATCGCCGATACAGTGATCGAGGCCAACGGTCTCACCAAAAGCTATGGGTCGGCGCTGGCCGTCGACCACATTTCCTTCGGTGTCGGACGCGGTGAGATTTTTGGTCTGCTCGGCCCCAATGGCGCCGGCAAGACCACCACAATCTTGATGATGCTCGGCCTTACCGAAATTTCCGAAGGCGAAGTGCGCGTGCTCGGATTCAATCCGGCGCGGGAGCCGCTTTCGGTCAAGCGCAGGGTCGGCTATCTGCCCGATACCGTCGGTTTCTATGACAATCTCACCGCGGCGGACAATCTGCGTTACACTGCGCGCCTGATCGGGTTCCGGGCGATGGAACGCGAAAAGCGAATCGCAGCAGCGTTGGACCGCGTCGGGCTCGCCGAGTTTGCGGACAATCGCGTCGGCACCTACTCGCGCGGCATGCGCCAGCGGCTCGGGCTAGCCGAAATCGTGATGAAAGGTGCGCAAATCGCGATCCTTGACGAGCCAACGTCGGGGCTTGATCCGCACGCCACTGCGGAGCTTCTGGGCATCATCCGCGGCTTTAAGAGCGAAGGCGTTTCGGTTTTGCTCTCCTCGCACCTGCTTGAACGGGTGCAGAGCGTTTGCGATCGAGTAGCGCTCTTTAGCGGCGGACGCATCGCGCTGATGGGCTCGGTCGCCGAACTTGGCCGGCAGGTGCTTGGTGGCGGCTACGTCGTTGAGATCGAGGCCGAGGGCAGCGGATTGGCCGAGCGTCTTGCGGTCATTCCGGGCGTCAGCGCGGTCGAGAAAGCCGGCATCAATAAACTTCGCCTGCAGGCCGACCGGGACGTACGGCCGGAAGCCGCGGCCGAAGTGGTCGCCATGCAGGGCCGCCTGAAATATCTCGGCGTGCAGGAGCCAAGTCTGGAGGTGATCTATACCCGCTATTTCGATGCCGCGCCGGAACGGACTGCGCAGGAGCGGACCCGCCATGCAGCGTGAAGGCTCCGCGTTTTCCGGCCTCGGCGTGGTCATGCTCAAGGAGCTTTCGGACCATTTGACCAGCACACGCATGCGTGTGCTGGAGTGGCTAGTCGTGCTCGTGGCGCTTGCGGCGCTCTACGGTGCGATCCAGCAAATCAAGGATACGACGGCGGAAGACCCGTTTCTGTTCCTGCGGCTGTTCACAACGTCGCGCGATCCGTTGCCGTCATTTGTCTCGTTTCTCTCATTCCTCGTGCCGCTGATGGCAATCGGGCTCGGCTTCGACGCCGTTAACGGCGAGCACAACCGCCGCACGCTGTCGCGCATCCTGTCGCAACCGATTTACCGCGATGCGTTGTTGTTCGGAAAATTTCTGGCCGGCCTGCTCACGCTTTCGATCAGCCTGATCACGCTCTGGCTTCTTGTCATCGGGCTCGGTCTTTTCCTGATCGGCATTCCGCCCGGCGCGGAGGAAATTGCCCGCAGCTTCGTCTTTCTCCTCGTCACCATCGTCTATGCCGGCGTTTGGCTGGCGCTTGCCTTGCTGTTCTCGATTCTGTTCCGCTCCGCTGCGACCGCGGCGCTGGTGACGCTCGGCCTATGGCTCTTGGTGACGTTCATTTGGCCGGTACTTTCCGGCGCGCTCGCACAAATCGTCGTCCCGCCGGATCCGCGCTACACGGCGCTTGGGCTGCAGACGCCGGGCACCGCGCAACTGGAGCAGATACTGGCGCGCCTTTCTCCTTCCACGCTCTATGCAGAGGTCGTGGTTGCGCTGCTAGATCCGACCACGCGCGCGCTCGGTCCGATTTATCTGAGCCAGCTGCAAGGCGCGGTGCTCGGGGCGCCGCTGCCATTTGCGGAGAGCGTCTTAATTGCCTGGCCGCAAATGGTCGGAATGATCGCTACCGCGATTGTTCTTTTCGTTATCGGCTATGTGATTTTTCAGCGCCAAGAAGTGAGAGCCTAGGTTCGCGCCGGACGCTCGATACCGCTTGCCGCAGAGAGTGCACGGCCAGCGACGTCCGTTGTTTAATCCTCATCAAGCTCCTTCCTTCCCGGTTGGGTGTTTTGCGCGTGCCACTCGCGCTGAAGGTCACTTTCCCACCAGAGACGCCTGCCAACGCGTATTATCCGGCGAAGTTTCTCCGAACTTGCACCTGTGATATCTCGTGCGGGGAGAGAAGCTCGTTTCTGAACATCCGTATCAGATGAGATGCGAGGAATTAGTGTCCGCGATTGCCTCAAAGATCGACTGCAAATCGAGAGAGTTCCGCGCCAACCAAGTGGTCATGCGTGCGCTGATCGCGGAACTCGAAAGCCGCCGCGCATTCGCTGCGGAGGGTGGTCCGCAGCGCGCGCGCGAGCGGCATCTCGCGCGCGGCAAACTGTTGCCGCGCCAGCGCGTCATGACGCTGATCGATTCGGGGGCGCCGTTCCTGGAATTGTCGCCGCTCGCGGCAAACGACATGTACGATGACGCCATTTATGGCGCCGGTCTGATCACAGGTATAGGCCGAATGGCCGGGCGCGAATGCGTCATCGTGTGCAACGACTCGACCATCAAGGGCGGCACTTATTATCCGATGACCGTGAAGAAACATCTGCGCGCGCAGGAGATTGCGCGCGAGAACCGGTTGCCCTGCATCTATCTTGTCGATTCTGGCGGCGCCAACTTGCCACATCAGACCGAAGTATTTCCCGATCGCGAGCATTTCGGCCGCATTTTCTACAATCAGGCGACCATGTCCGCGGCCGGCATTCCCCAGATCGCGGTGGTGATGGGTTCTTGCACGGCGGGCGGCGCTTATGTCCCGGCGATGTCCGACGAGACGATCATCGTACGCAATCAGGGCACGATTTTTCTCGGCGGGCCGCCGCTGGTCAAAGCGGCGACCGGCGAAGTCGTTACTGCCGAAGAGCTGGGTGGTGCCGACGTGCACACCAGAAAATCAGGTGTCGCGGATTACCTGGCCGAGAACGATCGCCATGCATTGGCGCTGTGCCGGCGCATCGTCGCTACTTTGAACGGCAGAAAACCAATCGATGTGATCTTGCGCAAGCCCAGCGAGCCGCAATTCGACGCGGCCGAACTCGACGGTATCGTGTCGGCCGATCTGAAGAAGCAGTACGATGTGCGCGAGGTTATTGCGCGGCTGGTCGACGATTCCGAGCTGGACGAATTCAAGGCGCTCTACGGCACGACGCTGGTCACCGGTTTTGCTCACATCCACGGCATTCCAGTCGGGATACTTGGCAACAACGGCATCCTATTTTCCGAAAGCGCGCTCAAGGCCGCGCATTTCATCGAACTGTGTTGTCAGCGCCGAGTGCCGCTTCTTTTCCTGCAAAACATTTCCGGCTTTATGGTCGGGCGCGATTACGAGGCCGGTGGCATCGCCAAGGACGGCGCCAAGATGGTGACCGCGGTCGCCTGCGCACAGGTACCGAAGATCACGGTTATTATCGGCGGCTCATATGGCGCCGGCAATTACGGCATGTGCGGCCGCGCCTATGGCCCGCGCTTTCTGTTCACCTGGCCAAATGCCCGCATCTCGGTCATGGGCGGCGAGCAGGCAGCCTCGGTGCTCGCGACCGTGCGCCGCGACAATATCGAGGCCGAAGGCAAAAAGTGGTCGGAGGTCGAGGAAGAGGAGTTCAAGCAGCCGATCCGCGAACAATATGACGCGGAAGGCAATCCCTATTACGCTACGGCGCGGCTATGGGACGACGGCATCATCACGCCGGGCGAAACACGCCGCGCGCTTGCCCTGTGCTTCTCCGCGACGCTGAATGCGCCGATCCCGGAGACGAAGTTCGGCGTGTTTAGGATGTGACCGCCCTCAGAGACGCCTATACACTCATTCCGACCGATTGACGGAGCGCGGGGTGCCCAAAAACATCAAGCACGTGCATTGGCCGGACGCACCAAACGTATGGATGCCCTATGCGCCGGCGATCAAGGTTATGGGCGGAACGACCGTTTATCTCGCCGGTGTCACCGCGGCGCCGGTTTATCACCATCATCCGCACCGGCCGGAGGAGTTTGATGCCATGCCGCGCGATATGGCGGGGCAGGCGAGGGCGGCGCTGGAAAATCTCAAGCGCGGGCTGGAGGCGGTGGGCGCCACTTTCGCGGACGTGGTCACGGCCGACCGTTTTGTCACCGATCTCACCGACCAAGACTCGCTCAACCGGGTCTGGGGCGAATATTTTCGCGACGCCAAGCCGGCGACGACTACCGTTCAGGTCGTGCGGCTTGCCACAGATCCGCGCTGCTTGGTCGAAATCAATGCCATCGCCGTGATCGATTGACTGTCAACGGTTAAGCAGCCACATCAGGGTGCTGAGCACGATACTGATGATGATGCAGGTTACGAGAGGGAAGTAAAAGCTTGTGCTGCCGCGCTGGATCACGATGTCGCCAGGCAAACGGCCGAGCCCGATGCGCGACAAGAACGGCCACGCAATCCCAGCGAGCACCAGCGTGAATCCAATCCCAATCAGCAAACGCTGCATGGCGTTCTAACCTCGTTTCGGCAGGTGGGGAGATCGGCGGCGGCAATCAAGAGGAAATCATGGCGGAGCATGGTTATCGGACAGCGTTGATCGTGGGGGTGGGTACGGGAGTATCCGCCTCGCTGGCGCGCCTATTCAACAAAGCGGGGATCAAAGTCGCGCTCGCCGCTCGCCGGGCCGCCAATCTCGCCGACCTCGCCAAGGAGACGGGTGCGGTGGCGCTTGCCTGCGACGCCACCGACCGAAGACAGGTGACGGAGCTATTCGCTCAGCTCGACGAACGGTTCGGCGCGCCGGACGTCGTCGTCTACAACGCCAGCTATCGGACCAGGGGACCTCTTGTCGGCCTCGAGCCGGCCGAGGTCGAAAAATCGATTGCAGTGACTGCCTATGGCGCGTTTCTGGTCGCCCAGGAAGCCGTCAAGCGCATGCTGCCGCGCGGCCATGGCGCGATTCTGTTTACCGGGGCCTCGGCGAGCGTAAAAGGCTATGCCCAGTCAGCGCCCTTCGCGATGGGCAAATTCGCGCTGCGGGGACTGGCGCAAAGCATGGCTCGCGAATTGTCGCCGCACGGCATTCACGTCGGGCACATTGTGATCGACGGCGGCGTCCGGAGCCAAATGCGGCCAGTCCCATCGGACAAGCCTGACAGCTTGCTCGATCCGGACGCTATCGCGCAGACTTACATGGATCTATTGCGGCAGCCGCGAAGCGCATGGGCTTGGGAGATCGAGTTGCGGCCTTGGGTCGAGAAGTTCTGAACTGGTTCATATCGAATCCTGATAAAATAAACGCTGAAGCACCCAAGATGAGAAGAACAACGGTCGTCAAACTTGCTCTCATCTTTGCTGCCGCGCTGGTTGCGGCCAGCGTGAACGCACAGACGCGCCATCGGCGCGAACGCGAACCCAAAGAGACCGAACGTCCGGCGCCGGCTGTCTCGATCGATAAACGCGACACCACGGTGGCGCAACCTGGCGCGTTTGCTGGCAAGCCCTACTGGTTGGCGTTGGCGCAATGCGGCGGCGCCTATTTCAAGCTCAACGTGCTCTACACGGCACTTGCAGTACAAGCGCGCGCGGTCAAGCCAGATCCGAAACTCAATACGGAATACACCAAGAAACTCAATGACGCGATCAAAACGGCGACCGCTTTTTACACCGGCGCGGAGCGGTTCCTGATGACTGACCGCGGCATCGAGCGCATCGATGCGGTGTTGATTTACAATGAGCAGTCGCGCGTGGTCGCGGACCGAATCAAGACGATCGATGCGGCGCTCAATGCGGCAAAGGCCTGCCCTGCACTCTACCAGGCTTGCCAAGATGCTCGTGCGAAAGCGTGCAGCGAATCGCTGGCGCCGGTCGGCTAGCGATGACGGCGGCCAGGAGAGTGCAATGAAGCTGGTGTCTGCCGCACTGCTTGCGACGCTGGTGCTAGCCGCCGGTCTCGCTCGGGCGCAACAGGGCGGCAAACAGGATGGCTCCGCAGAGGAGGCGGAAAACCTTCCTCACTTGAACGAGATCATGGCGCAGCAGCAAATGCGCCACATCAAATTGTGGTTTGCCGGAAATGCCGGCAACTGGCCATTGGCGGATTACGAATTGGATCAACTGAAGGATGGTTTTGACGACGTTGCCAAGCTCCTTGGCGGCGACATAGCGCAACAGCACGTCGGCGCGGCGATTTCGCAGTTGGAAAAAGGGATCGCGAGTAAGGATCGCGAGGCGTTTGCGTCTGCCTTCGATCGGTTGAGCACCGGCTGCAATGCATGCCACGGCACGCTCGATCACGCCTTTATCGTGATCCAGCGCCCGGCTCTCGCGCCCTATGGCGACCAAAATTTCTCAACCCCGCGATAGACCTGGCGTGAATGCTTCACGTGCGCCCTGATGCGCTCGGCGCCGCTTGGGCGGATTGAGCCCTTCCGATCGCACCCCAAGAGATTTTCCCATGGAACTCAGCCACAGTCTTCGCCGACGGCGATAAAGCCATGACCGCATTGTGTTTCTTCGCCGGCTGAGACGGCGGCTCCGGCTCGGCTTTATCCTTGAATTATCGTCCAATACGGCCATACTGCGCGATTGTGCCGTGCAGCACGGGGTGGGGATCTCTTGGAACAGCAGCGCAGCGACGTCGCAACTTTGCCGGCGGCTACCGCCTGCAATGTGCTCATGATCTATCCGCGCTTCATGGCGGATTCGTTCTGGAATTTTTCCGAGGCCTGCGAACTCGTCGGTGCGCGCTATCCGGCCATTCCGCTTGGTTTGATCACGGTCGCGGCTCTGTTGCCGAAATCGTGGAATGTCCGGCTGGTCAATCGTAACACCGAAGAGCTTGCGGAAAGCGATCTCGCCTGGGCCGATATGGTGATGACCGGCGGCATGCTGTTTCAGCAGGCTGACACGCTCGATCTGATCGAAATGTGCCGCGCACGCGGCTTGCCGGTCGCCGTCGGCGGCCCCGATGTGAGTTCCAGCCCGCATCGCTACGCCGCTGCGAATTTTCGCGTGGTCGGCGAAGCCGAGGGCATACTCGACAAATTCATCGCCAGCTGGGAGGAAGGCCAGCGCGAAGGCACTTTCGAGGCGCCGAAATTCCAGGTCGATGTGACCAAGACGCCGATTCCGCGCTTCGATCTTCTGAAATTCGATCAGTATCTTTATATCGGCGTGCAATTCTCGCGCGGCTGCCCGTTCACCTGCGAGTTCTGCGACATAATCGAGCTTTATGGCCGGGCGCCACGGACCAAAACCCACGCGCAAATGCTTGCTGAGCTCGAAGCGCTTTACCGGCTCGGCTATCGCGGCCATGTCGATTTCGTCGACGACAATCTGATTGGCAATAAAAAAGCGATCAAAGCATTTCTGCCGGTCCTCGAAAACTGGATCAAGGAGCACGACTATCCATTCGAGTTCACGACCGAGGCATCGCTCAATCTCGCCGACGATCAAGAGCTGTTGCAGATGCTGCGGCGGAGCAATTTCTTCGCGATCTTCGTAGGCATCGAAAGTCCCGACGAGGAGACGCTCGCCGCAACGCGCAAAAAGCAGAATACGAGGCGCAGCATCGACGAGAGCGTTCACAAGATTTACCGGGCGGGCATGTCGGTCACTGCCGGCTTCATTGTCGGCTTCGACACGGAGAAGGGCTCGGTCGCGCAGCCGATGATCGATCTCATCGAAGAAGCCAACATTCCGATCGCGATGGTGGGCTTGCTCTACGCACTGCCGAATACGCAGCTTACGCGCCGGCTGGCGCGCGAGGGCCGCCTGCATGTCGACCATGATGCGGCTCCGGCCGGCAAAGGCGATCAGTGTACCGCCGGGGTGAACTACGACACCAAACGGCCGCGCTTGGACATCTTGCGCGATTACAAGAAGATTTTAGAGCGCATCTACGATCCGGATGCATTTTGCGGACGCTTGGAGCGTCTTGCCGGAATGCTCGACTGCTCCGATCGGCGCAAGGAATTACCGAAAGGCGATATTCGCGGCAGGGTGAGCACGATCAAGCTTGTGCATGATCTGATGACGCGCCTGCCTGAAGGGCGCGAGCGGTTTTGGAAGGCGTTCACGACTTGCATGTCGATCAATCCAAATTCGGTTCGCGGCATCGTCACGCTGATGGCGTTTTATCTGCATGTCGGACCGTATTCCCGTTATGTGATGAAACAGATCGACCGGCAGATCGAAGACATCGAACAGGGACGGTACGTTGCGCCGAAATTGTTGCCGCCTACGCCAGCAGAGCCTATTGCGGTGAACGCTTGAGCAGAGCTCTGTTGAATAACGCCGCCTGACGCCGGCGTGCGGGAAAAGCTCAATAGTTCGTTTGCTCGATTCCCGGTACGGTCAAAAGCGCGGAAACTGAGCGGCCGCGCAGATCGTATAATCGGGCATAGACCACGCCTTCGCGCACGATGTCGAATACGACCGGCGCATCGAGCTTGGCGCAGTAAAATTCACCAACCACCATGGCGAAATCGGCCCCTTTGGGATCCCAGCTTGTGGTGAATTGGGGCCCGAGCGCGACCGCGACCGGCGGATGTGGTCCGCATACCGCGATCCTCCACTGCCCGTGAGGCGGCCGTTCATGTCGCTCGGCAATGTCAGCCAGCAGCTGTCGCGACGCCTGGGTCAGCGACAGGCCCCAATAGTCAAGCATGTAATTTTGCCGGGCGCGCGGGACGCCGCCGGCGAGGTGGTTGTAATCCGTATACTCGTACGGATGCAGTCTCGCCATGTCGAAAATGGGGGAGGCTAAACCGGCGACAAAAACGACAAGGCCCGCGGCAGCGACGACTTTCCCGTAACCGCCGAGGCGCTTGGCGATATAGGCGCCGGCAAATCCGGCGAGTGCCGCGAACGGCGGCAGCACAAAGACGAAGTGGCGGATGCCATTGTACATTGCCGGCCGCGTCGCAACGGTGACCAGCACCGGCAGAACGACGGCAAGCACGGTCGCCAACAGCGACGCGCGACGGCCGGCATCGCCCGCGCTGCGATCGCCATTTCTGGCGACCGCGAAAATCGCGCCGGTCGTGCCGCAAAGACCGAGCGCCAGCAACATTTCAGGCAGCTGGACCGCGAACAAGGTCGGCACATAGGATCGCGGCATATCGATCACCGGGATCAGTTGTCCGTCGAAGAGCTCGCGCCAAGGCTTCTCGAAGAAATTCGAGAAATACTCGACAGCGCGGAACGGATTGAGCGGTGAAAGTACGCTCCACGGCCAAACGAGGCCCATCACCAGATAAGCGAGGATTGCCGCGGGGATGAGCGGCGCCAGAAATGATCCGCACTCGCTCAGCGCGGCCTTTGCGCCAATCGCGCGCCAGCGAACAGCCGCGACGAGGGGAAGCGGCAGCAGCGCGTTCGCCACTGCAAAGCCACCCAGGACCCGCGCTCCGACGGCGAGACCGACGCCAATTCCACACAGCGCGACGGTTGCCGGCGTGGCGCGCGGATATTCCTGAAAGGCGCGCACGAGACCGAGTAGCGCGAGCGTCATGACCGCAGCGAATGGCCCGTCCTTGGCGTTGATGAACATATGGCCGTAGTACAGGGGACACGTGGCGAGCAGCGCGATCGCCATGGAGCCGGCAAGCGGACCGCCGAGTCGGCGGCCAAGACGCCAGGTTGCAAACAGCCCGACCAGCCCGACCATGGCGCCAAGCAGGCGTCGCGTTTCAAACAGGCCGAACGGGAGAATCTTAGCGGCGAGCGTCGCCAGGATATCAAAACCGCCGCCATACATGTACAGGTTGACGAACGAAAGTGCGCGCTGATCGTCGAAGTTCGACCGGTAGAGCGAGACCAGAAGCGCGCCATATTGCGAATGCGTATAGTCGTCCCAGCCGAGGCCGTAATCACGGAAAGTGGCAAGCGCGATGGCCGCGGCGGCGGCGAGCACCCCGATCGCCAGCCCATCGAGCCAGCGCGCTGATAGTTTCGCCCTTGATTGCTGGCGCAGCGGCGTCGCTGCAGCTTGATGCACGATCGGCCCCGGTCAAATCTACGGCTCAAGTCATGAAGAGCATTTTTGGTCCTGACAATGCGTCAATGCGCAGCGATGTAACTCAAGCGGCGCAATTTACTTGGCTTGCCACTTGGCTTCTCGGCCGCCCGAATGCAAGAAGCGGGGCTCGAAGCCCCGCTTAGAACATGACCCGCGGCCGAAGTCTTTACTTCATTGCGTCCTCGAACATTTCGCCGACATGGTCCCAATTCACCAGATGATCGAAGAATGCTTTGAGGTAGTCCGGACGGCGATTGCGGTAATCGATGTAATAGGAATGTTCCCATACGTCGCAGCCGAGTATCGGCTTGGCGCCGTGGACGAGCGGATTCTCGCCATTTGGCGTTTTCATGATTGTCAGTTTGCCGTCCTTGACCGCGAGCCAACACCAGCCTGAACCGAATTGCGTGACGCCGGCTTGGATCAGGTCCTCCTTCACTTTGGCCAACGGGCCGATGTCCGAGGTGAGTTGTTTCTCGAGCTTGCCCGGCAGTTTGTCGCCGCCGCCCTTCTTCATCCATTTCCAAAAGTGAATGTGATTGAAGTGCTGAGCCGCGTTATTGAACAGCCCAGGATTTTTACCGAATGTGCCCTTCACGACTTCTTCAACCGGTTTGTTTTCCCATTCGGTGCCTTTGGCCAGATTGTTGCCGGTGTTCACATAAGCCTGATGATGTTTGTCGTGATGGAATTCGAGCGTCTCGCGGGACATGTGCGGCGCGAGCGCGTCATACGGATAGGGAAGATCGGGCAGGGTGAATGCCATTGGTGTGCTCCTCAATGTGAACTTGGCTGGATATTTGGTTGCAACCGCCGGGAAACCTGAAAGGTTCCTTGAGAGAAGACCCACTCAATAGGGCCAAGTCAGCTGCTCGGCAACGCCCCGCCTTTTGCCGGAAAGCGATTCGGCAGAATGAGGCTTGCGTGCTATGCAGGCCTCGTCACAATATCGACGCAAATTAGTCTGGCGCCGCCCCGCAAAGTGAGGATTGGCGTATGTATTTGCTTTTGTTGGTATTTGGTGGGCTGCTCGGCGCGGCAGGGGTGGTCCTTGCGGGATCGGGTATGTCGCTGCGTGATGGCACCTTCGATGCCACGATCCTTACGCCAGGTATTGTTGCCGCGGCCGGAGGGCTCCTCCTGATCGGGCTCGCCGCCGGATTGCGAACGCTCCAACGCATCGAGCGAACGCTGGCATCACGACCGATGCCGCGCGCGCTTCCAATTGCGGGAAGCCCGCAAGCTCTTGAAAATGCCGAGACACCACGTGAGCCGGCCCGGATTCCATTCGCGACCAGGGCAAGCCACGAGTCTCAGCCAAGCGTCGTTTCCCGCGACGCTTTAGGAGACAAGTCAGCCGAACCCGCGCCAAGTCCGGTGCACGGTGCAGATAAAGCATCTCCGGCCGCGCCCGCAATCGCGATCGCAGCCGCTTACGACGCGAATGCTGAGACCGGCGCACAGCGCTTTGCCAAAAACGGCAATGGAGCGGCGGGCACGCGGAGCGGGCTTCGTCTCTCGCCAAGTTTGCCGTCAAGTTTGCGGCGTGCGGACGCAAGCGAACAGGTCGAACCGGCTCTTGGTGCGCTGTGGCCAAAAGGCCCGCGTCCGTCCCGTGCGGCGGATGCAGCTCCTGCTCCGATTCGCCCGAGCAGCACCGGTGTGACGCCGATGCAATCGCAGCAAGACGTCGACGCGCCTAACGCGGCCGCACCGTCGAGCAATGTGGATAGCGCGTCGGCCGGCGTGTCGGTTCTCAAATCCGGCGTCGTCAACGGTATGCCGTATACCCTTTATTCGGATGGATCGATCGAAGCACAATTGCCGGAGGGCACGCTGCGTTTCGGTTCGATTACCGAATTGCGCAACCACATCGAACAAAGCGCCTGAAGACAAAATGCCTCGACGAGCGCTGCGCCGCTAGGCGGCCGCAGCGAGCGCAGCACGGGCGTCGAAGCGAATCCGCTCCACCATGGAACGGAAGCCGTTCGAGCGCTGCGGCGTGAGATGTTCGCGCAAACCCATGCCCTCGAACAATTTGACGGCATCGGTGCTCAAAATCTCCCTTGCGCTCTTGCCCGAATAGATAGCGAACAGAATCGCGATCAATCCACGAACGATGTGGGCATCGCTGTCGCCGGCAAAAGTCAGCACTGGGCCGCCTGCGCCGTTCGGGCGCACGGTGGTATCTAGCCAAACTTGGCTCGCGCAGCCTTGAACCTTGTTCGCGTCGCTGTGCGCCGCCTCTGCTAAGAGCGGCAGCTCGCGCCCCAACTCAATTAGATAGCGATAGCGATCGTCCCAGTCGTCCAGGACCGCGAAATTCTCAATGATCTCGTTGATGTCGGCCATTATGTCCAAGCTCAAGCGCCGGTCGCTTGCATCGGCTTTTATATAGAGAGCAACGTCGCGGAGGTCGATATGTCGGGGATAGGCCGGGAGGCCTCGGACGACCGCGGCCAGGCGTCGTTACACCGCGTGTCGGGTGTCCTTCCGCGGCGCCGGGCCGTGCCACGGGGCGGCAAGATCGGCGGGCGTCAGCGTGTTCTGGGAGTCCTTGTCTGCGATGGCACGGTCTGCGGCGGGCTTACCGTCCCGACCGGCAATGTCGCTGCCACCCTCTTTCCGCTTCAGAGTTTCGGTCATGAAGTCATAGAGCATTCTCGCGCCGGCCTGCGCTCTGGAGCCGAGCTGGCTCGCGACATGGGAACCGACCGTACAGGCGTCCGGCTGACGCGCGCAGAATTGACGCAAGTCGCCCACGGTCGCCGATGCGGCCGAGATGGCGTCCGACGCGGCGACCTGGCTTCCTTGCGGCTCGTGTGAAGAGCCGCTCGGCAACAGGATCAGCACGAGCCCGAGCCAGAAGGTCATACGCAATAGAAAGAACATGACACCCAATCCCCTGCGGCACATCCCTTGCCTGCGGTTTTCAGCCTAGCAGGCAGCTTTGAAGCCGGCGTTGCCGCGGCCGGTCGAGTTTTGTCCAAATTTGAGGAGAATACGCCGCAAATTTTCGAACAAATGGAAAACCTTTGTTTAGGTTAATATTCGAACGAAGCGAGTTCGCTCCAGCGGCGGCCCAATGTTTTGCCATCACATTTCCGCGCATATCGGCCTAATTTTTGCGTGACATCCCAGGTTCGCTGCCAGGTTCGCTGCCGGTTTCGACGGCAAGCACCATCCGGCCCGCCATGGCGGCGCGCGGCTGAAAGCTTGCCGTTTTAGCGTTCGCTTAAGCGGGCTTTGCCACCATTCGACAGGACAGAGGTGGGAGGGCGTCACACGTGCCTCGGCGGCGGCATCAGTCGTTTCTTACGCGCATCGTAAGCGGGGCGGGCACCTTGGGCTTTCAGGCCTTGGAACCCATAGCGCGCCGCCCGGTAGACTCGATTGCCATCCTCGCTGCGGTCGCGACAGCGCTTATTATTGTCGTGAACGCAATCTTTTTGCAGTCCAGCACGCAGGCACCGCCGCTCTCGGACGCCAAATCGGCCGCCAAAAGCGATTCGCTCAAACCGCTTATAACGGGGACGCCCGCGCATCCTCTCGCAGCCCCGCCCGCGCCCCAGCCGGTTGCCGCCCGCCGCAACGACGCGATTGCCGAATTGATCGGTCCATCGCCGCGGATCGCCGCGGTGCAACGGGCTTTGGCCGAATACGGCTACGGGCAAGTCAAAGCGTCCGGAATATTGGACGATGCGACGAGTGCCGCGATCGCGAAATTTGAGCGTGAACGCAATCTGCCGAACAGTGGTCGCGTTTCCGACCGACTGGTCAAAGAGCTCAGCGCGATGGTTGGGCATCCAATAGACTAAAATCGACAGAGGCGAGGGGTCGGAAGCCGGCCGCTATCGCTTCTGGAAAATCTGACGCTTGCCATAATAGTCCGGATTGACGAAAAGCCGCTCCTTAAGGGAGGAGCGCAAACCATGCGCCTGAAAAGTGCCCTATGGGTTGCGGCTTATTTGCGACGCTGCCAGGTTGAAGGTTGTTCTGCGGTCGTGCGTCGGCGCGGCGCCGAAGAGGCCGGCGCGATTTTCATCCGCATCTGCCGCCTGGATGGAACGTCAGAGCTGTTCGGTCCCGCGCCGCAGAGCGCGCTGGAGCCTGGCGCGACCGATCGAATCTTTGCAGCGTGCTTGGATTCGCAACCCTCACCCGACCCCGAGATCGAAAACTATTTGTCGCGCGAGACAAAGTTTGATCCGGATCTTTGGATAGTTGAAGTCGAGGACCGCGCCGGCCGGAACTTCCTCAATGTTGTCCGCTGACCGAACTGAAAAAAGGTGCCAGCACCGCGTTGGCCTACGACGCGTCGCGCTTTGCCGGCGGCGATGCGTTGGCATGGTGGGCAATCGCGGTTACCGTGCGCGGACGTATTGCTTCGTCATAGAGCATCGGCTGATGGCGCTCGGCCGCGCGATCGACTTTGGGCAATGATTGCCAGATTGCGACCATGTGCTCGGCGGTTCGCGATGACAATTCATGATGGAGTTCGGTCAACGATTGAACACGCGCCACCGATCGACCGACATTGACGAACAGCAAGATCCGATAGAGCGCACCGCGGCGGATTTTGAGCGCTTTGGCGGCTGCCACGAACGGCTCGCCGAGATCGTCATCGGCCACGCATCGCGCTTGCGACCGGGAAATGTGCAGAGCCTGGGCCAGTTGTTGAGCGAAGGCCTCGCGATTGCGGGATAAAACGGCGGCTTCCAATCGCCCGCTTAAACCCTTTTCGCGCGACAATTCCATAGGTCGCGCTGGAAATGGAGCGATAACATCCAAATTCAAAAGAATGAGACGCCGCTCGTCGGAATTGGCTGCGAAGAACAATTCGTTGAGCGCGGTCGCGACATTGACGGCAATCGGGACGCGGGCTTGACGCTCGCCGTTGCGCATCGTCGAGCCGGAAGGCCGGAGGGGGTGCCGCCGCCCATGGAGGTTCGCCATCTCGTCGGCGAGGCGCTCGACAACGCGACGCGGCGACGATGCGTAATGCGCCAAGCGTTGGGCGACTGCGGCTCGGGTGCTGACATCAGTCGCATCGAGGAGACCGAGCGCGAGTTCGGTATAGTGACGCTCCTCGTCCGCGGTGTGCGTCGGTTTTTGCACGTAGAGCTCTGTGAGCACGCGCAGCAGCGTAGGACGCATATCGGGGCCACCCGGGGCTGCAAAACGGGCGAGGTGATCCAGCGCCCAGCGGTTTGCGCTGTCCATGCTGCGTGACTCGGCGGCAAGAGCCTGGTTGAGAAGGAGACTAACGGATGAAGTTATGCTGCCGCCGTTAGCGGACCGTTAAGGAAAACGCATCCTAACCCGTTGATCCCATTAGGGCGTGCAACACACTGCAACGCACCCGATTCAGTCTCCGTTCTCGTTGCGATAGGCGACGCGGCGCTGAGCCACACGCCGTGCCGCTTCTAGCCGGTCGCGGTCATAGACCCGCGCCGTCGTGCGCTTGTTGGCGTGACCGACCTGCTTCGCCAGATCGTCATTCGGTGCACCCGCCTGCCGCCCTTCGGTGACCCCGGCAGCCCGCAGGTCACGATTCCAGACCGATGTTTTGATGCCTGCAAGCCCCCAGCATTGCCAAACGAAGATAGCTTTTATGAGGGCGACTTA
>Ga0126369_10000375_pt1 | contig 29219 bp, 23 predicted proteins | sample PanSoiMetaPlot_1_FD_109646 | JGI IMG/M metagenome (GOLD analysis project Ga0126369, IMG submission 109646) | Tropical forest soil microbial communities from Panama - MetaG Plot_1 | ecosystem: Environmental > Terrestrial > Soil > Tropical forest > Bulk soil | place: Panama | collected 2016-02-17
AGCCGACATCGGAGCCGGCCTTGCCCGCAGGCGTGTGGCGCTGGGGCCGCATCGGTCTGCACACCGTGTGTCCATCGCCGGCCAGCGCCATGACCAGAGCGGTTCCGACCAAGCCAGTCGAACCCGTAACCAAAATCTTCATCGCTTCCTCCGCTGCTGCCTTGGGTCATCGGAGCTTCGGCAGACGCGCACGTTCGCACGCTACGCAAGTCGCGCTTCGTGGTCAAGCTGTCGAATCTTTCAAAACGCTTTTTCGCCATGAACAGGGCGAAGGGGGCGAATCAGGGGGCAGCGGAGGGCGTGGGAGCCGCAGCAGCGGGCACTGCTGCGTCCCTTCGCGGCAAGAGCGCGGCGCGGAACTCCCCGAATTCTTCGTCGAGGATGGCAGAGTACATCACAAACAGCCCACGGCGCCGTCAATGATGACCTGAGAGACAAGGGAGATCAGAAGGACATTACTGGACTCATCGACGAGAGAGCGGCCACCACCAGGCCAATTGCAAGGCCGCCGGCGAAACGCACGATCACGGAGAAAACTACGGCGCGCCACGAGAAAGCCCACCAGACGCGAATCGTCCGCGGGAACGTACGAGGCAGCGATTGGTGGCTAGAAGAAATGTCGCGCGGCAAGAGTGCGACGCGGAATTGGCGAAACCTTTTCGCCAGAATGTAATGGATGATGAACAACGAGATGCCATAGGTGACGACCTAGGCCAAAATGCTGCTGGCCCAGCGAACGAAGTTGGCGGATAGCAACGCGTTTCGCCATGCGACGCGCAAAGCAACGCTAATCATAGCGATGAGAACGAAGGAGATTAGCGACGTCGGCCAGTAGTAGGCCCACCAGACCCGAAGGCCGTGGTTCAAAGTTGGCTGAATATAATCCTCGAGCGTCGCGGAAGCGAGCGAAGGCGAGGCATCGTCGAACATTCCGGGCTTGCTGAGCATGGCGGTTATGCGGGTGCGCATGGTACGTGAGGAGACCTTCTTCTACAAGGAATAAAGAGATACCAAATGGCGCCAGCGGAGATGCAACGACGAGGTCAGGGCAAATCTCTATTGAGCCCACTGGCTGCTGCTGGCCTCTCGCGCTACAATTCTGTTGTGCCTCCTGTTTCACAAACCGTCCGCGTCAAAGTGCTCTTCTTTGGTCGCCTGAAGGACGTTGTCGGCCAGTCCGAGGAATCTCTGGCCCTCACCGACGCTTCGACCATCGATCAGCTCTTTGCTCTCTATGCCCAGCGCATTCCCGACTTGGCCAGATTTCGATCCTCCGTGGTGGCCTCGCGGAATCAGGAATTTGCCTCCTGGGACACGCGTCTCTACTCTGGCGACGAAGTCGCGTTCCTCCCGCCCGTCAGTGGCGGCTAGGTTCAATCTTGACCCCGCCACTCCATCACGACGACATTATCGAGCTCGTTCACGAGCCGGTTGACTCGCGCCGGCTAATCGAGCACGTGCGCTCTCCCGAAGATGGCGCCATTGTCACTTTTGACGGCTTCGTCCGCAATCATTCGCATAACCGCGCCACCCTTTACTTGGACTACGAAGCCTATGAATCTATGGCGCTCACCAAAATGCGCGAAATCGCGGCCGAGCTCCACGAAAAGTACCGCATTCATCGAGTAGCAATCGTTCACCGCCTGGGCCGCCTGGAGATCGGCGAAACCAGCGTGTTCATCGTCGTCAGCGCGCCGCACCGCGCGGTTGCCTTTGACGCTTGCCGCTTCGCCATTGACACGCTCAAGCGCACCGTGCCCATCTGGAAGAAGGAGCATTTCGAGGACGGCGACGTTTGGGCTGATGGCGAGCTCCCTCCCGCACCCGTGGCGACACCGCGTGCGAAACGCGCATCTTAATTCTCCATGCTCACCCCGACGCCCCACGCCAGCCGCTTTGTTTTTCTGGCCCTTAGCATTTTCCTGGCGAGCGGAGTTGCCTTCCCGCAGGACGATCCCAACCGTCCTCCCTGGGCGCAGAAGTCCAAGGCCAAAAAGAACTCCTCTTCCAGTACCACGTCGGGAGCAAGATCCTCTCCGGCTCCTCCCGATGGCGAGCCAGGCAAAATCGTTCAGCCCACTCCGCCGCCTCCCAAGGAAGAACCTTCGCAGCCGGCCGTCCAGGGCAATCGCATTAAGGTCAACGTCAATCTGGTCACCGTGCTCGTCAGCGTTCTCGACGAGCACAATCGTCCTGCCCCTGACCTTCCGCGCCAAGCTTTTCAGCTTCTTGACGAGGGCAACGAGCAAAAAATCGACATATTCGAGCCGGAGACTTCTCAGCCGCTCGACTTGGCTCTGATGATTGACGCGAGCATGAGCGCGCACAAAGAAATCACGTTTGAACAGGAAGCCGCGGCTCATTTCATCCGCCAGATAGTCCGCCCCGGCGATCGCCTCGCGGTTTTCTCGTTTGATGAGGATGTGCAGCAGCATGCCCCCGGGTTTTCCGACAATGTCACTGCTCTACAGGATGCGGTCCGCAAAATCCCCAATGGGGCCGGCACTTCGATCTATGACGCCGTGCTTTTGGCTTCGCGCGCCCTTGCGCATCGCGGGGACGACCGCCGTCGCGTCATCATACTCGTCACCGATGCCGGTGAAACCACCAGCCACTCCGATTTCGACGCCGCTCGTAGGGAGGCCGTCAGCGCGAATGTGCTTCTTTACACGATCGTGATCCGTCCCGTGAAAAACGAGAACGGCCGGAACACTGCCGGCGAGCACGCTCTTGAAACCATGACCGATACCACCGGCGGTGCCATGTTTTATCCCGACACGGCGCAGGAACTTACCACGATCTTCGACCGCATCGACCGCGAGCTGCGCACCCAGTATCGGCTCGCTTACTATCCCAATCCCCGCGGCCCGGCCAACACCTATCGCTCCATCGAAGTCAAAGTAACCACTGGCACATACCAGGTTCGGCACCGCAAGACTTATCTCACCGCCCCGCAATAGGGAGCGAACCAAATCCGCTTGTCTCCCGTGTGATTTCGGGTACCTCCTCTTGTGAGCTCTGTCACTGCACCGAAGTTTACGGATACCCCAGAATTGCGAGGGAGGAGAGGGACATCGCGAAGAGCGATCTTTGTCCATGGAGGAACTTCAATGGAAATCCAGGTAGAACATCTTGGCGGAGTTCAGTTTGAGATCAGAGCGCGGCAGCACATTATCGCGAGCGACCAACCAGCGGAAAACGGCGGCTTCGACGAAGGAATGACTCCGCCCGAGCTGTTCCTCGCTTCCCTCGGTTCTTGCGCAGGTTTTTACGCCGCGCAATACCTGAGAAAACGCAAACTGGCGACGGAAGGGACAATCGTCCGCGTCACTGCGGACAAGGTTACCGGTCCCGCACGCCTGGATAATCTTCGAATTACCCTTGAGGTTCCAAGTGAATTGAGTCCGCAGGACCTCGAAGGGGTCCAAGAAGCGGTTCACCACTGTTTGATTCACAATACTCTTCTGCATCCGCCGAAAATCTCAATCGACGTGGGAGCCGCCGAACTCACTGCCAGGTAGCTTGAACCCATTCGTCAATCTCTTGCCGCGCGCCACATAATTTCTTGGCTTCGGCCTGTTCCTGTGAGTTGGAGCTTTATTCCTTTCATCTACGCAGCAATGCCGTTTTGGATACGCCAGTACTCTTTGGCTATAGATTCCTTACATTTCGAAACGGGAACATGCCCGATAGGCTCGGCGTTCCCTACATTCCGAGGAGTTGTTCGGAGACCATCATGCCCAACATGTTGCGGCCAATTGGAGTCGTGGTGAGTCTTCTTTGGCTCTCGCTTCTAGCGACACCTGGCCGCGCTCAAGAGCAATCCCAAGATCCAGCTCAACCGCAACCGCAGCCATCCTTGGCAGATGTGGCACGCCAGGCTCGCAAGGAAAAGGAAAAGAACGCCAGCAAGGCCAAAACGGTAATTACTGACGAGAGCATGCCTTCGAGCAAGGGTTTAACCGGGCTGGCCGGAGACATCAGTGGCCCCCAGGGTGGAGTCGATAGCGGCGCAATGGCCAAAGCTTTTGCCAAAGTCGAAGAAGCCGAAGCTGGTCTAAGGAAATTGGAGTCACTGGACCGTGCGACTTTGGCGAAGGCCCTCTTGCTGGACAATGACGTGGACTTCCCCAACCGGCGCGCGTGGGAAGACAAGCTTTACGACGCTAAAGAACACTACGTTTCTCGAGAGGGCCAATTGATTGCGGAGCTCAAGCAGATCCTCGCTCAAGTTCAAGCGTGGCAGAGCCAGGGCAAGCCGGACGCTAGAGATCCTCGGGCACAGCAAATGAAGACCAGGCTGGTGGAGATTGTGCAGGACGCCGTCCGCACGGAACAGGACTATCGAGCCGTCGTGATGGAAGGATGGGACCTTGCCAAGCAAGCTAAACACTAACGGGGTTCTCACCGAGTTAGAGGAAAATCGCGCCGGCGCGGCGAGGCCAAACCGTACGGATCACCGAAACAAGGCTGTCGTCGCCTTCCTCGATGGCCGCCGTTTGAAAGGCTATATTTACAATTTTTCCGCCCAGAAAGACCGTTTCCGCCTCTTTTTGGAACAAGATGCTCTCCAGCGCGATGGCGCCGACGTACAAATGAAGGATTTGAAGGCCATCTTCTTCGCCAGGGATTTTGTCGGCAATAGCGAATACACGGAATCGCAGAACTTGACGGGCCAGAATCAGGGCAGGAGGGCCGAAGTCACTTTTCGCGATGGCGAAAAACTAGTCGGGACAACGGACGCCTACAATCCCCAGAAAACTGGGTTCTTCCTTGTTCCCGCGGATCCGCGCTCGAACAACCTCCGCGTCTTCGTCATCTCCAAGAACGCCACTCAAATTCGCTGGATTTAGTGGTGCTGTATTTCGAAGATTCTTCTTCTCCTTTTTCATAACCTGTGGCGTAACAAATGCCACCTGTAGAATGCCGTCAGAGTTGAGGTCTTTACCCTAGAGGTGAATGCGGTATCCCCTCAATTGTGCTGATTCCGGTTAATTCCTAGAGTTTGTGCAGCTACGCTAAGCAAGTGTAGAGAATCGCGAGCGCAGGAACCGGACCCGGTTCCCATGTGTAGCGGGTAGGGTGTTCTGTCCCTATGCAGCCCAAAGTGTTAATTATCTGTGAGCGTCCAGCGGAACGAGACACGATTCGAGTACTTGTGGGGACGATGGGGTGTCAGTGGGTCCTTGCCTCGGGGATTGAGGAGGCTTTGACCCTGCTTGGCCGCGAACGAACATCGGCTGCATTGCTCGAACTGCCTGGCACAACTTCCAACGTTGCCCAACTAGAACAGGGAATTAGAGAGCTTCTGGTGCGGTTTCCCGGACGGGTCATCGTTATGTCGGATGAGGCGCCTACTCCTCTGACAAAGGAATTAATCTCTAAGTACTCCATTCCTTCCGTGCAACGCCATCGCATTGCCGTAGATTTGTGGCCCCGTCTGGAGGCGATGGTGTATCCGCAGCTCGGAAGCCGCCGAATCACCAGAGTGGCTCGCCTCGTTTTGGACACGTTTTTGCAGCCCTTGCCCTCCGGGATCCGATCCATGCAGTCGGATACTCGCCAGTTAGTCTACGAGGCCCCGTCACTGACTGCCGATATTTCCTTTGAGAGCTCTCCCAATTCCACTCGAACAACTCTGATGGGACAAGTTTTAAGGACCAAAGAACCTCAGATTCCTTTGAACGGTGTTTCGGTCGTGCTCAAAAACCGGAATGGCCCCCTCAACGTGAAGATGACAAACGAGGCGGGCGAGTTTTCGTTTGAATTCCAGGATGAGCGGGCGGTATCTCTCGAAATTGAAGTCAGTCCCAATGATTGGGTATTGCTGCTCGCACCTCCGTTGGACTGGGCTGCCAACGCTAAGGATCAGGCGATCGGCGGGCCCCACATGACGAATGGTTTCGCGACTAACGAAGCAAAGCCTCCTAGAAAAAGGGTAAAACCAGCATGAGAATGCGATGGCTGTGGGTTCCGTTGTTCGTTTTTTGTTTCTGCAGTAATCCGGCAAGAGCAGACAATCGCGTCATTCTTCGAACGACGCTCAATCAGCAGGCGCTTCAAGCGGCGTGCAATCCTCCGTTGTTGCCGTCCATTTGCACAGTGGTTGGTGGATTGGGTGATCCTTTGGGGCAGCTGTTCCTCATCACAACTCCACTCGATCTCGGCTCACTGCTCAATCTCGTCGGCAATCCCCTAGGGATTATTGATGCCGAACTGGATCAGCTGCTGAGTTTGGTGGGCGGCCTGAATCAAGCAACCCAACCATATCCCGCGAGTTTGTCCGATACCACGCCGGTTACCTACTCTGGTTCCACGGTATGGGACGGCTACGTCAACCAACCAGCGGCCAACATTGTGCGCGTGTCGGCAGCACAATCCACTTTCAATGTAATGGGCCGGGGAATTGTCGCGGATATTGACACCGGTGTGGATCCCAATCATCCCGCGTTAAAAGCGGTGCTGTTGCCGGGCTACGACTTCACGCGCAATCAGCCCGGCGGATCCGAGATGACCGACTACAGCGGCGCGCCGCCACCTCCCAACACAACCAACGTCGCCCAGGTGAATCAATCGACCGCCGCAGTGCTTGACCAGTCGACGGCAGCGGTGCTGGATACCAATCCGCAATACTCTGCATTCGGTCACGGGACCATGGTGATGGGAATCATTCACCTGGTCGCACCCCAGGCGCAGTTGCTCCCTTTGAAGGCTTTCAGCTCTGACGGGACGGGCTACTTGTCTAACATATTGCACGCCGTCTACTACGGTGTGCAGAGCGGCATCAACGTCATTAACATGAGTTTCGACATGAAGTCGAATTCCGTTGAATTCTCCAAGGCCATCAGTTATGCCAATCAGAACAATGTGATCTGCGCTTCTTCGGCCGGCAACGACGGCGTGCAAGAGACAGTTTATCCTGCGGCTTACCAAAGCGATGTCATGGGAGTCGCTTCCACCAGCGACAACGATACCCGCTCGTCCTTTTCTAATTATGGCGACGCCATCGTGTGGGTCGCCGCGCCCGGCGAAGGTGTCATTTCCACCTATCCCTTTAGCACTTACGCAGCGGGATGGGGCACTTCGTTCAGCGCTCCCTTTGTTTCTGGTGCTGGCGCTCTTTTACTGGGTCTCGATCCAACGACCAACGAGTCGAAGGCCGCCGCAGCCGTCGCGCATGCGGTTCCTGTCGGCTCCGGGATGGGCAATGGACGCCTGGACTTGGTGCAGGCATTGCAGTCAGTGGCGCCCAGTACCGGAAACACCGCCGACTTCGGCGCTTCGGTCAGTCCAACCGCAAACACCATCACCGCGGGACAGTCTGCCACGTTCACGGTTTCTATCATGCCCAGCGGCGGGTTCAATAAAGTCGTGATGTTTACCTGCTCCGGTATGCCGACGGGGGCTTCCTGCACGGTGGCGCCCTCGTCGGTAACTTTGGATGGGACCAATTCGTCGAGCGCCAGAGTCGTCGTGTTGACCACGCAACGTTCTGGCTTCTTCTCGTGGCCGCGCTTGCGCGTTCAGCCGAAGTTCGGCCCCTGGAGCGTGGCAGCTCTTTTCGCCTGCATTCTCCTTTGGGTTAGCTTGATCAGCTCGCGTAAGATTCAGCCGCTCAGGCTGCGCTTCCTTTTGCCTTGCTTCGTGCTGTTCTTCGCCGCGCTTTGTACCTCTTGTGGAGGCGGAGTCGTTACGCCAATGCCTGGCAAGGGTCCACCCGGGGGAACGCCGGCTGGCACGTACACCATCGTCGTCACGGGAACCTCAGGGAACGTAAGTCACGCCGCCTCTAGCCAGCTCACGGTGAACTAAAGCCCGCCCCGGCCCAGCGAAAGCCCAAAACACCACTCCCCTCTTGACACATTCTGGCCGCGGCGCGTGGGTATAACTACTGGTCTTTCTGAATATTCTGGTCTTTCTTGATGTCCGAACTGGCTTGCTCGATGCTTCCCTTTAGGAGCTCGGTCTTCACTTCCGACTTCTGTCCAGCCAGAAGAGAGACGGTCGTTTCAAATGTCTGGTAGCCCGGTAGCGCCACTCGGATGCGATGCTTCCCCGGACTGATCAGCAAAGAATGGAGAGCGCCTCCAAACTCGCTGGCGTGGCCCGCATAGTTGTCGTCCACAAAAACGGCTGCGCGCCCGGGATCTACCGTAAGCTTTAGCTCGGCGGTGATGGAAGGTGGGCGTGCGCCCTGGAGCAAGGGCATCGCCACGCGTACTTTTTGCTTCTGTCCGGGCTCGATGACAACATCTCTCACAAAGTCAGTGTATCCTGACTGGCGTACAGTGACTTGATGTTTGCCGGGCAAGAGCAGGATCTTCTTGTCGCCCTTGAGTTCCTTGACATAGCCAACATAGGTGCCGTCGATCCAAACACCAGCACCTTTCTCGACACTGGTGGCGCCTTTGAATCTAAGCTCGCCCATGACTTTGCTGTCCTGTGCGGCTAAATGCGGAGGAACAAGCAAGAAGTAAGTGAAACCAAGAAGAAGGGCCGCGGAAGGAAAGCGAGAACTTCTGTACATGAAACCCCCAATTTCCGGGCGGGGCACCTATAGTAACTCAAAAAAGGGTTAATTTATCGGAAAAAACTGTCTCAACGAGAAACATTTTGGAGTTTTCAAATTGAAACCGCTTGGCAATCATCCGGCCCGGCTCAGATTCTTTGTCTCTTCTGCTCCCGCGTCTGCCGCTGGCCGATCCTACTTTGCTTCCGCAACACTCGAATAGCCTCTTGCCCAGGCTCCACGCACGTTTCGTCCCTTGCTCCTTGATCGCATTTGTTCCCAGGCTCTATCAACTTCTGGGCAGCGCGCTTGAAAGTTCATGGGATAATGAAGGCATGAAAGCACTTGCTCAACCTTTCTCGGTCTTCCTTGCATTTTGTGGTTTTCCCGCTGCTCTCTTTGCTCAGGCTCCTCAGGCTCCCCCGCAGCGCCAGCAACCGGAGTTCATCAGGCAAGGCCAGCAACTGATGCGCGAAGGAAAGTTGGAGGAAGCGCTGGCGCTCTTTCGCCAGACTCTCCAAGCTTCGCCGTTGTCGCTCCAAGCCAATATCGCTGCCGGAAATGTGTTGGATTTAATGGGCAAAGGCGAGGAAGCGCGCAAGTATTTTCAGAAGGCCATCGACATCGCGGAAAAGCCCGAGCAAAAAGCCTCGGCGAATCGCCCCATGGCCATGTCTTACGCTTTTGAGGCGAGCTGCAAGAAGGTCGTCGAGTACGAGCAAAAAGTGCTCGATTACTACATCATCGCTCAGGATTTCTTTCAGCAAGGCGAAATTGCCGACGAGGCCGCCCGTGTTTGTATTGACTCCGGCGATTTGGATACGGCACTTCACTGGTACAAGGTGGGTCACGACACCGGGTTGAAGGAAGCGGATATCAAGCCAGCTCGCGTGGATTTGTGGAACTTTCGTTGGGAGCACGCGCAGGCTCGGATTGCTGCACGTCGTGGGAACCTGGCCGAAGCGCAGGATCACATCGCGGCTGCCAAAGCCATCCTCGACAAAGGCACCAATCCCGAACAAGCACAATTCTTCCCCTATTTGAAGGGCTATGTCGCGTTTTACGGACAGGATTACAAGAGCGCGCTGGAGGAACTGCTCAAGGCCAACCAGAACGATCCCTTCATCCAGTGCTTGCTCGGCGAGACCTATGAAAAACTCGGCGAGAAAGACAAAGCCATCGAGTCCTATCGCAAAGCCGCTGCGGCGACCGCCCACAATCCTCCCGCCGCCTATGCCGTCCCCTTCGCCAAGAAACGCCTCGCTTCATTGTCTGCGTAGGGGTGACATGCCCAGAGGGATTGGTTGACACTCTTCTAGACGATCATTTTCTTGGCAGCCATCTTACTCCGCAAATTACATTTTCTTGAGTACCGAGGCTCTTGGAAGAAAACACATGCTGCCGCCTGGAAGAAGCCGAAGTTTTGGCAGCACTTGGCCCTTTGGTTTCATCATAGTAGGTGTGAACTTGCTGGAGTGAATTAACGGTTCGAACTAAACCATGGTGTTTTGGATTCTTCGTTGCCCCCAGACGATTTCATGCTAACCTAAGAACAGATAGACCGACCGCCCGTGTGAAAACGGGCGGTTTTCTTTTGTGTGCCCAATAAATTCTCCAAAAGGAGGGACTCCGATGACTCCTACATGTCCGCCCGATCGCATCGCAGCACTCAGCGGCCGGCAGCTCTATTTCGAAGTTCATGGAACCGGTGAGCCGCTCTTGTTGCTTCACGGTTTTTCCGGTTCCAGCCAGGATTGGATTCCTTCGCTCGAGCAATGGGAAACAAAATTCCAGTTGATCTTGCCCGACTTGCGCGGGCACGGCCGCTCCGGCATTCTCTCGAAGCCCTTCCGCCACGAAGACGCCGCTTTTGACATGTTTGCCCTGCTCGATCACCTAAAGATCACAGCCTGCAAGGGCGTGGGCATTAGCGCTGGCGGCAACGTCCTCTTGCACATGGCCACCAAACGGCCTGAACGTATCACCGCCATGGTGCTGGTCAGCGGCACTCCTTATTTCCCTACGCAAGCTCGCGCCATCATGAGCCAATACGCCGACAATCTGCCGGAAGAGCAGTGGGGAATCCTGCGTCGTCGCCATCCCGACGGCGACGAGCAAATCAAAGCCATCCTCGCCAGCACCAAGTCCTTTGCCAATAGCTACGACGACCTGAGCTTCACGCCTCCTCTTCTCTCAACCATTCAGGCCCGCACTTTCATCATCCAAGGTGATCGCGACCCTCTGTATCCTGTCGAACTCTCCCTTGAAATGTTCAAAGCTATCCCCAACGCCTGCCTCTGGATTGTTCCCAACGCCGGCCACGGCCCGGTCATCGGCGCCCGCTGGCTTGAATTCCTGCAAGCCTCCTCTGCCTTCCTGCAGGAATAGTTCTCCAACTTTGTTGATCGCAACCTTTAGAGAGTTCGCGTCGTAACCTCAACGGCATCAAGTCGTCTTTAGCCGCTGAGGCCAGCATCATCAGCATGCTGCAAGCGCTTTCACTGGCCATATTTCTGTGTATAATCTCGACTCCGTTTGGCCTGAAAGGTGCTCTACATCTTTGTTTCTTCTGGATGCCGAACAAAAATGACCAACCGCTACGACCGTCGCGACATCTTGAAGGGCGCCGGCGCCATTTGCGCAAGGAGCTTTCTTTGGACCCCCAGCATGGATGCCGAGCAGCCAAACCTTCAAGTTACCGGCCGCAACGTCGAAGTACAGATTTCGCCGGTAAGCCCACACACTTTTCGCCTAAGCGTTCTTCCCATCGAAGGCGGGCAACCGCAACCGGTAAAAGGTAATGGCTCGCTCTCGCAAGCCTCCTGGGGGGCGCCACTTGCAAGACTCACAGTTACGGAGCGTGAACACAGCGTAAAGGTTGGCGTCGTCAACGTAAAACTCTCCGCTAATCCGCTCAAGGTCATCGTAGAAGGCGCGAAGGGCGAAGTCATCCAGCAACTCACCATTGATTCCGAGATCGGTGCCGTCTCGTTTCTGCTTGAGAACTTCGCTCTTTTGGGCCTCGGCGAAGGCGGTCCGCAATTCAACCGCCGCGGGTCCACCGACAGCATGCGTAGCGGACAAGGTGGCTATGAACTCCGCACGCACGGCGGACGCGTGCCCATTCCTTGGCTCATTGGCACGGCTGGTTGGGCTTTCTATTTTCATCAACCCTTCGGCACATTTGATTTCACCGAAACAGAAGGCAAATTCCTTCCAAAAGATCCCGCCAACGCCGTGCCGCTCGACATTTTCGTCGCCGTCTCTCAAGAACCCAAAGTCCTGATGGCCGAATACGCCCGGCTCACAGGCCATCCTGAGCTGCCTCCGCTCTGGTCTTTCGGCTACCAACAATCCCACCGGACTCTCGCGAGCCACGACGAAGTCCTCGCCGAGGCCAAAACTTTTCGTGAGAAAAAGCTTCCTTGCGACACGCTCATCTATCTCGGCACCGGATTCTGTCCTTCCGGTTGGAACGCGGAAAACGGTTCTTTCTCCTGGAACAAGCGCGTCTTCCCCGACCCCAAGAAAGCCATCGACGAACTCCACAAAGAAAACTTCCGAGTTGTGCTGCACTCGGTGATTCTCGAGAACAATTTACAGGGAACGGTCCACGACCCTTGCAACGTGGCGCGCTTCGACAAAGAACAAGTTAGTTGCGGCTGGGACGCCCATCGCAAAACCTTCGCGCTCGGCGTGGACGGTTGGTGGCCTGATGAAGGCGACCCCCTCGGCATCGAAGCACGCCTCACCCGCAACCGCATGTATTGGGAAGGTCCGCAGCTCGATCGCCCTAACGAGCGCCCCTATGCCCTGCATCGCAACGGCTTCGCCGGAATGCAGCGCTACGGCTCGTTTCTTTGGTCCGGCGACGTCTACTCGACTTGGGAAACTCTGAAGACTCACGTGCCTATCGCCGTCAACACCGGTCTCAGCGGCATTCCTTATTGGGGCACGGACATCGGCGGTTTTGTTCCCACCAAAGAATTCACCGCCGAACTTTACTTGCGCTGGTTCCAATTCGGCGCGTTCTGCACGCTTTTTCGTTGTCACGGCCGCGCCTGGAAGCTCCGCCTGCCCTGGGGCTGGAGCACCGGGGAAGCCGGGCCCCCAGAAATCAGCGGTTACGGGGGCTCCGCGCTCCCCGATCCCAGCGAACTCCACAACATGCAAGTCGAGCTCATTTGCAGAAAATATCTGGAGTTCCGCTATCGCCTGCTGCCGTATTTGTACAGCGCCGTTCGTGAAGCCGCTCAAACCGGATTGCCCGTGATGCGCAGCCTCTGGCTTCACTATCCTGACGATCCGCAAGCCGTTCAGCGCGGCGATGAGTATCTGTGGGCCCGCGACATTCTCGTTGCTCCCGTCGTCGAAAAGGGCGCTACTTCACGCCGTCTCTATCTCCCTCGTGGCCGTTGGTTCGATTTTTGGACCGGCGAACGCCATGACGGCGGCCGCGAAATCGAACGCATCGTTGACCTCGAGACCCTTCCCCTCTTCGTCCGCGAAGGCGCCATTCTTCCGCTCGGCCCCGTCAAGCAATTCGTCAACGAAAAAGTCGAAGGCCCGCTCACCATCACCGTTTATCCTGGCGCGGACGGCGAGTTTCTCCTTTACGAGGACGACGGCATCTCTTTCAATTACCGCAAGGGTGATTGGATGGGCCTCGAGCTCAAGTGGGATGATGCCCAGCGCGCTCTCGGGATGCACTTAGCCGCAGGCTCTCACATGCGTCCGCCATTACGGCGCAGTATCGAAGTCAGGATGGGCAACTCCGTGAAAAATGTCGAATTCACCGGCAGTCCGCTTGATGTCCACTTTTCCTAGTACGATGGGAGGTCTGGTCGCCCGAAAAATGCGAGACTTGACCAACCCAGCCTGGATCAAAGCCAAAGGGATTCTTTTCTTGTTCTTAGGGTTGCTTTCAGGGGCATTGCTGACTCTTGAGCGCCCAACGCTTCGCGCGGCCGGCCTGCTCTTACTCACCATTTGGGCCTTCTGTCGTTTCTACTACTTTGCGTTCTATGTCTTGGAACGATATGTGGATCCGTCGTATCGCTTCTCCGGACTTTTCTCCCTGGCCCGCTATCTGTTTGGCAACCAGCGCCGCAAGTCTTAAAGGGAAGGGAGACAGATTCGCAATTTCGAATCTTGAATTGCTACACTTTGTCTTACCATGCTCTCTAATTCCCGCCGCCAGGCCACCGTACTCGTCTCGGCCTTTTGCCTGGGTTTCTGGTCGCTTCTGGCTGCCCCTCCCGCTTCGGATTGGAAGACACTCGCTCCCGGGATGGACCTTAAGTACGCCACCGCGAAGAACGCCAGTTCCATTGGGGACTCGCGCATCGTCATCCTCCGCATGGATCCGAGCCTTTGGCAGTTAGAAGCTGTGGGCATCACCCAAACGAGTGAGACTGCCGGGCATACGGCGCGAGCTTGGTCGCAGAGCCGCAATTTCTCCGCCGCCATTAACGCCGGAATGTTCGCTACCGATTACAAAACGCACCTCGGCTACATGGGTTCCCCCCGGAATATCAACAACGCCCATTCCAACGCCTACCAATCCGTGGCTGCTTTCGAGCCTCGCGATTCGCAATCCCATCCTCTCTTCCATATTTTTGACCTGGACACTCCGGGCACCCATTTCCCGGACATCCTGAAGGATTACACTTCCGTTCTGCAGAATCTGCGCCTGGTCAAGCGCCCTGGCTTGAATCAATGGAGCCCGCAGGAACGCAAGTGGAGCGAGGCCGCTTTGGGGGAGGACGATGCCGGCCGCATTCTGTTCATTTATTCCCGCTCGCCCTTCTCGATGCACGACCTCAACAACGAACTCCTGGCCGCTGGCATCGGGCTCGTAGCCGCGCAGCATCTGGAAGGCGGTCCGGAGGCGCAGCTTTACGTGCACATGGGCACAGTTGAGATGGAACTCTGCGGCAGCTACGAAACTTCTTTCAAGGAAAATGACTCGAATTCTGTTGCTTGGCCAGTTCCTAATATCCTGGGCGTTCGCCCACGCGCATCGAGCGCCCACTAATTCGCCATTGCACGCGTTGTAAACCCTCAACTTTCCCGCGCTTACCGTAGCAGGCGGGCCTGCTTACCGCAGGCAGGCTTCAGCCGGCCGGAATTGGAATCTTTCCTTTTCTTTCGCACAGTCGAACATCTTTTCAGCGAAGCACGTTGTAGAATATCTTCGCCTAGGAGAGCCAATGCGGAAGCCCTTACATCCTCGAATGCGGTGCGTGTTCCCCATCCCGATCCTTTCTCTAGCAATTCTTTTCTTCTTCGGTCTCTGGAACTCTGCGGCGAACTCGCAATCCGCCGTGCAAGATGCTGTTGCGAAAGATCCTGCCGTCCAGCGCGGCCGCCAACAGTTCGCGGAATCCTGCGGGTTCTGCCACGGCGCCGATGCCACTGGCGCTCGTGGCCCGGACTTGGTCCGCTCGCCGCTCGTCGCCCATGACGTCAAGGGTGACCAAATCGGCGAAGTGATTCGCCGCGGCCGCCCCGATAAAGGCATGCCGCCTCTTGTGAACATGACCGATGAACAGGTCGCCGACATCGCCACGTTTCTTCACGAGCGCGCCAAAGAATCGCTTGAGTCGGCCGGCATTCCGCGAGGATACCCCGCCGAGAAACTGCTCACCGGCAACGCCGACGCCGGCAAGGCCTTCTTCAACGGCGCCGGCGGCTGCAAGAACTGTCATTCGCCCGCAGGCGATCTCGCCGGCGTCGCCGCCAAATATTCTCCCGTCGAACTCGAAGCGCGCATGCTTTATCCAGGCCGCCGCAAAGAAGGGCCTCGCCCCACCGCCGTCGTCACGCTTCCCTCTGGCGAGCAGATCAAAGGTCAGTTGGTGCATGCTGACGATTTTGTGATCGGCTTACGCGACACCTCCGGTTGGTATCGTTCCTTCGCGCGCGACCGAGTAAAAACCGAAATCCAGGACCCCCTCGCCGCCCATCGCGATTTGCTCAACAAGCTGACGCAACCCGATATGCACAACCTTTTCTCATTTCTGGCTAGCTTGAAATAGGGAACAGCGCCATGAGTCAAACAGGAGCCGCAATGCTTTCTTACTTTTCACAAAAGACACGAATCGCAATCCCGCTGCTGTTCCTTGCTCTCGGCTTGAGCGCGCCATTCGCCGCCGCGCAGGGCCTCGATCCCGCCGCGCTTCTCAAGCCCGCTACCAACACGTGGCCAACCTATAACGGCGATTACTCCGGCCGGCGTTTCAGCTCCCTCGATCAAATCAACGCCACCAACATCCACTCTCTTACCCTCGCCTGGATCTTTTCCCCGCACCTGGAACTCAAATCCACTCCCCTCGAAGTGAACGGCGTTCTCTATTTCACTTCTCCCGATAACGTTTGGGCCGTGGACGCCCGCTTCGGCCGCGAGATTTGGCACTACTACCGAAAATCGGAAGGCGACCACATCGGCCAGCGCGGCGTCGGTATGTACAAGAATTGGCTCTACTTTACGACGCCCGACGCCCACATGATTTGCCTCGACGCTAAGGACGGCACCGTTCGTTGGAACGTCGAACTCGCCGATCCCAAACTCGGGTACTTCGCCACCATGGCTCCCCTGGTGGTCCGCGATCACGTCATCGCCGGCGTCTCCGGTGACGTCACCGACGTTCGCGGCTATCTCGAATCTCTGGATCCCGAAACCGGCGCCGTCCAATGGCGCTGGTACACCGAACCTGATTCCGGTCAGCCCGGCTCCGAAACCTGGCCGAAAGATACCGACGCGCTCCTCCACGGTGGCGGCATGACTTGGATGACGGGAACTTACGATCCCGAACTCAATCTCCTCTACTGGGGCACCGGCAATCCCAATCCGGTCCTCGTCGGGGATGAGCGCCCCGGCGACAATCTCTACACTTGCTCCATCGTGGCACTCAACCCGGACACGGGAAAGCTCGTCTGGGCATTTCAGCCTTCCCCGCACGACGTCCACGATTGGGACGCCGTCGAGACGCCCGTTCTGTTTAACGCCGAGTTTAAAGGCAAACCCCGCAAGCTTCTCGCGCAGGCCAGCCGCAATTCTTTCTTCTTCGTCCTCGACCGTGCCACCGGAGAACATCTCGTCACTGCTCCGTTTATTGACCAGACCTGGGCCTCGGGAATCGACGCCAAGGGACGCCCTATCGCCAAGCCGGACGCGGCTCCTAGCCCCGATGGCGCGCTCGTCGAGCCCAGCTCCGACGGCGGCACCAATTGGATGGCGCCCAGCTTCGATCCTCAGACGAATCTGTTTTATGTGAATTGCCGCCGCATCTTCAGCGTTTATTACCGTACCACCGAAGGCAAAGCCGAAGGCTGGGGCGGGCGCGACCGCAATTTATGGGCAAACTCAACTCTCCGTGCGCTCGATTACAAAACCGGCAAAGTCGTGTGGAATCACGAGCTCGGTAATGGTGGAACGATCGCGGGAATCCTGACCACCGCCGGTCATCTGCTTTTTACCGCCGACAATTCCGGCAATCTCCTCGCCGTCGATCCAGCTACGGGCAAGACTCTCTGGCACCTCAATGTCGGGGGCGAACTCGTCGCGTCTCCCATGACCTACGAACTCGACGGCCGCCAATATCTGCTCGTCCCTATCCAGGACAATCTCTACGCCTTCGCACTGCCGCAACGCGCGGCAGTTGGCAGCCACCCCGCGAATGCTGGACAAAGATAGGACACTTCAGATGTGCGTGGCACGCAGAGGTAGGGAAGGCCTTCTTAGACCGTCGCACTTTCGTGCCGGTGAGCGTTCCCGTCGTGGCAGGTCTTTGGACGCGTAAACTTGCGCCTCGGATAACCGCGTTCCTGTTTCCACGGCCTACTCGTACCGCAGCGCTTCCATCGGATCAATCGAAGAAGCACGCCGCGCCGGCACAAACGCCGCCACAGCCGCCGCCAGAATCAGCAACACCATGCCGGCCAGGAAGAGCACGGGGCTTTGGGAAAAAAGAAGTTCCCTTTGTCCCGTGTCAGCCGCCCAGCGCGTAAGAAATCTGCTTAACACGAGACTCAGCACAACGCCTCCTGCAAGCCCGCCGATCACGCTCGTTGCTGTAGACGCAAAGACCAGCCGCAACACTTGCCCGCTATTCGCTCCCAGCGCCATGCGAATCCCAAACTCGTTCGTCCTCTGCGCCACGGCGTACGAAACCACGCTGAAGAGCCCTGTCGCCGCCAGCGCCAGCGCCAAAAACGAAAATGCGCCGAACATTCCCGACACCAGCCGCCCGTATGCGTATTCCGGCATTCTCTGAATCCATTCTTCCAGACTGCGAACACCTCGAAACACCTGCTGGTCGGGATCCACCGCCTTGATCGCCCCGCGAACGCGGTTTAATGCCGCTGCCGGAGCGCCGTGTGTGCGGACAAGTATCTGCGTATTCACGCGCATCCAAACTGAGAACGGGACGAAAACCGCTGGTTTGACGGGGTTGCGCAAACCGTCATCGCGGGCGTCTGCCGCCACGCCGATCACCTGCATCCAGTTGTTGCTCTCGGGTATGGCTTGGTTATAAGGCGGTTCGCCTTTCAATTCCGGAAAACGCAATTGCTTGCCAATCGCGTCGCCTTGCGGCCAGTATTGCCGCGCCAGCGTCTGGTTGACGAGGCACAACCGCGCGCCCTGCATCAATTCTGTGTGTTCCCACAGCCGGCCTTCGAGCAGCGGGATGTGCAGCACCAAAAAGTAATTCGAGTCCACAAAATTCAAGCGCGCCTTTTGCTGTTGCGCTGCGGGCTGTCCGGAAATCTCGAACGGATTGTCCCAACCGTTCCAGGGAGGCGTGGCGTTGGTCGAGATGCCCGCCGCAACCACTTCCGGAAGCGCAGCTGTATGCTCGCGGAGTTGCTCGAAAAAGTTCGCGCGATCCTCCCAACTCACGTGCGCGTTCTGGTGCACCGGGATGCCCACGGACATGACGTTATGCGGATCGTATCCCAGGTTCGCGCGGACGACGCCGAGGAAACCGTTGATGGCCGCCGCGGCCGACGTCAGCAGTAGCAGCGTCAGCGCGATCTGCCCCATCACAAGCATCCCGTGTGCGCGACGGCCCCGTACGGCGCCCGTCGTGCGCCGGGAGCCCGCTTGCATGAGCTGAGAAATGTTGGGCCGGGAGAATTGGAACGCAGGCGACACTCCAGCCAGCGCTCCGGTAAGAATCGCGGCAAACACGCTGAAAGCCAGCACCGGCAAATTGATGCGAATATCCGCTTCGTGCGGAAAGGAATATTCCGGCAGCCAGCTCACCAGCAAAGCAAGCAAACGATAAGCCAGCAGGATACCGCCCAGGGCGCCAACCAAAGAGAGCATCAACGCTTCGGTCAGCAGTTGCCGCCGGATTCTCCACCGGCTTGCGCCGATCGCCGCGCGAACCGCCAGTTCCTGCTGCCGCGCCGTCCCGCGCGCGAGCAGGAGAATGGATACGTTGGCGCATCCGATGATCAGCAACAACCCCACGGCTCCAAACAACAGAAAGAGCGAGCGGCCAAGATGCGCCACATAATCCTCGTTGATGCCTTTCACGTGCAAGCGAAACTTCTTCGGGAAGTGGCTCGGTGTTTCTTTGGCGAACTGTTCCAGGAGCGGCTGCAATTCGGCGTTGGCAGCTTCGTGCGTCACACCCGGCTTGAGCCGCGCCGTCACGTCGTACGTGTCGCTGGCGCTGCTGGCCACCTTCAGCGGAAGAAAGACGTCGGTGTCCCACCAGTTGAACCTTCGTGGCATTACGCCAACGATGCTGTACGTTTTGTGAACCAGTTGAATCGTCTTGCCCACTATTGCGGGATCCCCGTTGAAGTGCTTTTGCCAAAACGCATAGCTGAGAACCGCCACAGGCTGCGGGTCCTGCCCTTCCGGTGCGTCCGAAGCAATCAGCGTACGGCCCAGCAACGCAGGCACGCCAAAATAGCTTCCAGCGTTCGCCGTAAAATAAACCGAGGGAACATCTTCCGGCAGTTCCGTATCCGTCGTCGTCAGATTCCAGGTGCCAAAGACCGCGGCAACGTTTTCGACGCACTTACTTTGGCTGAGCAGCTTCAGTTGAGGGCCCGTCAAGCCGGCCCACGATTCACTTCCGTCTTCTGCGATGGAGACGAGATTGATCATCCGGTCGGCCGCGTAATAGGGATACGGATTGACCAACAGGGCGTAGAGGACGCTGAAAACTGCGGTGGTTGCTCCAATACCAAGCGCCAGCGATAGAATCGCGGTCACTGCCAGCCCAGGCCGCTTGCTCCATTCCCGATACGAGAACCTTAGGTCTTGGAAGAGAGTCCTCATGAGCACCCCCTAAACGGAATACTGGACCCACGAAACTTTGTTCCCCGAGCCTGAACCAGGAAGCATTCGCGCTAAGGATTGGACGACGGAACACCGCTATAGTCATGCCCGTCGAAGGCTTCCCTCGCCAACCTGTTCCGCCGAACCATAAGTTGCTTTGCCACAATAGGTTCCGGCGAAACATAGGCCTTCGCTCGTGTGCTTAGGAGGTGACACGGACGCCGCGCGAGGATCGAACAGCAAGGTAATGACGGATTGCGCGGGGTAGCCCTCAGGCCGCGCCGTGCGCCGCGGACTTCACGTCCCGCCCGGGAACAACATCAATCTGGAGAACCGCATCGGCCGCCGGCACGTACGTGGTGGCCAGTCCCAGTTCGCGCCGCACAATGTTACAGCCTTGCGCGATGGCGCTGGCCTTGTAAAAGGCGATCTCGCGATTACAACCCTGGCGCCCGAAGCCGCAGTCGCTGGAAACCACAAGCCTGTCCGGCGGAATAAACTTCAGTGCCTTGCGAATCTCGCCCGCTACATCCTCCGGCCGGTCCGCCTGCAGCACGCGATGGCTCACCGCGCCGATGGCAATCTTCTTCTTCAAATCGTTTTTGAACGGCGCGAACAATTCGAGGTCTTTCTGCTGACGGTCTTTCATTTCGAGCGTCCACACGTCGCCTCGGCAACGCTCCAGGTAAATCTCAATCGAGTTTGCGTAACTGGTGTCCTCCATGACGCGCTGCATATTCGGATTGCCCCAGCAGGTATGAATCCACAGCTCAACATCGTCGAGTCCCTGCACTTCGCGGTTGAACGCATCGATCATGAACTTCACCTGCTCGTGGTCCTTGCCGTAGGTGTTGGCCATGAAGTGAAACGTCGGCTCTTCGATTTGAATGCACCGGCAGCCCGCCTCGCGCAGCGCCAGCAGTTCCTTGTTCATGGCCACGGCCATGTCCCAGATCACTTCGTGCTTGTCCTTGTATTTCGGCGTGTGGATATCGAGGAAGAGCGCCATCACTTGCGAGCAACAGGTGCCAAATTTGACCGGTTTGCGCGTCTTCCCCTGCGCGACACGCCACACTTTTGCATAATCCAGCGGCTGGTGCTCGATCTTGTCCACCACGCGCGGCCAGCGCCAGCCCGTATAAATCTCGTTCAGCAGAGTGCCTGGTGGATAATGTAGCCAAGGCGCGGTCGTCTCCTCCGGCTGCAGGTAATCCCCCTCAAATCCCGTCCACCGTTGCAGCGGGTAGTGATGCCAGGCTCGCCCCGCCATGTCCTCATCCACGTGCAAGTCGCCATGAGTCAAGATGTCCAGCCCGGCGCGCTCTTGATCGCTCACCAGCACCGCCATCGCGTCCTGAAACTTCTCGCGGAAGCGCACGTCGAGCATGCAAGTATCGAGAGGTCGCCCCCATAGGCTCACGTCGTACCATCTCGGCCGTGGAAAAGATCCTGTCGTCGTGCTCGGGAGAATCAGATTGGCTGTCGCGGTGAACATGGGACCCTCCGAAGATCCGCATTATACTCCGCAAGCCGTGGATGGGGTGGTCCGAGGCGCTTCAAGCCAATCCTCGCTCGCTACTCGCCGCCAAGTCCCGTAAAATTCTCAACATGTCAAAAAACTACCTCCAAGCTGCCGTCGAGATTGCCCAGGAAGCAGGGAAGATCCTCATGGAGGAGTTCACGCGTCCGCTGGATATTCGCTACAAGGGCGATGAAGTGGATATCGTAACCCAAGCCGATAAGCGCTCCGAGCAATTCATCGTTTCACGCGTCAACCAGCTTTTCCCCGGCCACGCCATCACCGCAGAAGAGGGCACCGGCCAGGACACCGCTTCGGAATTCCGCTGGTACGTGGATCCTCTCGACGGGACCACGAATTTCGCGCACCACTATCCCTGCTTCAGCGTTTCCATTGCCCTGGCGCAGTGCGACACGCTGCTGGCTGCGGCGGTTTTCAATCCTTACTACAATGAGCTCTACAGCGCCGCGCGCGGCGAAGGCGCCGCGCTCAACGGCAAAAAAATCGCCGTTTCCAAAGTCACGACGCTCTCCACAAGCCTCTTGTGTACCGGATTTCCCACTCGCAACCGCAAGCTCAGCCCAAATCTCCAGTATTACGGCGAGTTTACCCAGCGCTCGCATGGCGTCCGTCGCGACGGTTCGGCAGCCCTGGACCTTTCTTGCGTCGCCTCCGGCCGCTTCGACGGTTTCTGGGAATTTGGCCTCAACAAGTGGGACGTCGCCGCTGGCATCTTGCTCATCGAGGAAGCCGGCGGCAAAGTCACCGACTTCGAGGGGAAACCCTATCAGCTCGGCGCGCCGGTCATCCTCGCCACCAACGGCCTCATCCACGAAGAAATGCGCAAAGTCGCTTTGGAGATTTCCGAGCGAGCCTCTGCCCCGCGTTAAAGGATTCCTGGGAAATCAAGAATTCCTCATCGCGACCGGAGTGATAGGGAGGACATCGCTAACCTCAACCTTACAGGGTGCTTATAGTTTCCTTACGGCGCGCGCGCTAGCATCACTGAGCAACAAAACCAGAGAAAATATGCGCGCACCGATTCTTGAGAGAGGAGTTCTGTGCTTTGCCTTCGCCGCGGCTCTTTGCGTCGGCGCGAACCCCGTTTGTTTATTCGAAGACCACAAAGAAGCAGCCAAGGATGCTTTGCAGGAACCACAGTCGGCCGGGCAGACGCCAACTCCTGAACAGGCGCCGAAAACCCCGTGGAAATACAACGGCTTCTTGGACGCGGGATATCTGTTGGATTTCAATCATCCCGCGAACCACTTGTTTCGCGACCGCGGCACAACCTTCCGCGTGGATGAACTGGACCTGAACATGGCGGGCGCAGGTTTGAAGAAGGAGCCTACGCAGGATTCGCGCTGGGGAATGGAATTCAGTGTCCAAGGCGGAAAAGACTCTGTGAATTTCGGGTTTTCCGCTACGGCGCCAAACGTGAATGGCTCAGACGCACTGCGCCATTTTGGAGCGGCGAATGTTTCCTACCTCGCGCCGGTCGGCCAAGGACTAGCGGTGCAGGGTGGCCTCTTTAGCAGCTTCATTGGCTACGATTCGCTCTACGCGAAAGACAATTTCAATTACACGCGTCCCTGGGGGGCCGATTACACGCCGTATCTGATGTTTGGAGTAAACGCGAGCTATCCCTTCAGCCAGAAAATTACGGTGACCGGATTTGTGATCAACGATTACTTTCATCTTGCGCACCCGAACAACGTTCCGAGTTTTGGCGGGCAACTCGCCTACAGCACGACCGAGCACCTGAATTTCAAGGCAACGATGCTGTACGGCCCGCACCAGTCCAACACGTCACTGGAGTTCTGGCGATTTTTGTCAGACAGCATTTTGGAATGGAAGAAAGAAAAATTTACGACCGCGTTTGAATATCAGATCGGCACCGAAAACGTGAATGTTCCCGCAACTCCGCGCGCGCTATGGATGTCCGCGCAATTGCCGTTTCATCGCGTAATTCGAGGACCTTGGAGCGCCACCCTGCGGCCGGAATTTGCGTGGGACCGCGACAGTCGCTGGACCGGCTCGAAGCAAACCATCAAAGCACTGACGACAACTTTGGAATACCGCGTGGGGTATCGGAAGATCAACACCATCGCACGGCTCGAATATCGCTTGGACGATTCACGCGGTTCGGGTGGCGGATTCTTCCGCGGGGCGGAAGTCTCTCCGGGAGTCACAGCGCTCGTTCCGACGCAGCAGTTGTTGGCCTTCGGCTTGGTCTTTACGTTTGAGTCTCGCTGAGCATGCAGTGCCATCTTCATTCGTAACGCAAAGCGACGATCGGATCAACGCGCATGGCGCGGCGCGTGGGAATGTAGCACGCGGCGAAGGCGACGGCACTGAGAAGCAGAGCGACGGCGGTGAACGTCATTGGATCCATGGCGGTTACACCGAAAAGCAGGCTGGTCATCACGCGCGTCAGGGCCAGAGCCGCAACGATGCCAACGAGTTCGCCGGCGAGCGCAAGTTTCGCCCCTTGCAGCACAATCGTGCTGAGGATATCCACGCGGCTCGCGCCGAGGGCCACGCGGATGCCCATTTCGCGGGTTCGTTGCGTGACGGAATAAGAAATCACGCCATAAATTCCCGCCGCGGCAAGGAACATCGCGACGCCGGCAAAAACGCCGAGAAGAACAACGTAGAGACGTCGGCGCGCGAGCGATTGAGAGAGGATTTGGTCCATGGTCCTAACCTGTGAGACCGGCTGGTCTTTGTCCACCGACCAGATGCGACTTTTGATGGCCGACACCGTGGCCAGCCCGTCGCCTTCCGTGCGCACGACCATGGAATTGAAGACTAGGCCAAACTGATAGTAGGACCAATAAATCATCGGGCCCACCAGCTCGTCGAGTCCGTTGGTTTTGACGTCGCCGACTACGCCAACGATTTCTCCGACCAGCGGCGGACCCCAATCTTTCATGGTGATGCGCTGGCCAAGCGGATCTTCGTTGGGCCAAAACGTGCGAGCGAGAGTTTGGTTGATGACGACGACACGAGCGGATGTTGCGTTGTCGTGTTCGGTGAAAACCCGTCCGGTGAGAAGCGGGATTCCCATGGTGGAAAAATACTGGGAGTCGGCAACACGGATGTCCGCGCCGGGCTCATCTCCAAGGGGCGGAGCAGGACGGCCCTCAATCACGAACTCAGTGCTGGGGCCACCGGTGATCGGCAAGGCGTTCACCAATCCGGCTGAGCGCACACCAGGCAACTGCCGAATGCTTTCCAGCATTTCATGCAGGGTGATGGCGGCTTTCGAATCCCTCTCCGGATACTGCACTGGCGAGAGAAAAACCTGAAGGGTGAGGAGACCGTCCGGATTGAAGCCGGGATTCACGCGCAGAACGTGAAGCAGGCTGCCGCTGAGCAGGCCAGCGCCCGCAAGCAAGATTGTGGCGAGACCAAACTGCAAAACCGTAAGTGCGTCACTCGAGATGCGCCGCCTGACTCCGGCAGTTTCCGAACGGCCTTCTTTGAGCGGTGCGTTCAAGTTGAGTTTCGACCCAGCAAGGACAGGCGCAAGTCCAAAAAGCAAACCGGAAAGAACTGAGATACCCAGAGAAAATGAGAAGACACGCCAGTCGAGATGGATTTCCGCGAAGCGCGGCAAGTTATCGTTATTTTGCGAGCGAACAAAAGCGATTCCTGCTTGGGCTAAGAGGAGCCCGGATGCGCCACCCAGCAGAGACATAAAAACGCTCTCGGTCAAGAAAAGGGAGGCAAGGCGGGCGCGGCTGGCGCCGAGCGCAAGGCGAACGGCAATTTCCTTGCTTCGCACAGCGTTGCGAGCGAGGAGCAGGTTGGCCACGTTGGCGCAGGCGATTACGAGAAGCAATCCCACCGCGAAAAGAAGAATCACAAGCGCCGGGCGAACGGGAGCGGTGAGGCTTCTCTGCAAGGTGACGGCGGTGAGTGACAAGGAAGGATCATCAACGCCAGGATTTCTCGCCTCGACACTTTTTGCGAAAACCGCTAGTTCGCCATTGACCGCGCCGGTCGATTGACCCCGAGCAACATCAGCGAGCACAGTGAGCAAGTGCGCGCGACGGTTAGTATGAAACTCGCCACCAGGAACGAGCGGGCACCACACTTCGGACTGGCCGGGAGGATCAAAACCTGGCGGCATGATGCCGATGACCGTAAAAGGTTCTGCGTTGACCGTCAGCTTTTGGCCGAGGATGCTGGAATCGGAACCAAAGCGGCTCTGCCAAAGCGCGTAACTCAGCACTACGACGCGGTTATCGCCACCTGGTTGATCGTCTTCGGGGAGGATTGTCCTTCCGAGCTTCGGCGTACTGCCGAGGGCAGCAAAGAAGTTGCCGGTGACGAGAGCACCGGGAATCTGGGCGGGCTCCGATCCGCCCGTGATGTTGAAAACCCATTCGCGGTAGGCAGCGACGTTTTCGATGGTTCTGGCTTCACGTCGGAGATCGAGAAACGTTGCGTAGGTCACCCGCGTTCCTTCACTTTCTGGATTGGCAGCATGGGTTTCCTGGACGCGCAATAAGCGGTGGCTGTTTTGGTAAGGGAGGGGCCGCAAAAGAACGCTGTTCACCACAGAGAAGATGGTAGTTGTTGCGCCCATGCCGAGTGCCAAAGTGAGGACGGCGACCGCGGTGAATCCCATGTTCTTGCATAGCAAGCGTCGAGCAAAGTGAAAGTCCTTTAGAAGAATCTCCAGAAAGGGAAGGCCACGGGCGTCGCGGTGTTGCTCTTTGGCTTGTTGTGGGCCGCCGAAGCGGAGAAGGGCTTGGCGGCGAGCTTCGGCCGGGGAGAGGCCGCGCTGGAGGTTTTCTTCGACGGCGAATTGCAGGTGCGCGGACATTTCGGAATCAAGGTCGTCGTCGAGTTGCGCACGGCGGAACAAAAAGCTTAAGCGTTGGAACACTTGGCGGAGCCAGTGGGTCATTTGCTGCTCCATGGGAATTTGTTCGGTCGTGCCGCTCGATTGCGAATGAGGAAACACAGGAAGCAAGCAGAAGATTCCTCGGGCAGACCCCGCCCTCTGAATGACACGCGGAGCGCTTTCGCCCATGGCATAAGCCGAGTTGCACCCACCATTTCTTGCTCCTTTACTCGTAACGCAAAGCGACTATGGGATCGACGCGCATCGCCCGGCGCGCAGGAATGTAGGACGCGAGCAGCGCAACGGTGGCCAGCAGAGCGGCGACGGCGACGAAGGTCAAGGGGTCGCTGGCGCTGATTCCGAAAAGAAGACTCGACATCAAGCGCGTAATCGCCAGAGATGCGGCAATGCCGATGAGCAATCCGAAAGCGGCCATGCGAGCGCCTTCGCCGAGCACCAAACGAAAGATGTTGCCGCGCTGGGCGCCCAACGACACGCGAATGCCAATCTCCTGAGTGCGGCGCGTGACTGAGAAGGCGACGACACCGTAGATCCCGACTGCCGCGAGAGCGAGGGCCGCGACGGCGAAAAGTCCGACAAGAAGAAGGAGGAAGCGGCGATCCGCCAGCCAGCCCCCCATCTCCTGCGCGATGGTGGAGAATTTGACTGGGGCATCGGGAGCCAGATCGCGAAAGATGCCGCGTGCCGCAGTGATGATCCCGGATGGCGGAGCAGCGCTGCGCACAAGGATGGTGGGAGAGGCATTGCTTTTCATTCCACGCTGGCGATAATCAACGTAAACAACAGGACTCGGCGCTTTGTCCAAACCCTCCGCGCGAACATCGCCCACGATGCCAATAATCCTGGACGACTTCAAACTGCCATCCATGTTGCCGAAATTTATGACTTGTCCAATGGGGTCCTCATGCGGCCAGCGCTGTCGCGCTAGAGTTTGGCTGATAAGGGCAACATGTGGCGAATCGAAGTCGTCCTGGGTGCTAAACATCCGACCGCGCATCAGCGGAATGCCGGCCGTTCGGAAATACCCTTCACTTGCTACGCAGTACAGGGCCCAGCCGACCTGCGAAGGGCTTTGGGCTATGCGGCTCCACTCGTCAAAATCTTCGGGAGGTTTTTGGCCGCGCAGTATCAGAAAATTTCCTCCGGGAAGGTCATCGCCCTGCGCTACGGGAACAGCGCCGACCAGGCCAGCCGTTTCCGCCCCCGGGATCGTGCTAAGGCGCGCCACGATGTCATCCATCAAATGGATTTGGCGCAGTAGAACTGACGAGTCCATAGAAAAACCATTCGGGACAGGCGGCGAAAACTCCATGGTGATCAGGTTCTCCTGGCGAAATCCGGCACTTGTGGAAATGAGTTGTAGAAAGCTGCGGCCAAGCAGTCCTGCGCCGACGAGAATGACCAGGGTCGTAGCGATTTCACCGATTACGAGGAAGCTACGCACGCGGTGGCTTGCGCCGGAACTGCTGTAGCTGCGAGAGCCCGCGCTTAGCGCTTCCTGGACATCTCCAGAGGAAGAGCGCCAAGCGGCAAAGATACCCAGCAAAACGGCGATAGCTACAACGGAAGCCAAAGCAAACAGGAGAACGGGTCCGTTAACGGAGATGTCTTGCTGGCGAGGCAGGCTTGCGGGAAGAATTGCTGGAAGTATTTTAACCGCCCAAATCGCAAGCAAAATGCCTAATGCGCCACCCGTGAACGAGAGCGCGAAGGCTTCCGCAAGAAACTGTTGCATGAGGCGGCGGCGGCTGGCTCCTAACGCGGCGCGCACTGCCAATTCTTTTTGGCGTGCAGAAGTGCGCGCCAGAAGCAGCCCGGCTACATTGGCGCACGCCACGAGAAGAAGCAAGCCGACGGCGCCTGCAAGATTCAGGAGGGCCGCACGCACATTTCCAACCATGTCGTCGGCAAGAAACGTCACGGCGGCGTCGCTGAGGTCAACTTCCTTTCCGTATTGATCCTTGATGCGGTGAGCGATGGTGCTCAGATCCGCGCGTGCTTGAGCAACAGTGACTCCGTCGCGGATCCGGCCGAGCCCGCGCCAGTTGTGGGCGGTGCGGCCAGTGTCTTCCCCGAACAGTTCGCTTGGAATCCAGGCGGCGACATCGGGCGGATAAGCAAACCCGGCGGGCATCACCCCGACAACTGAATAAATTTTTCCATCCATTGCCAGATGGAATTGGGGCAGGTCGGTTGCGCTGCCAAGATAGCGCTGCCAATAACCGTAGCTGACGATCATGGCTGGCGCCCCGTGCTCGCGCTGCTCTTCTCGCACGAAACCTCGGCCGAGAAAAGGCTCGACACCGAGAGACTTAAAAAAATCAACAGAGACCGCGGCAATGTTTACGCGAACGGGCTCGCTGCCGCCGGAAACGGACGAAAGCCCATAGCCAAATTTCGCGAGACTGGCAAACGTGCTGTTCTGCGCCCGGAAGTCATCGAAGTTGGGGTCGGCGAGATTGATTTGATGGCCGCTAGGAGTTTGTTCCCAGATGCGGACGATTTGTTCGGGATGCGGATAGGGAAGAGTGCGAAGGAGCACCGCGTCCACTACCGAGAAGATTGACGTTGAAGCGCCGATGCCCAGGGCCAAAGTGAGAACAGCGATGGTGGTGAAGCCGGGAGACTTGCGGAGCGTGCGAAAGGCAAAGCGAAGATCTTGAACCAGCGTTTCCAGAAGCGGAAGGCTGCGGGCTTCGCGGTGCTGCTCTTTGGCTTGCTGCGGACCGCCGAATCGGACCAGGGCTTGACGGTGGGCTTCGTCGGGCGCGAGGCCGCGTTGGAGATTCTCCTCCGTGGCGAGCTGCACGTGTGAAGCAATTTCCGCGTCAAGCTCGCGGTCGAGTTGAGCGCGGCGGAAAAGCGAAGACACTCGTTGGAGAGATTGCCAGAAGCGATCCATCATTTGTTGAAACTCCCTTCGCTTTTGAACTTGTCATGCCGGCACCCGTTGCATCACTCGTAACGAAGCGCAGCCATGGGATCAACGCGAAGAGCGCGACGCGCCGGA